>OICH01000143.1_pt1 | contig 36913 bp, 22 predicted proteins | sample 1581271 | NCBI WGS metagenome assembly OICH01 (sample SAMEA3882547, study PRJEB24775) | human gut metagenome | biome: human-associated habitat; feature: intestine environment; material: feces | place: Netherlands | collected 2009/2010 | reverse complement strand
ATATAACAATTAAAACCAAACAATTATGAGCAAAAAAAGTCAGTTTGGCATAACCCTATTATTATCTACGATTATAGTAGGAGGCGCCAAAGCAAGTACTGTTCCTACCTCAAACACATTGGGTGCAACTATGATTGCACAGCAAGGTGCTGTTTGCAAGGGTGTGGTAAAGGACGCTGCCGGTGAACCAATTATTGGTGCATCTGTATCAGTGAAAGGTACTAAGAATGCTACTGTTACCGATGTAGAAGGTAGATTCACCCTCAATGTGAATTCTTCAAATGGTATTATCATTGTTTCGTACATTGGTTTTCAAACGCAGGAAGTAAAATTCAGCGACAACAAAGCGCTTGACATTCATCTTAAAGAAGATTCACAAACACTTGGCGATGTGGTAGTTACAGCATTTGGAGCAACCCAGAAGAAGGAAACGGTAGTGGGATCTGTACAGCAAGTAAAACCAGAATCATTGCGCGTACCTTCGGCAAGTATTTCTTCGTCATTTGCAGGACGCTTATCAGGTGTTATTGCCACCCAAAGTAGCGGTCAGCCAGGAGCCAATGGTTCCGACTTTTATATTCGCGGAATTGCTACTATTAGCGGTGCCAAATCTCCTCTTATCGTAATGGATGGCATGGAGATATCACAAGACGATCTCAACCATCTTGACCCTGATGTCATTGAGAGTTTTTCTATTCTCAAAGACGCATCAGCTACAGCGATGTACGGTTCTCGTGGTGCCAATGGCGTACTTATAATCACGACCAAGAGCGGACAAGATCTTGACAAGCCAAAGATTTCGTTCAGAGTAGAAGCCAATGTCACAATGCCAACATCCAAACCAAAGTTTGTAAATGGTGCCCGCTTTATGGAATTATTCAATGAAGCTGTTCGAAATGAAGGTACAGGCAACACACTCTATACCGATGAACAAATAGCTAATACCCGCAATCACGTAAATAGCGAGATTTTCCCTGATGTCAACTGGTATAAAGAGATGTTTAAAACAGCCTCTTACAACCAGAAAGCCAATATGAACGTGCGTGGTGGTACAAGCAAGATCGTGTACTTTATGAATCTTAACGTAAGCCACGAAACGGGTATGTTGCGCAATCGCAGTAAGGAATACTACTCTTACAACAACAACATCGACTATATGCGCTATGCATTCCAAAACAATATTGACTTCAATATGTCTAAGTCATCGAAAATCTCACTGCACTTATATGCAGGTCTTGACAATATGCATGGCCCTCTAGCTGGCAATAACGACATAACCGGTTCACTCAACGACCTTTATTCGCAGATGATGAATGCCAATCCTGTACTGTTCCCTATACAATACAACAATCAGGGCGATGAGTGGATACACTGGGGCTACCGCCAGTTGGCTAATGGAGGTAATTCGAATCCAATGGCACGTCTGGTAAGCGGATATCAGGATTCATTTGCAAGCACCATCACGGCAAATCTCAACTTTGACCAGAAACTCGACTTTATTACCAAAGGACTCGGCTTCCACTTAATGTTCTCTTTCAAGAACTGGTCTAAAAGTACAACTTTCCGCTCACTCAACTACAATCACTATGAGCTGAGAGACTACCAACTCAACGAGGATGGAACATATTCGTATGAGCAAACACCTATAGGGGATCCAAGAAAACCTGTTCTCAGCAATTCAGGCCAGAACAATGGCGACCGCCGTTACTATGCTCAAGCATACTTCGACTATAACCGTTCATTTGGCGACCATACCGTGACAGGCATGCTCTTATGGAATATCAACCAATATAGTTCCAACATGTACTCTACCAGTGTACTCGCATCCCTGCCACAGCGCAAGATAGGTTTCGCAGCACGCGCTACCTACGACTACAAGCATCGTTATCTCATAGAGTTCAATGCCGGCTACAATGGTTCAGAACAATTTGCCAAGGGCCACCAGTGGGGATTCTTCCCATCTATAGGCTTGGGATACAACATCAGCGAAGAAAAGTTCTGGGAGCCTATAAAAAATGTAGTCTCAAATTTCAAAGTACGCGGAACATACGGTCTCGTGGGTAATGACCAGTATGGCTATGAACGCTTCATTTACCGTGAAGACGTTTCGCTTACCGGCAATGGTGCATTCACAACTGGTCTTCCTGGCAATTATGTATCTTATTCAGGACCAGGATGGGGACGTCTGCGCAATGAGAATGTTTCTTGGGAAGTAGGTCATAAACTTGACCTTGGTTTCGATATGCAGCTCTTCAATGATCTTAACATCACATTCGACTGGTTTAGAGAGCGTCGTTCCAACATCTTCCAGCAGAAACTCTCTATTCCTAATTATTTAGGAACAGCCAACACTAAGATTTATGGCAACCTTGCTGAGGTAATCAACCATGGATTTGACGTGGCGGTAAACTATAGCAAACGCATTAACCGCGATCTGTCTATCCAATTCCAGGGTACATTCACCTACAACAACAATGAGATTTCTGTCTATGACGAAGCTCCAGGCACACGCCCAGCCATGAAACGACAAGGCAAAAACGTCAATACCGTTTGGGGATATGTTGCAGATGGTCTCTATATCGACAAGGCAGACATCGCCAACAGTCCAACCTCTACGCTTGGCAACATCGCCATCGCTCCTGGAGACATCAAGTATGTAGACCAGCCAGACCGCGATGGCAAGTACGATGGCCGCATCACATCCGACGACCAGGTGCCACTGGGCGTAAGCGTACCGAAGATTATCTACGGTTTCGGACCATCAGTAGGTTACAAGAACTGGGACTTCTCCGTATTCTTCCAGGGCCGCGGCAACGTGGCGCTGATGCTCAGCGATATCCAACCATTCGGTTCATCCTATCGCCGTGGCGTACTGGAGTTCATCGACGAAGACCACTGGAGCCCGGACAATCAGAATCCGAATGCGAAGTATCCACGCCTCACGGACAACTACAACAACCACAACACAGCCTGGTCAAGCTATTGGCTGCGCAATGGCCGCTTCCTCAAGCTGAAGAATGCTGAGATAGGATACTCTCTGAAGAATATGAGATTCTATGTAAATGGAACCAACCTGCTCACATTCTCTCCATTCAAGCAATGGGATCCGGAAATGGGCGGAGGCAATTATACTACCAAATATCCTACACAGATGACAATCAACGTAGGTGTTCAACTTACATTAAATTAATATAAAGATGAAAATTACAAATAAAACTATAGCAGGCTGCATTCTTGCAGTTGGGCTCACGATGACCTCGTGTGATTATCTCAATGTAATACCCGCAGAGACAACAACAGGTTCCGACATGACCAAGGACCGCCAGGCTGCTCTTAACTATCTGTACTCCTGTTATGGATTCCTGCCTCAAGCTAATATGGCTCAATCATCTCTTGACTTTTTCACAGGCGACGAGGTGGTATCAGCATTCGAGCATGAGACATTTGCATCATTTCCTAAAGGAAACTATTCAGCCTCAAACCCAGTTATAAGCTACTGGAACACCCTATATCAGGGCCTTCGCCAGTGCTATATGTTTCAAGACGAGTTAAATAAGACTGGTAACTTTCTTGGACTCGAAGAAAAAGACCGTACAGACTATAAGGCCCAGGTTACATTCCTCATCGGCTATTATCACTTCCTACTTTCACGCTGCTATGGTCCAATCATCATTGTACGCCAGACTCCAGACCCAATGATTCTGCCAGAAAAGTATCAGGGACAAGAGCCTTACGATGACTGTGTAAAGTTTATCTGTGAGAAGTTTGACGAAGCTGCAAAACAGTTACCAGCTCTCCGTACTGGAGCTCAGGCAAACGAGTTTGGTCTTGCAACAAGCATAGCAGCCAAGGCCATGAAGGCAAAGATGTTGCTCTATGCAGCATCCCCTCTATTCAATGGTAACAGCAAATTCTATTCAGACTTCAAGGACAAGAAGGGTAATGCCCTCATGCCTCTGTCTTATGATGCAACCAAATGGGCTAAGGCGGCAAGTGCCTTCAAGGAAGCAATTGATGCAGCCGAAACTGCCGGCTACCATCTCTATACCAAGGGAGATTGCAAGCTCAACAAGAATGGCTATCCTAGCGATCCGCGCGTACGTGCTTTACGTTATACGATTACCGACTATACTGCTGAAGACGAAAAAGCCGGTGCCAATCCAGAAGTCATCTGGGCAGATGCACGTTCAGAAGGATATTATGGTCTCCAGAACAAGAGCATACCGTTCATCAATGGCGGATGGGGCTGGAATGGAGTTGCTCCTACCATAGCTATGCTGAATCGCTTCTATACAAAAAATGGTCTCCCTATCAATCAGGATAAGACATTTGACTATGCCAACCGTTGGAAACCAATAGTTGTTGACGAAGCACATAAGAACGAAGCTTATCCTGGACGACAGACACAGAAGTTTAATCTTGACCGTGAACCACGCTATTATGCATGGATTGCTTTCCAGGATGGATATTATGAGATTATGAGTGCATCGAATAATGGAGCTTATAGCGAGGATAAAGACTACAAACTCACTTCCGACAATACGCATGGGCAACTCGTGTGCAACTTTATACTTGGTGGCAACTGTAGCCGCGGTGTAGATGCCAACTCCAAGAGAACCAGCAACTACTCGCCAACAGGATTCCTCAACAAGAAGTTCATCAATCCAGATCTCATCAAATCCAAGACTGGAGCCGACTATAACAGCACGCCATGGCCACTCATCCGATTGGCAGATCTATATCTGGGATATGCAGAGTGTCTCGTTGAGACAGGAGATCTGGAAACTGCCTGCACCTATCTTGACAAAGTACGCTCACGTGCCGGATTGCCGCCAGTAAAGGAAGCTTGGGCAAAGTTTGGTAAGGAGCCTTCTAAACCAACAACACAAGAAGGTCTTCGCGATATCGTACGCAACGAGCGCATGAACGAATTCTATCTCGAGAATCAGAATTTCTGGGATATGCGTCGCTGGTTACTTGCCGAACAATATTTCAACGTAAAGGCGCAAGGTTTGAACATTGATGCTAAAAATATACAGGAATTTAGCCAAGTACAGGATGTTATTTTCGAACGCAAGTTCCAAGCACCAATGAACTACCTGCTCCCAATCCCAACAGCAGACATTAACAGAAACGATCAAGTAGTACAAACTCCTGGTTATTAAAACCAGTCATTGAAATATATAAAACGATGAAGAAAAAAACATTCATTAAATTGCTTATGGCAATAGCTTTGGTCTGCAGTGTAACCTCATGCTCTGACGATGACCAAACATTGCCAAAGGTGAACATAGAAGAGTCGAGCGTTACCATAGACAGTAAGCAGCCAGGCAAGGTAGTATTTCATTGGACCATCCCAGAGAATCCTGATTACTACTATATCAAAGTAACCTACGATGACCCTGTAAAGGGCCATCGTGTTCTCAATGCCAGCTCTCATGCCGACTCACTTATGATTGACGGTCTTTATGCCAAATACGGCGATTTGGAATACTCTTTCACAGCTGTAAGCCGCAATGGTGGAGAGAAACCACTTTTCACGAAAAAAGCAAAGGCTGGATATGTACCTGCCGTAATCCAGGATTTTCCAATTGGCACAATCAATCTTTCTGCTTCACAATTATGGACTGACAATCAGGAAACCTCAGAAGGTCCGATTGCCAATCTCGTAGATGGCAATAATGCCACATATTTCCATATGAGTTGGAGTGCACCTTCCCCATGGCCACACTACATCCGTGTGGATCTTGGCAAAAAAGTAAAGGGTGTTTCCATCTGGTACAAAGGAAGAAACAATGCCAATAACGACAACCCAAAACAGATGACTATTCTTGCCAGCAATGAGATAGGTGACACTCCCGAGGAAGCAAAAGCCTGGGAAATTGTCAAGCTCACCAGTACCGTACTACCCAAAGGCACTGCACCAGAATATACATCACCAGGATTGTTTAGCGAAAATGAATTCCAGTATCTATGGCTACGCGTAGAAGCATCTTGGTCAAACAATAATTGGATAGCACTCGCAGAGCTGAGCATCAAGGAAATGTCACGCTCTACATACGATCCAGAGAACACACCCAACAAATAAAAAGGGATACACTATCATCTAGTAGGAGGATTTTTCCTCCTACTTTTTTTATGCTAAAACTGAAAAAACATATTATTATGTTTAAGTGAAAAATTAAAGATACTGAAAAACACCAAAGCCCAAAACAGAACGCAGCTATAAAAGCTAAAAAACGTTATTTTACAATTTATTAACTTAAAAAAAAGAATAGACAACAAAAAAAATGTAATTTTGCAACAAAAAGTTATTGAAAGTGTAAGCTATTAACGTTAGTCAGACAATTATATACTAAGAATCTGATTATCCTATACATCTATAATAAATTAAAACCAAACAATTATGAGCAAAAAAAGTCAGTTTGGCATGACCCTATTACTATCTACGATTTTAGTAGGTGCCGCCAATGCAAGTACTCTTCCTAACTCAAACACAATGCATGCAGCGATGATTGCACAGCAAGGTGCTGTTTGTAAGGGTGTGGTAAAGGATGCTACCGGTGAACCTATTATTGGTGCTTCTGTATCAGTGAAAGGTACCAAGAATGCTACCGTTACCGATTTGGACGGTCAGTTTACACTCTCTGGTGTAAACAAGGGTACTACAATCGTTATCTCTTATATTGGTTTCGTGAACAGTGAAATCAAGTGGGACGGAAAGAGCCTCGACGTTACTCTTGCTGAGGATACTCAGGGCCTGGAAGAAGTTGTTGTTGTAGGTTACGGTACACAGAAGAAAGAGAACCTGACCGGTTCGGTATCGGCAGTCAATGGCGACGACATAGCTAAACGTCCGGTAGCCAATGCTCAGGTTATGTTGCAGGGACAGGTTCCTGGTCTTCGTGTTAATCAGGGCTACGGCCAGCCTGGTTCGGAGAGTGTTTCGTTCCGTATTCGTGGTCAAGGTACTTTCTCTTCTGCAGGTTCTGATCCGCTTATCCTTATCAACGGTGTTCCTGGCGATATGTCGTCGCTCGACCCAAGCGTAATTGAATCAATCTCTGTGCTTAAGGATGCTGCTTCGGCTGCAATCTATGGTGCCCGTGCTGCCAATGGTGTGATTTTGATTACCACCAAGGAAGGTACACAGGGCAAGACTCACATCTCTTATCATGGCAACGTAGGCCTACACTCAGCTACACGTTTGTACGACCGTGTTACAAACTCGGTAGAATATATGGAGTTGGCAAACTTGGCCCGCAAGAATTCAGAATTAGGCATATTGTATGATTCTGACGTAATTGAGGCTTACCGCAAAAATGCTGGTAGCGACAAGTATCCAAGTTTCGACTGGCAGGACTACATGTTCCGTACGGCTGTGGTTCAGACTCACAACCTCAATATGACAGGCGGTACAGAAAAAGCCACCTACAATGTGGCACTTAACTTTGTAGACCAGCCGGGTACAATGCGTGGTTTCGACTACAAGAAGTACAATGCTACTGTCGATTTGACTGCTCACCTCACCGACTTTATCAAGTTTGGTACATATACCAGCATGATGTATGGCGAGATTGACCAGCCACGTCAGGGACAGTCTGACGCTTTCCTTTCTACACTGTCGCAGGCACCTACCTATATGCCGTGGCTTCCAGATGATGGATCTGGTGTGAAAAAGTGGACCAGCAGCGCATATCCGAATGAGGCACACAACAAGAATATGGTGGCTATCATCGGTGACAATGCCATGAAGCGCTGGCGCAACTTCGACATCAACGCTCAGATGTGGCTTGAAGTGAAGCTGCTGAAGGGCTTGACATGGTACACTAAGGGTGCTGTCAGACTCAACTCAAGCAAGTCCAAGGACTGGAGTGGAAGCTCAACACCAATATACAACTATCACACTGGAGAGCAGTCGGGTACCCTTGATAAGGGTGGATCAGGTCTGACAGTATCAGACAGCCGTGTGTTCTACACCAATTTATATACATATCTGCGTTACGACCTCTCGCTGAAGAACAAGGCTCATAACATCAGTGCTATGATTGGTTACAACCAGGAGAACGAGAAGACCGAGACATTGAATGCTTACCGTAAGGAGTATGCGTTCGATCTTCCAACTATCAATGCTGGTAGCACTGCGAATTGGTCGAACGGCGGAGACGAGGCGGAATGGGCTATCCAGTCGCTCTTCGGTCGTCTGAACTACAACTTCAAGGAACGTTATCTCTTTGAGGCAAATATGCGTTATGATGGTACATCACGTATTTCTAAGGAAAACCGTTGGGGTGTATTCCCATCGTTCTCAGGAGCATGGCGTGTGACAGAGGAACCGTTCATTCAGAAGCTCAACTGCTCATGGCTTGATAACTTCAAGGTGCGTGCAAGCTGGGGTCAGCTCGGTAATCAAAACATCGGACTCTATCCGTATCAGGCTATGATCTCGCATGTCTACGACTATCCTTTCTCTAAGACAACTGACGGTGTTGTGTCTGGCTATCAGCAGACTGCCTATGCCAACAGAGACATCAAGTGGGAGACAACCACCATTACCGACTTCGGATTTGACCTTAAGGTGCTTCACGGTCTTAGCGTTACATTCGACTGGTATAACAAGGTGACTAAGGACATTCTCCGTTCATCGCAGGTGTCAGGCCTCCTTGGATTGTCTGCACCTACTGTAAACAACGGAACTGTAAAGAACACTGGTATCGAGTTGGCTATCAACTATAGCGATATGGTTAAGAAGGGTGCCCTCGCAGGCATGCAGTATACTGCTGGTGTGTATTTCGACCGTTCGCGCAACAAGCTCACCAAGTTTGGTGCCGAGGAAATCAGTGGCTACTACATTCGTCGTGAGGGACTTCCTTACAACGAGTTTTACATGCTGGAGTGTATCGGAGTATTTGCCGATCAGAACGAGGTAAACAACTCACCCAAGCAGTATAATGACGATACTAAGCCTGGCGACCTTAAGTATAAGGATATTTCAGGACCCGACGGCAAGCCTGACGGCAAGATTGACGACTACGACCGTCGTACATTCTCAGGACGCTTCCCTGGTTTTGAGTATGGTATCAACGCAAGTGCAAGCTGGAAGGGATTCGACCTTTCGCTCATTGGACAGGGCGTAGCTGACAAGAAGTTCTATACCAACGAGTGGGGTGTATATCCATTCCGTCAGGGTTCAGCACCCAACCGCGATTATATTAAAGGAATGTGGACTGAGGAGAATCCGTATGGAGCAACACATCCGAAACTCTATTGGGACAATATGGGTGGCTCAAAGAATACAAGAGCAAACTCATACTTCCTCAAGGATGCGTCTTACTTCCGCCTGAAGAACATCACTTTCGGCTATACGCTGCCAAAGGTATGGACCAGCAAGTTGGCACTGTCGAGAGTACGCGTATACTTCTCGGGTGACAACCTCCTTACCATTACCTCGTACAAGGGTCTTGACCCGGAGCGTGCTTCTGACGGACGCGATGCTGTGTATCCGCAGAACAAAATCTATTCGTTCGGTATCAATGTAGAATTCTAAAAAAAACACTAATTATGAAATATATAAAAAACATATTCGCTGTGGGTGTGCTGGCGTTGGGATTGTCGTCATGTTCTGACTATCTTGATAAGCAGCCACCGTCTTCACCATCACAGAGCGTGTTCTGGAAGAGCAAGAGCGATTTTGAGTCGGCTATAGCGGGAGCATATTCTGTCGTGTACAACTGGCCGGGAGCATTGTCTGAGATTATTCCTTGTTTCGATGGATTGACCGATAATGCCATTGGACGTCACAATGAAACAACATACGGTTCGGTGCTCACTTTAGCAAAGGGTGATATGACGCCAAGTTCTGGTGGTTACGTATCACAGGTGTTTGACGTATGTTACAAAGGCATAACAAGAGTACATCTTGTTATGGAGAACCTTGCTAATTACAAGGGTGGAGACATAAGTGACGTAGATCGCAAGCATATGCTTGGCGAATGTCACGCCTTGAGGGGATACTATTACTCATGGTTGTATCAGTGCTACCGTGAAGTGCCGCTCGTAACCTCTACACTTACCACCGACAATATGTATCAGCCGAAGGCTTCGCGCGCAGACATCAAGAATCAGATTTTAAGCGATTACGATCAGGCTATTGCAAGTCTTTGGAACACTGCCTATAATACAGGTGAGGGCAAAGGACATTTCACCGCTGATGCAGTGCGTGCTCTCAAGGCAAGAGTGCTGCTGTTTGATGCATATAATGAAGATGGCACTGCCGACAAGACCAAGATGCAGGAAGTGTTGAACACATTGGCTGAAATCAGCAACTATACTCCTGAGAACAGTTTGATGCCGCGCACACGCGACAACTTCATCACTGCCAATCAGGGTTCGTCGCCCGAGATTATGTTCTCGGTACGTTATCAGCAGCCTAACCTTACCAATAGCTTTGACCTTTACTTCGGTGCATGGGCATGTCTTGATCCTACTACCGACCTTGTCAATGCTTTCGAATGTACTGATGGCAAGAAGTGGGGTGAATCGTCTCTTACAGTTCGTCCTGATGAGAGCGTGCTCTATTCGTCATCTTCAACAGAAGCCCAGAAAAGAGCAGAGCGTGCCAAGATGTTCCAGAACCGTGACGAGCGTCTCATTGATGCGGTGGTTAACACACGTTACACAAGTTTTGAGCGCGACGGAATTGAAGGTGCTGACAATGTTGAGGTGACTGAAACAAATAATGCTTCATTCACTGGTTTTGGTGTAAAGAAGATTCTGCAGCCAACAAAGTCATTGCCTGACTATAACACAGTGTCGGATGCTGACGTGGTAATTATGCGATATGCTCACGTGCTGCTTATGATAGCTGAGGCTGAGAATGAGGTTAACGGACCTACCGAAAAGGCTCTTAAGGCAATAAACGCTGTACGTACTCGTTCGCATCAGCCTGCTATTGACGGAGAAAACCTTACACAGGCTGAGTTGCGTGAACGCATACGCAATGAATGGCGTGTGGAGACTTGCTTTGAAGGCTTGCGCTATTTCCAGTTGAAGAGATGGAAACTGCTTCAGCAGACTGTTGATGGAGCAGTAGATCCTGCTTATCCTGCTTACACGAAAGTGGTAACTTCTGCTTTCGAGTACTTCCCGTTGCCTCAGGACGAAATCGACAAGGCTCACGGTGTGCTTGTACAGGATCCTAACTATCAGTAATGAATTGCTGGTTATAGATAATAAGATGATTGGACGTTTATCGTGTTGTTATGAACAACTGCGGTAAGCATATATAAGAAAGGTGTGCCGAAATGGATTTGTATTTATAAATTAATTTTGGCACACTTCTTCTTTGTTTATTACAACTTATGTGTATCTTTGCATAACGTGACTCTTTCAAGAAACCTAAACATATTATTTATATGAATTTTCAAAGACTACTATTTGTTGCATCGCTGTTTATAGGCTCAGTGTGTACGTCGGCTGCTTATGGCAGCAGCAATCCTCATTTGTCGGCAGATGACTGTAATGTATCCGGATTTACCAGATACAAGATGTCGGCTCCAAAGACTGATTATGAAGTGAAGCAGCAGAGCGACTCGGCTATGCAGTGGATGCATGATGCCAAGATAGGCATGTTCATTCATTGGGGACTATATGCAGGTCCGGCGCGTGGCGAATGGAACATGAATAACAAAGGCATAATGCTGGAGGAATACCGCAAACTGGCTTATGCCGAGAGTGGCGACCAATATTTTGATGCCAGTCTCTACAATCCTAAGCAGTGGATGGACGTGGCACGTTCGATGGGAGCGCGTTATACCGTGCTCACTACGATGCACCATGATGGATATGCCTTGTTTGACAGTCACTATATGAATGCTTTCTCTTCACGCCAGACACTTAACCGCGACCTCGTGCGCGAGTATGTTGACGCATGTCGCAACAGCGGTATGCGTGTAGGATTGTACAAGACGCTTATCAACTGGCGCTATCCGGGTTATTACGACGTGACAGGAACCGATTGCAAACCCAACAAGTTCGGTTACACAACAGCTGCGTGGCATAAGGAGAACGCACGACTCATGAAGGAGGAACTGTATAGCGACACGCGTACACTTATGACCGAATATGGCAAGATTGACATGATGTTTTGGGATGGCGGATGGCTGGCAGAGCAAGGTGGCGACCGTGATGCTGCCTATTTCTGGGAATCGTACAAATATGTTGAACCTGATAATCAGTGGCAGGTAAATCCTTACTTCCTTGATCGTGATGAAGCAAATGGTAAATGGCTTGGATTGATTGGAATGGTTCGTAAGCATCAGCCTGACATTCTGATGAATCCACGTACGGGATGGATAGGCGACTATACTTGTGACGAGGGTCCGAAACCTGTTACGGGCAAGATACGCGAGCGTATTCAAGAGAAGTGCCTCACAATAGCCGGACCGTGGGGATATTCCCCTGCAATGGACGACGAAAGTAAGATGATTAGTGTAGGTCAGTTGAAGCGTTATTTGGCTGATTGCATTGTTCGCGGAATGAATTTTCTTATCAACGTAGGTCCCGACCGTCATGGATGTATTCCCGAGGCAACCTCACGCCATTTGGCTAAGTTCGGCAGTTGGGTAGATGGTATTGCTGAGGCTGTATATGCAACTTCTGCCGGTCCGTGGCAACCCGTCGACGGAAAGTATGGATTCTGCTATAAAGACAACCGTATTTATATTTATCTACTCGGAGAATACACTTCAGACCAACTTGCATTGCCTGCTATGGACAAAGGTTATCGTGTACGTAAAGCCTATGCTTTGAACGGTGGTTATAAGGTGTCTGTAAAGCAGAAGGGACAGATGGTGACGCTCGGTGGACTGAATCCTAAGAAAGATGATGTAGAGGTTATTGTGCTTGAACTCAATAAGAATATATGATAAGTAGATTTGTAGTTGTACTGGGCGCTCTGTTTGCTACTTATGCATCATTGAGTGCGCAGAGTAGTGGGGCGCATCGTGTATGGTCGGACAAGCCTGCCTTTACGCAGGTTATTGAGAACGAGAATGAGCATGGACTAACATCGTGCTTGTACGATGGCGTGTACGAGGGTGACGCCGTTCTGTTGCAACCTATGGCTAAGTGCTTGCCAAGTAAAACAAGATATTGGGAACAAGGTGAGGAGACTAACTATCTTAACCCTTTAACTAATGTCTTGACGCGTGGCAAGTATCCCAATCCTGTGCGGTTGTGGGAACAGGAATCCTATTTTATAGGCAACGGACGTTTGGCTGCATCTGTGCTTAACGGTAGCGGACGTGACAGATATGTGCTTAATGAAGTGTCGTATTGGTCGGGCGGACAGAACAAGGGAACCATAAACAGCAAAGGCGACAAGAGCTTCGGTGGAGAGAATGGTCCGGAGATTGGCACTGATGGATTCGGAGGTTCGCAACCAGTAGGCGATTTGATTGTCGATTTCGGCTGTCCGGTAGCAAGGAATAGTTTCTGTAGAGCCATCTGTCTCGATGAAGGAACTATTAAGTCAACAGCTGTACGTAAGGGAATAGCTGTGGCGAGCACGTCGTTCTGTAGTTATCCAGATCAGGTAATGGTGGTGCACTATACTGCCGACAAAGATAAGGGGCTGGATGGCAAGATTCTTTTTGCTACACATAGGAGCGATGATAGTACAAGTGCGGTTGGCAACAGGCTGACGCTGACAAGTCGTCTTGGCAATGGAATGACAGGCATGGCTGTTGTTGAAGTGCGCAATAGCGGAGGAAGTCTGATTGTTGAAGATGGTTGTCTTAAACTGGAAGGTGCCGATTCGTGTACATTACTTATTGCTGTGGAAACCAATTATGTAATGGATTTCAAGCGGAATTTCCGTGGTGAAGATGCTGTACAACGTGCTAACAGGCGCCTTGAAGCCATAAAGAATACTGACTATTCCGCTCTTTCTGCCCGTCATATTGCCGACTATAAGGCTTTGTACGACAGACTGAGTCTGACTTTGGATTGTTCTGACGCTTCGCTTGCAGCTCTGCCAACGGCTGAGCGTCTGACGGCATATAAGAATAGTCGTATGGATGTTGGATTGGAAAACCTAATGTTCAATTTCGGACGTTATCTTATGATTGCATCGTCGCGCCCCGGTAGTCTGCCTGCTGGATTGCAAGGAATATGGAACGCGCGCATAACTGCTCCATGGGGTAGCGACTATCACAGCAACATCAATCTGCAGATGGTCTATTGGTTGCCTGAGGTTGCCAATCTGAGCGAGTGTCATAATTCGCTGCTTGATTATCTGTATGCTATGCGTGAACCGTTCCGTATGTCTACCAATGAGTATCTTGAAACGATAGGAAGTCACGACCGTACGAGCGATGGATGGATAGTCTATACGTCGCACAATCCGTTCGGCGGTGGTGGATGGCAGGTCAATCTACCTGGTTCTGCATGGTATGCGCTGCATTTCTGGGAGCACTTTGCCTTTACACGCGACATTAACTATCTTAAGCGTATCGGTTATCCGGTGTTGAAGGAGATTAGTCAATATTGGGAACGTCACTTGAAGACCCTCGGTGAAGGTGGACAAGGCTTTGAGAGCGAATATAAGGCGGTGGATGTTGCCAAGTATCCCGAACTTGCCAATATAAAGAAAGGTACGCTTGTGGTGCCTAACGGATGGTCGCCTGAGATAGGACCGCGTGGTGAAGACGGTGTGTCGCACGATCAGGAGATTGTCTCAGCTCTCTTTGCTAATACTATACAGGCGGCACGTACGCTTGGCGTTGATAAGGCTTTTACCGAACGTCTCAGCAGTGAGTTGGCGCGTATGCATCAGCCTGGAATTGGCAAGATGGGCAATCTTATGGAGTGGATGATTGACCGTGATCCCGTTACCGACCATCGTCATACTTCACACCTGTTTGCAGTGTATCCAGGAAACCAAATAAATATGGAGGAAACTGCGATGCTGGCTCGTGCTGCGCGTCGTTCTTTGGAGTTGCGTAAGACTTCAGGCAACAGTCTGCGTGCATTCGCATGGGCGTGGCGCTCGTGTCTGTGGGCAAGACTTAGGGATGGAGAGCGTGCTCACGATATGATTGAGGGATTGCTCTGCAACAATACGCTCGACAATCTGCTGACTACGCAGAACCTGCCATTGCAAATGGATGCTAATTACGGAGTGGCTGCTGCAATGCTTGAAACTCTCGTACAGTCGCAGTCTGGTGTGATTGAACTTCTGCCAACATCTACAGTAAAATGGCCGTCAGGTTCGGTGAAAGGCGTAAAAGCACGAGGCAATATAGAAGTCGATTTGGATTGGAAAGACGGAATGGTGACACGATGGCGACTATCTACTGCTGAACGCAAACCATGCAAGGTGAAAGTAAAGGTAAACGGAGAGTATTTTGATGTTATGCCTGAAAGAAAATTGAACTCACTCAGTAGAAAATAAAAAAACTCTCGGCAGGGAATCTGGTTTGTCTGGAATATTGAGTTATTTCAATTGGGATGCCTGATTTATGCTTATAAGTTCTTTGTCAGTACCACATAAGTAACACTCCAGTTCCAATTAAGTGAAACTCCAGTACAGAATAACTATTTATAACGATTATGAGTTTTAGAATAGGCTTATAGTAAGATTAGATTTATAAGATTAAGTTTTTAAATTTGGTTCATTTATTGACTTATGCTATTCTATAAATGAAAACTGATCGTATGCCCTTTTGCTGCGAAGCAAGAGGGCATATTTTTTCAACTGCCAAATCTATCACATAATGCAAATCCCCCAGCCCGCAGTTTGCAGGTTGGGGGATGATTCTTTCTGTTCCCATTCCTATACCTCCAGCAGCGGCTGGAGCTTGGTGGCATCGAAGCAGGGGCATGCCTTCTGCACGCCAGGCAGGTCACGATGACCCAGTATCACCTTGATGTCAGGGAAACGGTGGTGGAGGTTGATGATTAGCCAGAACATCGCATCCTTCTGGGCTGCCGTTCGGGTGTCGGCTATTCAGCCATTGGCATCCAGTCCGCCCTCATAACAGATGCCGATGGAGTTGGCGTTGGCTCCACGGGCATGCGCACCCATCCGCTCTACCGGACGGCACTCATGTACCTTGCCGTCGCGCGTGATATAATAATGATAGCCGATGTCAAACCAGCCGTTCACTTCCACATGGTCGTGGCGCAGCTGCTCTACTGTGTAAGGGTGATTGCAGCGGCTACCGCTGCAATGCACCACAATCATATCAATCTTTCTCATAGTCTATTAATTAAACCTGATAATCCATTGTTAAACCCAGGAGACGGTATGCCCTAAAAAGAGCAGAAAGAAACTCCCATAGCCCCCAAAAGGGCTGTTAATACCGTCACCACAAACTTGATGACCTCATTCCATGTCTGCTTGTTCTTGATACTCATATACCTAATCTGTTAATAATTAATGTTTTAGAAATCTACATTATCGCCGTTGCCGGAACCCTCGCCGGTATTGCCGGTATTCTCACCTGTGCTGCCGGTGCCCTGCGATGTGCCACCGGTGTTCTCACCAGTGCTGCCAGTGCCCTGCGATGTGCCGCCTCCGGTGGTGCTGCCTGGCTTGCCGGTCTCGTCTGTGCCGTCGCCAGCCGCCTCGTCCTTCTTGTACTTCTTTGCCTCCTCGATGTTGATCGTCTTAGCGCCCGCCTTCTCAGCCTTCATGGCTGCAATCTGCAGAGCTCTGGATGCCACCTGCTTGTAATCCAGCTCGGTGAACTTGTTCTTCACTCCCTCTCCAGGAATATACTGGATGTTTGCCCCGGTGATGTTGATGTCGCTGCGGAAGTCGGCAGGATTATCTACTCCGGTACTGGTAAGCTGGAGGCGGAACTTGCCCAGCTCGCCAAACTCCACCTGGTTGCCACGCTGAAGCTCTGTTACGAGGTTATCTACTGCGCTCACCAATACTGCGGTGCAGTCTGCACGGGATACGGTGGTCTGCTTCTCGATCAATCCTGCAAACATCTTGAGCGAGATAGAATCGTTGATCTGTGTGCAAGCATAATACTTGCTGTCTGAGGTCTTGTCACCCGGCTTTGCCAAATGCTTTGCTAAACTAAAACTTACTGACATAATACTAAAATTTTAAAAGATGAATAACTCTTGTTGTATATCGGACTCTTCCCGATTACATATGCAAAGATACGACATCCGGCAGGGGCGAATTGCACACTTTGGTTCAAGATGGTTCACTTTCGTCCTTTTTGGTTCACTTTGGTTCAAGATGGTACTCTTTCGTCTGTGTCATATATGATGATTGCTTACGTCATATATGATACTCGCCAGCGTCATATATGATACTTGCCAGCGTCATATATGATGCACTCTCATGCCGTATATGGCGTAGGCTGATGCCATATCGGGTGTTGGCTGATGCCATATTGGGTGTAGGCTGATGCCCAATATGGCGCCTGCAAGCACCCTATATGCCAATATCTGAAACCATCTTGCCTGGCGTTGCTACACTCTCGGGGAGTGGGTGGTTTTTATGCTACCATCTCGGCGAGAAACAGCTACCATCTCGGCGAATGGGGGTGGCTGAAGCTACACTCTCAGTGAGAAGTTGAATGCTAAGTGCTTGATAATTAGATGGATAGATTTGAAAAAATGCCCCTTATACTATACCATATATAGTAATATATATACTTTATTATACTTTTTATACTATACGTAAACGCGCATGAAAAATCTTTTTTTTAGAAAATTTGATGGAAAATGTATTTTTTCTTCGTTTTTTTTGGTTATTTCAAAAAAAGGTGTTACTTTTGCAATCGGTTAGCTGAAATGGCATCAAAAGCTATGGCAAAAAGCAGTAGTGTCATGAGGCTGATACAAGTGAGGGTTTTGCAATCGCCCTGAGAGAATAGGTGCACTCAATCTTTTCCTATCTCTTATGGGTTTGGTATAGGATCCTTACCGGGGCATTCTGTGTCCGATTGTTTTGAAAAAAGAATAATCGGCACGGAATGGATGGTAAGATAGTATATACCAGCTGGACACCGACAAATGAGTGCAAAACTCCCGTAAGGAGTATATAAGTAGGTGCTCTGATTGTTATCTTCACCCATCCTTCTGTGTCGATTTCTTTTAAAAATATGAATTTGCCTACCTTAAAAAGGCAGACAGCTAACAAGGAAAAGAAATGACAAAACCTATGAACAATGTAATCTCCCTGCTGGGAGTTCAAGGACTGTCGCGAAACAATTATTCCGTTGTGCAGCTCAAGGTAGTTTTGGCCATTATTGGTCATGCTCAGAAAGTGATTAACGACTACGTGGTAGATGGTCGAATGCCTAATAAGTCTATGCGTAAGCGTTTGACAGCCATGCAGATGGCAGATGGTTATGTTGTAGTCGTCATCCGCTTGTCGGATCTATGCGCCCATACCAGCCGCTATAGTCAGGTTAAGAATGCGATAGTGGATATGGCGAAGCGCAAGCCGATAGCCATCCCCTACAAGTGTGATGTAAACCAGGTGACCTATTACGCTGAATTTCCAAGACTTTTCTCTTGTGAATTCATCAGGATGGGAGGTCATCTGGCGGTGGAGTTCCGTTTCTCCAACGATCTGCTGGACTACTTCTACAGTTTCGACAAGGGGGTAGCCCATGTGCATCTGGATGTGGTGAATCACTGCTGCAGTGCGTCATCCATCAAGCTCTACATCATTACCCTCTGCTGGGCGTTGAAGGGATATACCAAGATAGATCCCAAGAAGTTTGTGGCGCTGATGCACGGCAGGGAGAATTATTACAAATACTTCAGCGATCTGATGTCGAAGAGCCTCCAGCCGGCACTCGACGACCAGAAGCGACTCTACGACTGTGGCATGGTAGATCAGTATCTCACGCTATCTACCTATTATTCCGAGGAGGATGCCCTGAGAGCTGAGCAGCGCTGCGTGGGGTGGCCTACCTACCTGGTTTTTACGGTCCACTGCCGTGAGGATGAAGTGCAGGACGATAAGATTCCGGAGGAATTGCGCTCTCAACGTATCCAGCTGAAAATCAAGCTGATGAATCGTTATGATGTAAGCGAGGCTACTGCGAAGGAGCTGAGCAGTCATCTCTTTCTGGGAATGTTGGGCGACTTTGTGGTGTGGTTTGAGCGCAAGGAAAAGTATGTAGCCGAGCGCATCCGTCTGCATCAGCCTATGAAAAAGGCAGCATATATCGTGAGTGCCCTCCGTGGTTTCTTCAAGGATAGAGGCAGTCTGCCTGTGAAATCTTCCGGAGCATCCTCTCCGGATCCTGTTCCCGTGGCCAAGCCTTTTCCCCCTGTTCCGTCTAACCTCAAAAATGACTAGCTTATGCAAGATGCCAATCACAATAACTATATGATGATGGGCAAGGCAGATCTCGCCTTGCAGTATTTCCCGATGGCGGGCGACAAGATTACGGCTCGCCGACACCTGATGTCATGGATCAAGCGCTGTCCACCCCTGTGGGAGGGCATCCGCCAACTGGGCTATCATCAGCGGTGTCAATACTTTTTTCCCAAAATGGTGCAATTGATTTACCATTTTCTGGGAGAGCCTGGCTAAAGGCTGAATAGTGAAAATTATTTATCATTACAGCTATTTACAGGCTATTTTAGCCAAAAATCTCCCTATAAGCCAGAAAAAACTGTGCTTATAGGGAGATTTCATTGCGCCGGATATCCCATTTTCCGGGCGTTTGAGAAGATTGAGTTGAATATAGAACTATATTTACATTGTTATTCTTATGCCTCTTCTTCAGTTTCTTCATCCTTCAATGACTCCAGAATCTCTACGAAAGGACTGTGGAAGGTGCTGAAGAGATGGAGTATCTCCTTGCGCTGCTCCTCATCCTCTTCCCAAAGGCTGATCTCGCCCTTCTGGTGAGCCTTGATGAGCTTGGCGCAACGCTTGATCTTGCGCTTGTTGTTGCGAGCCTGCAACTGGTCGCCCTGGATAGGCTTCTGGCTTACATACGAGAAAGCTACAAGCTGGTTCATGAACATGTCGAACATCGGATCCTCATGACTCCAGTCGCTGTCCTTCAGCCAGAACCACTGGAAGGCATACTTCTGCTCCATGGCGATGAGGCTCTGTCCCAGGGTATCGATGTCGATGCCCTTTGCCATCTGCTCCTTGATGAAGGCAACGAGACTTTCTGGGGTAATCTCCAGTTCCACCTCCTGGGCGATGCTGCTGCCGGCAATGTTGATGCGCCAACGGTAGTTCTTGTTCTTGATCAGGGCAGAATGGGCATTCATCATCAGCTCGCTCAATTTTCCCTCAGACGGAATCTGATCTACTACGGCAAGGCGCTGGCGCTGGTCGCGAACCACCAGCTGGGCATCCTCATGACGGAGCACGCAGATATAAACCAGTTTGTTGTCGTCCAACTGCAAGGTGAAGCGGTCGTTGTTGTCATCACCTACAAATTCATAGCGATACTCATCTACCTTGTCGTGAGCCACCTCCAGTTCATTATGTACCTTGTTGCCCTCGCTGTCGTAGAGCGAGAAGCCGATGTATGGAATCAGAATATTGAGAGAGAAAGGATTTCCCTCTTCCGGAATCAGAGTGAGGCGCAAGCCTTCGTCACCGAAGTCCTCCTTCTTGCAGACGAAGCCATCGTCGGTCTTCTCCGCCTTTTCTACCTTCACGTCGCCATGGCGCCAGTAGATATCAAAAGTGATGGTGTTTTCGTCCTCGCTGGTCACCTGGATGAAATCGTCGATGTCCTGTCCCAGATAGATAACCTTGGCAGGTTCATATACCTCTGTATCATCATCTTCCAGAGGTTTTACCCACATTTCTCCCGGCATTGGGTCATCTTCCCATTCGTCTTCTTCTGCGGCAGCAGTAGATTTGAAGACCAGGAAGATCATTCTCTGTTCCTCTCTGCTTCCGTCTTCCTTGCAAAGGAAAACCTTCGATTCCTTTGGGATGAAGAAAGGAGCCGATAGATACGGGTTCTTACATAATGCTGTGTATTCCACCTCTGTCCAGATTGGCAAGGTGTGTTTGTTCGTATTATTTGTCATATCTGTTTTTTTGTATTATCCTATTGATTGAACTAAATTTCAAAAACGGATGCAAAGATACAGAGAAAAGCAGACAATACAAAATTTTACGGCCATTTTTTGTTGTTTTTGCTTTAAAAGTTTGTGTTAAGGGAAAGCTTCTGCCTCTTCTGTGCGTATGGCGTACACACTTGTGAGAGTTCAGTTAATAATTAATAATTTCAGTGCCGAAACCATAATAAATTGTGGGAAATGACTGATTTCTCGAATTTTTTGTCTAATTTTGCACCTTGGTATAGAATGCCTTGGCTTGTAATGAGGCTCGGGGCAGGAGATACACATTATTTTATATATAAATTTAGGAAATAAAAAATTTAATAATAAGAATGAAGAAGAAAATTCAGTTCAGTCTCGTTTACCGAGACATGTGGCAGAGTTCTGGTAAGTTCCAGCCACGCAAGGATCAGTTGGCTAAGATTGCCCCAGTTATCATTGAGATGGGTTGCTTTAGCCGTGTAGAGACCAATGGTGGTGCTTTCGAGCAGGTTAACCTCCTCGCTGGCGAGAATCCTAATGATGCAGTTCGTGCATTCTGTAAGCCATTCAACGAGGTGGGCATCAAGACTCACATGCTCGACCGTGGATTGAACGCTCTTCGTATGTATCCTGTGCCAGACGATGTACGTGCCCTTATGTACAAGGTGAAGGCTAAGCAGGGTACCAATATCACCCGTATCTTCGATGGCTTGAACGATGTTCGTAACATCATTCCTTCTATCAAGTGGGCTAAGGAAGGTGGCATGACTCCACAGTGTGCACTCTGTATCACCAACTCTCCAGTACATACACTCGAATATTATATGAACATCGCCGACCAGCTCATCGCTGCCGGTGCTGAGGAAATCTGCTTGAAGGATATGGCTGGTATCGGTCAGCCTGCATTCCTCGGTAAGCTTACCAAGATGATCAAGGACAAGTATCCTGAGATCATCATCCAGTACCACGGTCACTCTGGTCCTGGTCTCTCTATGGCTTCTATCCTCGAGGTCTGCAACAATGGTGCCGACATCATCGATACAGCCATCGAGCCATTGTCATGGGGTAAGGTTCATCCAGACGTTATCTCTGTTATCAGCATGTTGAAGAACGAGGGCTTTGAGGTGCCTGAGATCAATATGAGCGCTTATATGAAGGCTCGTGCCATGACTCAGGAGTTCATCGACGAGTGGCTCGGCTACTTCATCAACCCAGGTAACAAGATCATGTCTTCATTGTTGCTCGGTTGCGGTCTCCCTGGCGGTATGATGGGTTCTATGATGGCAGACCTCGGCGGTATGCGTCAGACTATCAACAATATCCGCAAGAAGAAGGGTGAGGAAGAGTTGTCTATGGACGACCTCCTGATCAAGCTCTTCGACGAGGTAGAGTATGTATGGCCACGCGTTGGTTATCCTCCATTGGTAACACCATTCAGCCAGTATGTAAAGAACATCTCATTGATGAACCTCCTCACCATGGAGCAGGGCAAGGGCCGCTTTGTAATGATGGATGATTCTATGTGGGGTATGATTCTCGGTAAGAGTGGTAAGATTCCTGGAGAGATTGATCCAGAACTCGTAGAGCTTGCCAAGAAGCAGGGTCGTGAGTTTACAGATGTAGATGCTCACACATTGCTCAGCAACGCACTCGACGACTTCAAGAAGGAGATGGACGAGAACGGTTGGGAGTATGGTCAGGACGATGAGGAGCTCTTCGAACTCGCTATGCACCCAGAGCAGTATCGCAACTTCAAGAGCGGTCAGGCAAAGAAGAACTTCCTGGCTGACCTCCAGAAGGCAAAGGATGCCAAGCTCGGCAGCACCTTGACTCCAGCTCAGCTCGCAGAGTTCAAGCATGCCAAGGCTGATGCTATCGTAGCACCAGTAGCTGGTCAGATCTTCTGGGAGTTCCAGGGCGAGGGCGAGTGCCAGCCAGCTGTAGAGCCATTCATCGGTAAGGAGTACAAGGAAGGTGATGCCTTCTGCTACATCCTCGCTCCATGGGGTGAGTTTGAGACTGTTCCTGCCGCTTTGGGTGGTAAGCTCGTAGAAATCAATGCTAAGCAGGGCAGCAAGATCCGCAAGGGTGATGTCATCGCTTACATTGAGCGCAACGCTGAGTAAACATTGAATTTATGAATTATCAAGCAATTATTGATAAGTATTATCCTGAGGATACGGAGCTTCGCCGTATCCTCATCACACATAGTCAATCTGTAGCGCGAAAAGCGCTACAGATTGTTTCGTCTCATCCCGAACTGCATCTGGATGCTGAGTTTATAGAGGAAGCAGCCATGCTTCACGACATCGGAATCTTCCAGACCGATGCTCCAGGCATTCACTGTTTCGGTTCGCAGCCATACATCTGTCATGGCCGACTGGGTGCCGAACTGCTGCGCAAGGAAGGATATGAGCGACATGCTCGGGTATGCGAGCGCCACACCGGTGCCGGCATCACGAAAGAGCAGATCGAGAAGCAGCAACTACCACTGCCTCACCAGGATTTTCTGCCGGAAACCATGGAGGAGAAGGTAATCTGCTATGCTGACAAATTCTTCAGCAAGACTCATCTCGACCAAGAAAAGAGTATCGAAAAGGCAGAGAAAAGTCTCGCTAAGTTTGGCGAGGAAGGAGTAAAGCGCTTCCAGGAATGGGAAAAACTCTTTGAGTAATATCCCTTTTCGGAAAAGTGTAATCTCCGAAGGAGAATTGTAATAAGTAGAATTCTAATTTTTCTGAATGAGAAAACAATCAACTATAGCTGTTCTGATGTTTGCATCCATCGCTGCCATGATGGTTGCAAACCCGGGTATGCCTGCCAAAAAACACAAGAAGACGCAGGCTGATTCCACTGCTGTGGCTGTGGGCGACTCCGTGAATGCCGATTCACTCGGCAAGAATCTCACCATGGAGATGGATGCCCCGGATGATACCACGAAGATGGATTCCCTACAGAAGGCTATATGGAAACATAATAAGGTGGTGGATGACAGTATCCGACTCGACAGTATCAACAGAAAGAAGTCGGGAGGCATCGACGCACCTGTACAGTATCAGGCCGACGACTCGCTGGTATATGATGCCCACCACAAGGTGGCGCATCTCTATGGAAACTCGAACGTGAAGTACGAGAACATGGATCTTACCTCCGACCGCATCTCCATGGATCTGGACAAGAGCAATGTGAGAGCCAGCGGTACCAAGGACTCGATGGCTGATGGAGGCATCAAGGGAAAACCGGTCTTCAAGATGGGCAATGATACCTATGATACCGATACCATCAAGTTCAACTTCAAGAGCAAGAAGGCCCTTATTAATAATGTATATACCGAGCAGCAGGATGGATTCCTCACCGGTATGAAGTCGAAGCGAGATTCTTCGGGTGTCATCTATCTGCAGCATGGCAAATATACCACCTGCGATGATCCGCATCCCGACTTCTACATCTCGCTCTCCAGAGCCAAGGTGCGCCCCGGCAAGGATGTCATCTTCGGCCCCGCCTATCTCGTGGTCTGCGATGTGCCGATGCCGCTGGGTATCCCATACGGATTCTTCCCGTTCACCAAGAGCTACAGCAGCGGTTTCATCATGCCTACCTATGGTGATGAGAGCGACCGCGGTTTCTATCTCCGTGACGGTGGATATTATTTCGCCATCAGCGACAAGTGGGATCTGAAACTGCTGGGAGAAATCTACACCAAGGGTTCGTGGGGACTTTCTGCAGCCAGCAACTACCGCAAGCGATATAAGTATTCCGGTTCCTTCTACTTCAGTTACCAGGATACGCAGACGGGTGACAAGGGAATGCCTGACTTCACCAAGCAGGAGAGTTTCAAGGTACAGTGGAGTCACCGACAGGATTCCAAGGCAAATCCGTTCAGTTCGCTTTCGGCAAGCGTCAACTTCGCCACATCGAGCTATGAGCGCAACAACCTCAACTCGCTCTATAATCCTCAGACGATGACGCAGAGTACGAGAACCTCTTCCGTAAGCTGGAGCACCACTTTCTCGAGCATCGGAATGTCACTCAGTTCTACGGCAAACCTTTCGCAGAATATGCGTAACTCATCCATAGCGATGACCTTGCCCGACCTGAACATCAGTATCTCCCGCTTCTATCCTTTCCGCAGAAAGAAGATGGTGGGTGATGAGAAATGGTACGAGAAGATAGCCATGAGCTATACCGGACATATCTCCAACAGTATCAATACCAAGGAGGATAAGCTGATGCACAGTTCGCTCATCAAGGACTGGCGAAACGGATGGCAGCATCAGATTCCGGTGAGTGCATCCTTCACCCTCTTCAAATATCTCAACGTGAATCCTTCGTTCAACTTCACCGACCGTATGTACACCAACAAGGTGGAGAAATCGTGGGATGCCACTGCGCAGAAAGAGGTTTGCGATACCACCTACGGATTCCACAACGTATATAACTGGAACATGAGCATAGGACTCTCTACCAAGCTTTACGGCTTCTGGATTCCTAACCGCAAGCTGTTCGGCAACAGGATAGACAGGATCCGCCACGTGATTACCCCGACGGTAAGCTTCAGCTATGCACCTGATTTCGGAGCATCGCATTACGGCTACTGGGATACTTATCAGAAGACTGATGCCGACGGCAATGTATCGCTGGTAAGTTATTCGCCCTATCAGAATGCCCTCTACGGCGTGCCGGGCAAGGGCAAGAGTGGTAACATTTCCTTCACTCTGGGCAACAACCTGGAGATGAAATGGAGAGACAAGAACGACAGCTTGAAGAAGGTGAGCCTCATTGATGCGTTTGATGTGAGCATGAGCTACAACACCGCTGCCAAGGTGCGCCCTTGGAGTGATATGAACATCAACCTGCGACTGAAATGGTGGAAGAACTATACCTTCAACATGAATGCCGTGTTTGCCACCTACGCCTACGAGATGGACGAGAACGGCAACGTATATGTCGGCAACCACACCGAGTGGGGCAAGGGCAGGTTCGGACGATTCCAGGGTATGTCGCAGAACTTCTCGTTCACCCTGAATCCTGAGAAGCTGAAGAAACTCTTCGGCGGAGGCAGTGATGAGGACGACAAGGACAAGAACAAGCGCAAGGACGATGACGATGAAGGTATGGATACCGACATAGAGAGCAACGTGGACGACAGTATGGAGAAGGGAAAGACGGGAGCCAAGAAGAGCGGTGGCGGAAAAGCCAAGACCGACTCGGACGGCTATATGGCATTCAAGATGCCATGGTCACTCACCTTCGGATATGGTATCACCATGCGTGAGGATACCCGAAGAGAGAAGTTCAATGAGAAATCGATGAGATATCCATACAAGTTCACCCAGAACCTGAATATGAGCGGTAACGTTCGTATCAGCGACGGATGGAACATCAGCTTCTCTTCCGGTTATGATTTTGATAATCATAAGCTGAGTATGACCACCGCAAGTCTGGCCCGTGACCTGCACTGCTTCAACATGAGCTGTTCGGTAGTGCTGGCGCCATATACCAGCTATAACTTCACCTTCCGATGCAATGCAGCCACATTGACGGATGCCCTGAAGTATGACAAGCGAAGCGGTTATTCGAATGCCGTACAGTGGTATTAAGCCACCCGAAACGATATGAAATAGCAAGACGAGGATAGCAAGTATTGAAAAAATGCTGGCTATCCTCGTTTTTTATGACCCTATATTTGGATATGTCGAATTTTAATCGTATTTTTGTAGCGGTTATCTGAAAATAAGTAATCAGACTAAATAATATATATAATGAACAAGAAAACCGTATCTATTTTAACCTTTGCGATGCTGGGGGCACTTTCTGCCACCGCACAGCAGAAGACACCATTGTCTTACTGGTTCGACACGCCTGTAACCCTGAAGGGACAGCAAGTTTGGTATGGAGGCCATCCTGAGAAGTGGACTCACAAGAAGCCTATCTCGGCTGGTGATACCGCCCGCAATCCGGATTCGGATTGGGAGTCAAAGTCATTGCCTATCGGTAACGGAAGCATCGGGGCCAATATCCTGGGATCGGTGGAGGCTGAACGTATCACCCTGAACGAGAAGACGCTCTGGCGTGGCGGTCCGAACACCAAGAAGGGCGCTGCCTACTACTGGGATGTAAACAAGAAGTCTGCCCATGTGATGCAGGAAATCAGAGATGCCTTTGCTGCCAACGACTGGGAGAAGGCTTCGCAGCTCACCCGCAAGAACTTCAACAGTCCGGTGCCATACGAGTCTTATGCCGAAGATCCATTCCGTTTCGGTAGCTTTACCACGATGGGCGAGGCGTATATCGAGACCGGATTGAGCACCGTGGGAATGTCGAAATATCATCGTGCCCTGTCGCTCGATTCAGCTTTGGCTACCGTTTCTTTCGTCAAGGATGATGTGAGCTATCAGCGTGAGTATTTCATCTCTTATCCTGCTAATGTAATGGCTATCCGCTACAAGGCTTCCCGTCCAGGCAAGCAGAATCTCGTATTCTCCTATGCGCCTAACCCTGTTTCTACAGGTAAGATGGTGGCTGATGGCAAGAACGGTCTGCTCTGGAATGCACGTCTCGATAACAACGATATGCAGTATGCCATCCGCATCCGTGCCATCAACAAGGGCGGTAGCCTTTCGAACGAAGGTGGAAAGCTGACCGTGAAGGGTGCCGACGAGGTGGTATTCCTCATTTCTGCTGATACCGATTACAAGGCAAACAATAACCCTGATTATAACGATCCTAAGACCTATGTGGGTGTGGATCCGCTGGCTACTACCCAGGACTGGATGAGCAAGGCAGAGGACAAGGGATATGCGCAGCTGCTGGATGAGCATTACAAGGACTACAGCCGATTGTTCAATCGTGTGAGCCTGAATCTGAATGATGCGGCTAATGCCAACGATATGCCTATCGATGAGCGCCTGGCTAACTACCGCAAGGGCGCTAAGGATTTCTATCTGGAGCAGCTCTACTATCAGTTTGGCCGCTATCTGCTCATCGCCTCTTCACGTCCTGGCAACATGCCAGCCAACCTGCAGGGTGTATGGCATAACAACGTGGATGGCCCTTGGCGTGTTGACTACCATAACAACATCAATCTCCAGATGAACTACTGGCCAGCATGCACCACCAACCTGAGCGAGTGCGAGCTTCCGCTCTTCGACTTCATCCAGACACAGGTGAAGCCGGGTGAGAAGACTGCCAAGTCATATTATGGTACCCGTGGCTGGACCACATCGGTATCCAGCAACATCTTCGGTTTCACCTCTCCGCTGTCAAGCGAGGATATGTCGTGGAACTTCTCTCCGTTTGCCGGTCCATGGTTGGCTACCCATCTTTGGGATTATTACGACTATACCCGCGATAAGAAGTTCCTGAGCGAGACTGCATACGATATCATCAAGGGAAGTGCCAACTTCGCCACAGATTATCTGTGGCATCGCAAGGATGGCGTCTATACAGCGGCTCCTTCCACCTCTCCAGAGCACGGACCGATAGACGAGGGTGCCACCTTTGCTCATGCCGTGATTCGTGAGATTCTGCTCGATGCGGTAGAGGCGAGCAAGATTCTGGGCAAGGATGCCAAGGACCGCAAGCAGTGGGAAGATGCCCTGAAGCACATTGCTCCTTATCAGATTGGCCGTTACGGACAGTTGATGGAGTGGTCTAAGGATATCGATGATCCTAAGGATGAGCATCGCCATGTGAACCATCTCTTTGGTCTGCATCCGGGCCGTACCATTTCGCCTATCACTACTCCTGTGCTGGCGAAGGCAGCCAAGGTGGTATTGGAGCATCGTGGCGATGGTGCAACCGGTTGGTCTATGGGTTGGAAGCTGAACCAGTGGGCTCGTTTGCATGATGGCAACCATGCCTACAAGCTTTATGGCAACCTCCTGAAGAATGGTACATTGGACAATCTCTGGGATACGCACGCTCCATTCCAGATTGACGGAAACTTTGGCGGAACAGCGGGTATCACCGAGATGCTGATGCAGAGTCACATGGGCTTTATCCATCTCCTGCCAGCCCTGCCTGATGTATGGCAGAAGGGTTCCGTCAAGGGGCTCCGTGCCAAGGGTAACTTCACGGTGGATATCTATTGGGACAACGGCCGCCTTACCAAGGCTGTCATCCTCTCCGGCTCCGGCGAACTTTGCCAGGTAAGATATGGAGATAAAGTGAAGAAGATGAAGACCCGGAAGGGAAAGACCTATGAGGTTAAGTTTTAATTCATAAAAAATGTGGTTGATAAAACGGTTTTGTTTTCCGTTTTTTCAACCACATTTTTTATGATTATTCCGTGAGATGCTTCAGCCTTCTCTTTGCCTCGGGATGGCTAGGGTAGAGGGTGAGTGCTTTTTGGTAATTGGTGATGGCAGCTTCTTTCATACCCTCCTTCTCGCATTCCTTGCCCATGATGACATACTCCGTGGCAAGGCGTTTGAGGAATTTCTCCTGCTTCTTTTTCTCCTCATCCTTCTGCTTGATCACCTCCCGCAACCGCTCGTTTTCGGCTTGCAGTTCATTCACCTTATTCAGTTTCTTGCGGATGAAGCGCTTGGCAAGCGGATGCTCGATGTCATAACGGCTGTGGATGGCAAGGAAGAAATTATCCAGAGCGGTTTGCATGTCGCCCTTGTCAAACGCCTTTACGGCATCGTGGTATTGACGGTCTGCCTTGCTTTGCGTCAGCGCCGTGTGGATGTTGTTCTGGTTGTTATACTGGCGGGCAAACTGCTTCACCTCGTTGCGCACGAATATCTCGCTGGGACGGATAGGCTCCTGCAGACTGATACCCTCCAGACTGGTGCAGCGAGATAATGCCACATAGGTCTGACCGCCTGCAAAGACTCCTCCCGTGAAATCTATCTTCACTTGATTGAAAGTCAGACCCTGACTCTTGTGGACGGTAATCGCCCAGGCAAGTCGGATAGGATATTGTTCGTATCTGCCTATTTCCTCTTCCTCAATTTTCTTTTCCACCTCGTTGAAATGATAGCGCATGTTGCTCCAGGCGGCAGGTTCCACCATTACATCCTGTCCGTTCTCCGTGCGCACATATATCTTGGCATCATCCTCATCATCGAAGCCGATGATGGTGCCCAGGGTTCCGTTCACCCATTGGTGCTCGATATCATTCTTGATAAAGATAACCTGTGCTCCGGTCTTCAGATACAGTTCAATAGGGGTAGGCAGACTGCTTTCCGGAAACTCGCCCTGGATATTGCCCCGGAAGAGTGTTGGCTCGCCTGGCAGGAGCTTGAGCTGGTTCTCGTTGATGAAATCCACGGTATCTCGGCGGGTGGAGAGGGTGATGGCAAGCTTGGAATCACTCTCGTCGAGCTGGGCGCCTACCCGCTGGTTGAGCAGCTGCAGGTCTTGACTCTGTGCCTGACTGGTTCGGATATGGTCGAGGATGCCGATGAAGACGGGGTCGCTCTGGCGATACACCTTCTTGAGTTCGATGCTGACGAGCTGGAACTGCTGGAAGATCTTGGCATCGAAGAAGAAGCTGCTGCGGTAGAAAGGATTCAGCAGTTTGCGGTCATCCTCCTTCACCACCGGTTCCAACTGATAGATGTCGCCCACCAGCAGGAGCTGCTTTCCTCCGAATGGCTCTCTCATGTTGCGGCAATATACACGTAGCACCTTGTCAATGAAATCGATGATGTCGGCACGCACCATACTGATCTCATCGATGATGATGAGTTCCACTTCACGGATAATCTTGATTTTCTCGGAATTATACTTCAATGTATTCCGGATGTTGCGTACGGAATACATACTGTCGTTGGGCAGCAGGGGGTGGAAGGGCAGTTTGAAGAAACTGTGCAGGGTGCTTCCGCCGGCATTGATGGCTGCGATGCCCGTAGGTGCCAGAACGATGTGTTTCTTTTTGGTATTGGCTGCGATGTACCGCAGAAAAGTAGATTTACCCGTCCCCGCCTTTCCGGTGAGGAAAAGCGAACGACGGGTAAACTGTATGATTTGGAGTGCATTCTGCAGCTCCGCATTGTCGAGATCAATCATATTTAAATTTTAAAGGTCGTCGAAGTTGACAGGCTGTTCTGTTGGCTTTGTCTTCTTCTTCTCTTTCTTTTCTTCTGTAGCTCCTGAAGCAGAAGTAGAAGATTCTCCTTCCGACTTGACAGCAGGAACCTCCTTGGTAATAGGGTGTCCGTTTTCATCGAGGATGATTTCCTCAGTGAATGCGGTGCTATCTACACGGGTGGTATCTACCTTAGGTTTTGGCGCATAGCTTGCGCAGATATACATATCTCGTGTGATGTCGCCATCCTGTGGCTTGTCGAACTTGGCATGATACTGCTGGAAGGCTGGATCGCTGAACACAGACTGCAGGAAGTAACCACATACCGGCAATGCTGTTCGGGCACCCTGACCCAAGGCTCCGGTGCGGAAGTGGAGACAGCGATATTCGCCACCTACCCAGGCACCGACCACCAGTTTAGGGCTGACGCACATGAACCAGGCATCAGAGTGATTGTTGGTAGTACCTGTCTTTCCACCAAACTCGGTGTCGCGGAATTTGCCTACATATCCCCAGAGGCTCTGCGAAGTACCGCCTGGCTCTCGCATACCGCCCTGGAGCAGCTGCTGCATCAGGAAGGCACTCTTGTAAGGAATCACCTGCTCCTCTGTAGAAGGACCTTCATATACCACCTTGCCGTCGTGATCGACAATCTTGGTAACCAATACCGGGTCGTGGTGCTTACCATTGTTTGAAATGGTGCTGTATGCGCACGCCATCTCCAGCAGGTTGACATCGCTGGAACCCAAGGCAAGGGCTGGTGTATCATCCAGTGGACTGTTGATACCCATCTTCTGGGCGGTCTCGATGATGCGCTTGATGCCCATCTCCTGTCCCAGGCGTACTGCCACGGAGTTGATACTCTTGGCAAAGGCACTCTTCAATGGGATGCTGTCGCCCGAGAATGAACCGTTGGCGTTGGATGGTCGCCAGGTGGTCATCTCGTGCTTCTTCTTGTCATATACCTCCATGGAGATATATTCGTCGCGGCGCTTGTCGCAAGGAGTCAATCCCTGGTTCATTGCCTCGGTATAGACGAAGAGCTTGAAGGTAGAACCCGGCTGGCGCTCGGCTGTTACCTTGTCATACTTCCAGTGGTCGAAGTCGATGTCGCCCACCCATGCTTTCACGGCTCCCGTCTGTGGCTCCATTGCCACGAAAGCGCTGTGCATGAAGGTAGTCATATACTTGATACTATCCTCAGAAGTCATGTTGATGGTGATGCTTCCCTTGTCGTAATCGAACACCTTTACCGGGTGAACCCACTCCTTATAATAGTAGTTCACTGAGTCTGGATTGTTAGGGAAACGAGCCACCAGATCCTTGTAGAATGGCTGTCGCTCGGCGATGCCCTGAATGAAGTTTGGAATCACCTGATGGTTCTCATCCTGCCAAGGCTCCTGTCCCATCCATTTTCCCTTTCCTGCCTGTGAGCGGCGGATGCTCCAGTGATTGTTGAAGTTCTGCTGCACCTGCTTCATCTGCTTGCGGGCTGCCTCCTCGGCATACTTCTGCATGCGGGTATCTATGGTGGTATAGATTTTCAAACCGCTGGTATAGAGGTCGTAACCTTCTTCCTTGCACCAGTCTTTCAAGTAGTTGGCTACAGCCTCACGGAAGTATTTTGCCTGTCCGTCGTAGTTTTCCTCTACCTTGAAGTCGAGCTTGATAGGCTCTGCTTTGAGCTGGTCGTATTCTGCATGTGACAGATCACCGTGTGTCACCATATTATATAATACGGTATTGCGGCGTGCCAGACTGTTCTCCGGATTGGTACGTGGATTGTAATAGGTGGTAGCTTTCAGCATACCCACGAGTACGGCAGCCTGGTCGGTGGTCAACTCCTTAGGAGTGGTATTGAAGTAAGTCTTGGCGGCAGTCTTGATACCGTAAGAGTTACTACCGAAATCCACGGTGTTGGCATACATGGTGATGATTTCCTTCTTCGAGAAAATCGTCTCCAGCTTCACGGCGATGATCCACTCCTTGCTCTTGATGATGAGCAGGCGGAGCACAGGCACCTTACCGAGCAATCCCGTAGAATACTGCGAACGGACGCGGAACATATTCTTTGCCAGCTGCTGGGTGATGGTAGAAGCACCACGGCCATTGTGATGCAGGAGAGCATCCTTGGCAGCAGCGAAAACGCCGATAGGGTCGATACCGATGTGCTTGTAGAAACGCTCATCCTCGGTATCCACCAATGCCTTGAAGAAGGCAGGGGTCACCTCGTCGTATTCTACAGGAGTACGATTCTCATTGAAATACTTACCGATGAGCTTGCCATCGGCACTATAAATCATGGAAGCCTCGGAAGTCTGAGGATTCAGGATACCTGAGAAATAACCAGGCGACTTACCGAAAAGCCATAAGAAGTTAATATCGACAGCACCTAAATAAAGGATAAAGGCGACAATACAACTTGCCAAGGCGACTACCGTCTTGGTGTACCACGCTCTTCCCTGATACAATGTCTTGTACCAAGGCCAAAAGGCGCAAAGCTTTTGCCATATCCAGGCAAAGATAGTCTTGACTTTGTTCATAATCGTTTTTCTGTTTTTGTCGGTGCAAAGGTACAATAATAATTTGAAAAACCATCAATCTTTGTGTTTTTATTTGTTATAAAGTCTCAATCGATGTGTATGAAATGTTACAGGAACTTTATCGGATGTTACATTCCGGCGGAAATCTTCGGTTTTTAACTTTTTTCACCATAAAAAAACTCTTAAAATGCTTGCTGAAACAAAAAATATTAGTACCTTTGCGCTCGGCAAAAACAAGCAAGATTTATAAAAACTTAATATAAAACACAAGAATTATGGTAAGCAACAACATTCCACAAGTAAAGCTCGGCATCATTGCCGTTAGCCGTGACTGTTTTCCAATCGCGCTTTCTACTCAGCGCCGTGAGAACATCGTAAAGGAGTACAAAGGTGAGATTTTCAACTGCCAGACTACAGTTGAGAACGAGAAAGATATGCTCAAGGCTGTGAGCGAGGTGAAGGAGCAGGGCTGCAACGCCTTGGTAGTTTTCCTCGGTAACTTCGGTCCTGAGACTCCAGAGACTTTGATTGCAAAGAACTTCGACGGTCCTGTTATGTTCGTAGCTGCTGCTGAGGGCGACGGCGATATGATCAATGGCCGTGGTGATGCATACTGCGGTATGCTCAACTGCTCTTACAATCTCGGCATGCGCCACCTGAAGAGTTACATCCCTGAATATCCTGTAGGCACAGCTGCAGAAGTTGCCAAGATGATTGCAGACTTCGTACCAGTAGCTCGCGTCATCCTCGGTTTGAAGGGCTTGAAGATTATCACTTTCGGTCCACGTCCACAGGACTTCTTCGCCTGCAACGCTCCTATCAAGGGCTTGTATGAACTGGGCGTAGAGATTGAGGAGAACTCAGAGCTCGACCTCCTCGTAGCTTACAAGGAGCACGATAATGACCCACGTATCGACGAGGTTTGCGCTGATATGGCAAAGGAGATGGGCGAGGGATGCTACTATCCTGACCTCAGCCGCAGAATGGCACAGTTTGAGTTGACATTGCTCGACTGGGCAGAGGCTCACAAGGGTTCTCGCCAGTATGTAGCATTCGCAGACAAGTGCTGGCCTGCCTTCCCAAGCCAGTTCGGTTTCGAGCCTTGCTATGTCAACAGCCGTCTCGTTAGCCGCGGTATTCCTGTAGCTTGCGAGGTAGATATCTATGGTGCTCTCTCTGAGTACATCGGTATGTGTGCTTCTGACGATACCGTTACATTGCTCGACATCAACAACTCTGTTCCTCAGTATATCTATGATGAGGACATCAAGGGCAAGTACGATTATAAGTTGACTGATACCTTCATGGGCTTCCACTGCGGTAACACTCCACAGTGCAAGATGTGCTCTAGCCGTAAGATCAAGTATCAGTTGATCCAGAACCGTTTGTTGGAGAATGGTGGTACACCAGACTTCACCCGTGGTACTTTGGAGGGCGATATCGCAGCATCTGATATCACATTCTATCGTCTGCAGTGCGATTCAGAGGGCAACCTCCGTTCTTACATCGCAGAGGGTGAGGTTCTCGATGTTCCTACCCGTTCATTCGGTGGTATCGGTATCTTCGCCATCAACGAGATGGGCCGCTTCTATCGCCACGTCTTGATTCAGAAGGGCTATCCACACCACGGAGCAGTAGCTTTCTCTCATGTAGGCAAGACCCTGTTCGAGGTATTCAAGTATCTTGGCATCAAGGATATCGCTTACAACCAGCCAGCTAGCCTGCCTTATCCAACCGAAAATCCTTGGAAGTAAAAATATGAAGGGCAAAAGCTATTGAAAATAGAAAGCTTTTGCCCTTTCTTCTTTTATTAAAAAAAACAAAATATTCCCTGCAATTCTTGGCAATCTCCGAAATATATGCTAAGTTTGCACCATGAAAGAACCTAGATTGATAGAATTAACAGAAATGAAGCCAGGTTATTTGGCAAGTATCAATAACCTATTGTTGCAGTTGAGTGATAGCATACATACTATCACCGAGGAAGAATTGAACACCTTGCTCTCCTCATCCCAAAGTCATCTCTATGTCTTGGAATCCGATGGACAATTCATCGGTATGACCACCCTCTGCCTTTATCAATGCCCTACCGGATGGAAGGCATGGATAGAAGATGTGATAGTGGATAGAAACTTCCGCGGCAAGGGATACGGAAAACTGATGGTCAGGAAGGCGATGGAAGAATGTAAGAACAGGGGGAATGTGACCCTGATGCTCACCTCGCGCCCATCCCGCATTGTTGCCAACCAACTCTATCAGAGCCTGGGCTTTGAAAAGAGAGAAACCAATGTCTATAAAATGAAATTCTAAATCACGGATTAAAAAATATCAGTAACTATGAACATGAAATCTACATGGATGGCGTGCTGCCTGCTGATGCTGTTGGGCATTCCAGGTATGGCCAAAGACAACAAGACTAACAAAAGCAACAAGTACAAACTGGTTTGGCAGGAAAATTTCAAGGGCGATACCTTTGATGCTAAATCATGGAGTAAGATTCCGCGCGACAGACCCGACTGGAAGCGCCACATGTCTTATGATGACCGCCTTTACGAAGTAAAAGACGGCAAACTCATCCTCTATGGCGTAAACAATGATGGTACCTATCAGTATGATCTGAATGGTGATGGCAAGTTGGAAGCTGATACTGCACGCTTTGTCACCGGCGGCTTATACACCAAGCACAAGAAGACTATAGAATATGGTAAGGTGGAAGTAAGAGCCAAGTTGGGACAGGCACAGGGCGCTTGGCCAGCAATCTGGATGTTACCGGATAGAGATATTGCCTGGCCTATGGGTGGAGAAATCGACATCATGGAGCATCTCAACTATGATCCGATGGCTTATCAGACTGTTCATACCTATTATACGCATACCCTGAAGCTGGATTCCAATCCTCCTCATTTTGCCACAGGCAAGATTGATACCAATGGGTATAATGTGTATGCGGTAGAGATTCTGCCAGATGAGCTCATTTTCTCTATCAATGGTGAGAAGACCTTCTCCTATCCTCGCATTCAGACCGATAAGGAAGGACAGTATCCTTTCGGTGCTCCTTTCTATCTGCTCATTGATATGCAGATAGAAGGCAGCTGGGTAGGAAAGGCAGACCCATCCCAATTGCCAGTGAAAATGGAGATTGATTGGGTAAAAATGTATAAACTGAAAAAATAAACAGTGAGGGTGTGTCAAAAGTCCAAGACACACCCTCTTTTGTTTGACTAGCATGTGTGTTGTCTAATGGGTGCAAGTCCCTAACGAGCCC
>OICH01000113.1_pt1 | contig 42173 bp, 32 predicted proteins | sample 1581271 | NCBI WGS metagenome assembly OICH01 (sample SAMEA3882547, study PRJEB24775) | human gut metagenome | biome: human-associated habitat; feature: intestine environment; material: feces | place: Netherlands | collected 2009/2010 | reverse complement strand
TATCCTTGATCACTGCATAAAACAGCTGAACGCCGACCCCGCCAAGTTTTACAAAAACATCGACCGCTACGGCAACACAAGCGCCGCCAGCATCCCGCTGGCCCTGCATGAGATGAGCGAGAGCGGTCTGCTGCAGCCCGGCCAGCAGCTGCCGCCGCTGGCGCGCTGGGAGCGGAAGCTTCTTCCGGACAGCCCGGCAATACTGCTGCATGACGGTATTTGTGTGTTTCATCCGTCCCATCCCTCCATCAGCTGCCGGAACACGCCGGAGATCTCGTCGTATTCGGCCAGTGTCTGCCGCAGATACTCGCGTCCCGCGGCTGTAACGGCATAGTAATTCCGCGCACGGCCATCGACGATCTCGCTTGCGCTGATGGTCAGATAGCCCTGCTCCTCCAGATCCTTCACGATGGCCTTGCGGCACTCGTAGCGGTCCATGCCGTTGTACTTGCCGCCGTTTTCGTTGATCGTGCCGTTGTCGGCGATGACGCGGATGACGTCGAGGTTGTGGCGCAGGCCGACCTCAAAGTCGTTGGGGTCGTGCGCCGGAGTCATCTTGACCGCGCCGGTGCCGAAGCCGATCTCGCAGTATTCGTCGCCCACGATGGGAATTTCGCGGTTCATAATGGGCAGGATGCAGGTCTTGCCGATCAGGTGCTTGAACTTCTCGTCCTCCGGGTTCACCGCCACGCCGGTATCGCCGAACATGGTCTCAGGCCGGGTGGTGGCGATCACGATGTCACCGCTGCCGTCCGCCAGAGGGTAGCGGATGTACCACAGGTTGCCGGGCTTATCGGTGTACTCCACCTCAGCGTCGGACAGGGCCGTCAGGCAGTGGGGGCACCAGTTGATGATGCGGCTGCCCTTGTAGATCAGGCCCTTTTCGTACAGCTCGCAGAAGGTCTCGCGCACGGCGCGGGAGCAGCCCTCGTCCATGGTGAAGCGGTCACGGCTCCAGTCGCAGGAGGCGCCCATCTTTTTCTGCTGCTCCACGATACGGCTGCCGTATTTTTCCTTCCAGGCCCACACACGCTCAAGGAACTTCTCGCGGCCCAGATCGTAACGGGTCAGTCCCTCGTTCTTCCGCAGCTCCTCCTCCACCTTGATCTGGGTGGCGATACCGGCGTGGTCGCTGCCGGGCAGCCACAGTGCCTCGTAGCCCTGCATCCGCTTAAAGCGGGTCAGGATGTCCTGCAGGGTGCAGTCCAGGGCGTGGCCCATGTGCAGCTGGCCGGTGACGTTGGGGGGCGGCATGACGATGGAAAAAGGCTTCTTGTCCGGGTTCGGCTCCGCCTTGAAGCAGTCGCCGTCCATCCAAAGCTTGTAGATGCGGGATTCCACGTCCCGCGGGTCATAGACCTTGGGCAGTTCTTTCATATCTATGCTCCTTTTTCGGTATTTGGCAAAACAAAAAGTCCGCTCCGCTTTGCCAGTGCAAAACAGGGCGAACATAATGTCCGTGGTACCACCTGTATTCGGGATCGCTCCCGCGCTCATGGGTGCAGCAACACCCCGCCCCGGTAACGGAGGGCAAACCGCCGCGGCCTACTGTCAGTTCAGCGCGGAACTCAGGGACGACTTGGGCGGGGCGTCACGGGCGCTTACACCTGCCGCGCCCTCTCTTGGCATCCGCTGACCGCCTACTGCTTCCCGTCATCGCCGATTTCATATGCAGGAAGTATACTATATCCGCAGGAAAATGTCAAGAGGGGGACGGTGTAGGGCCATCTCCCTCTTGCTATGTACCTTTCAGCGCTTGTTGGACTTGATCCAGATGCCCTGCTTCTCCGCGTTGGCGATCAGATCATCGCGGAACATGGGGTGGGCAATGGAGATCAGCTTTTCCGCCCGTTCCCAGGTAGAACAGCCCACCAGGTTCACGCCGCCGTACTCGGTGACGATGTAGTACGCCTGGCTGCGGGGGTCGGTGACGATGTCGCCGGGGGTCAGCAGCGGGTTGATGCGGGACTTCACATTACCCTGCTTATCCGTAAACGAGGACGTCAGACAGATAAAGGCCTTGCCGCCGTGGGACAGCGCCGCGCCCTCAAGGAAGTCCAACTGACCACCGGTGCCACTGATCTGGCGGGTGCCGGAGCTTTCGGCGCAGATCTGGCCATACAGGTCTACGGAGATACAGTTGTTGATGGAAACGAAATTATCCTGCTTGCCCACGTTGGCCGGGTCGTTGCAGTAGCTGATGGGATAGGTGACCACGCCGGGATTTTCCCTTATCCAGTCATACAGGTCAGGCGAACCAATAGCCAGGCCGAAGATGCTCTTGTAGCGATCCAGCTTCTTCTGGTTGTTGGTGATCTTGCCGGCCTTGTACATATCCAGATAGCTGTCGCACAGCATCTCGGTATGGATGCCCAGATCCCGCAAGTCGCTCTTTGCGATCATCTGGCCCACCGCGTTAGGCAGAGAACCGATGCCCAGTTGTAAGGTGGAGCCGTCCACCATGTTCTGCACCACGTACTCGGCGATCTTCATCTCCGCCTCGTTGGCGGCGGGGGACTTGACGCTGGGCAGCGGGCCATGAGGACCCTCTACGATCATATCCACATCGCTGATATGGATGCACTCGTCCAGACCGCCGTAGACCCAGGGCAGATTTTCGTTGATCTCCAGAATGACCACGTCCGCCTTGTCCAGCGTGGAACGGGCGGAGGCCGTGGCACCGGCAAAGTTGAAGTAGCCGTGCTCGTTCATGGGGGTCACAGCCATCATGGCCACGTTGACGGTGAGGAACTGGCTGTAATACCAGCTGAGGTTGCGGAACACCATAGGGTTGAAATTACACAGTCCACGGTCGCAGAGCTTGCGCTCATAGCCGGACATATGCCAGCTGTTGTAGACAAAGTGCCTGCGCTCGGGGTCGCACTCCACCATCTGGATCGGGTCGAAGATCAGATAGCCGCGGATCTTGACCTCGCGAAGCTCATCCTTTCTCTTGGCAATGGCGGCGTCCATCAGAGACGGAAAGCCCGTGCCCATGGAGATGTCGATCCAGTCGCCGCTTTTTACCACCCGTGCCGCTTCATCGGCGGTGCATAGCTTGCGCTTGTATTCCGCTGTGTAGTCAAACGGTCTCGCCATAGTGTTCTCCCTTTCCGCATCCTGTGCTGCTGCATTTTTTACTTTGTTAATTTTATCACTTGCCCATCTGTCTGTCAACAGTTTAACAATTTTTTCTTATCGGAATAAGTTATTTCCTCTCTGAATACCCCGTCTGCCCGGTGCACGGCTACCCCCTCCCTTTTCCGCATCCGGAAGCCGCAGATACAGGAAAAAACGCCCCGACCTAATGGCCGGGGCGTTTGCTGCGAAGGCTTACTTCTCCGCGCGGCGCTTATAGGATTCGTACTTCTCCTTGGCGGCTTCCTCCGCCTCGGCGAACAGCACCTTGGCGTTCTCCGGGAAGCTCAGCTCCAGAGAGGCGTAACGAACCTCGCCCTTCATGAAGTCGTACAGGGGCATGGTGGGCTCCTTGCTGTCCAGGGTAAAGGTCTTGGTCTCCGGGCTGTACCGGTACAGGTTCCAATAACCGGAGTTGACGGCGTCCTTCATCTCCTGCTGGACGTTGTTCATGCCCTTCTTGATGCCGTGGTTGATGCAGGGCGCGTAACAGATGACGATGGACGGACCCTTGTGGGCCTCAGCCTCCTTGATGGCCTTGATCAGCTGATTGGGATTGGCGCCCATGGAGCACTGGGCCACATAGACGTTGTCGTAGGTCATCATCAGCATGCCAAGGTCTTTCTTCTTGGTCTTCTTGCCGCTGGCCTGGAATTGGGCAACAGCGCCCACGGGCGTGGCCTTGGAGGACTGGCCGCCGGTGTTGGAGTAGACCTCGGTGTCCACCAGCAGGACATTCACGTCCTCGCCCATGGCGAACACGTGATCCAGACCGCCGTAGCCGATATCGTAGGCCCAGCCGTCGCCGCCGTACATCCACATGGTCTTCTTGGAGAGATCTTTCTTGCGCTTTAGGATCTCGTCCACCAGCTTCTGCTCGTCGGCGGAGAACTTGCCCTTCTCCAGCAGTGCCACCAGCTCGGCAGTGGCGGGGGTGGAGGCGTCCAGGTCATCATACGTCTCCATATACTTGGCGATGGCGGCCTTGACGGCCTCGTCCTTGGTCAGGGCATCCAGCTCCTTAACGTAGCCGGTGACGCAATCACGCAGCTGCTTGACGGCCAGGCACATACCGTAGGAGAACTCGGCGTTGTTCTCGAACAGAGAGTTGGACCACGCCACACCCTTGCCATCGGCGTTCTTGCAGTACGGTACGCAGGGCATAGCCGCGCCCCAGGCCTGGGTACAGCCGGTGGCGTTGGCCAGATACATCTTGTCGCCGAACATCTGGGTCAGCAGCTTGATGTAGGGCGTCTCGCCGCAGCCGGCGCAGGCACCGTTGAACTCCACCAGGGGCTGCTTGAACTGGCTGCCCTTCAGGGTAAATTTGTCCACGCGGGAGGTCTTTTCCTTCACGGTGGTCAGGAAGTTCCAGTCGGTCTGGTCCAGCGATACCTCGTGGGTGGGGACCATCTTCAGTGCCTTGCCGCTCTTGGGGCAGGAGGCCACGCAGCTGCCGCAGGAGGTGCAGTCCAGCGTGGAGACGCCCATGGTGTATTTCAGGCCGGACAGGCCAGGGCCCTTGGCGTCCACCAGCGTCATATCCGTGGGAGCGGCCTTGACCTCGCCCTCGTCCAGCAGGAACGGACGGATGACGGCGTGGGGGCAGACGAAGGAGCACATATTGCACTGGAGGCACTCGGCAGCGTTCCACACCGGCAGGTGCGTGGCGATGCCGCGCTTCTCGTAGCGGGACGTACCCAGCGGCATCGTGCCGTCCTCCATGCCCTTGAAGGCGGAAACGGGCAGGTCATCGCCCTTCTGGGCGTTGATGGGCACCAGAATGTTCTTGATGACGTAGGGCAGGCTCTCGTCGGCGGGCTTCAACGCCTTGCCGGTGAGGTTCGTCCATTCGGGCTTCACCTTGACCTCCACCAGGGCGTTGATACCGGCATCCACGGCGGCGATGTTCATGTTGACGACCTTCTCGCCCTTGAGTCCGTAGGTCTTTTTGACGGCGTCCTTCATGTGGGCCACGGCGTCCTCCACGGGGATAACGTTGGCCAGCTTGAAGAAGGCGGCCTGCAGCACCATGTTGGAGCGGTTGCCCAGACCCAGCGCCTGAGACTCCTTGTTGGCGTCGATGATGTAGAACTTGATGTCGTTGTCGGCGATGTACTTGAGGATCTCGCCGGGAACATGCTGCTCCAGCTCGTTCTCCGTCCACTCGCAGTTCAGCAGGAAGCTGCCATGGGGCTTCAGCTCATGGATAATGTCGTACTTGGTCAGGTACGTCTGGTTGTGGCAGGCGATGAAGTCCGCGCTGCTCACATAATAGGTAGAGCTGATGGGGTGCTTGCCGAAGCGCAGGTGGCTCTTGGTGATACCAAAGGACTTCTTGGTGTCATACTCAAAGTACGCCTGACAGTACATATCTGTCGTCTCACCGATGATCTTGATGGAGTTCTTGTTGGCGCCCACGGTACCGTCGGAGCCCAGACCCCAGAACTTGCAGGAGATGGTGCCCTCCGGCTCGGTGAGCAGCGGTGCGCCCACGGGCAGGGACAGATGCGTCACGTCATCCACGATGCCGATGGTGAAGTGGTTCTTCGGCTCGTCCAGCAGCAGATTGTCGAACACGGCCTTGATCTGGGCGGGGGTGGTGTCCTTGCTGGACAGGCCGTAGCGGCCGGCGTAGATGGCGGGGCGGTCGCTCTCGTTGATGTAGGCGGCGCAGATGTCCTCGTACAGAGGCTCGCCAATAGAGCCGATCTCCTTGACGCGGTCCAGAACGGCGATTTTCTTCACCGTCTTGGGCATGGCGGCCATCAGATGCTTGCGGGAGAAGGGACGGAACAGGTGTACCTGCAGGAAGCCCACCTTCTCGCCCTTGGCGTTCAGGTAGTTGACGACCTCCTGAGCACAGCCGCCCACAGAGCCCATAGCCACGATAACGCGCTCGGCGTCCGGTGCGCCGTAGTAGTTGAAGAGGTGGTACTCGCGGCCGGTCAGCTTGCTGATCTGGGCCATATAGTCTTCTACGATATCGGGCAACTCGGCGTAGGCCGTGTTGTTGGACTCGCGGAGCTGGAAGTAGATGTCAGGGTTATCCACCAGAGAACGCATCCGGGGATCCTCGGGGTTCAGGGCGTTGGCGCGGAAGGCGGCCAGCGCGTTGTAGTCCACCAGCTTTGCGTACTCGTCGTAGGTCAGCACGTCGATCTTCTGGATCTCGTGGCTGGTACGGAAGCCGTCGAAGAAGTGCAGGAACGGGATGCGGGCCTTGATGGCACTCAGATGCGCCACAGCGGCCAGATCTGCCGCCTGCTGTACACTGCCGCTGGACAGCATGGCAAAGCCGGTCTGACGGCAGTTCATCACATCGGAGTGGTCGCCGAAGATGGAGAACGCATGGGTGCCCACGGTACGGGACGCCACATGCAGCACGCCGGGCAGGCGCTCGCCGGAGATGCGGTGCATGGTGGGGATCATCAGCATCAGGCCCTGGGACGCGGTGAAGCTGGTGGCCAAAGCACCGGCCTCCAACGCACCGTGACAGGCGCCGCAGGCACCGGCCTCGGACTGCATCTCAACCAGACGCACCGGCTGGCCGAAGATGTTTTTCCTGCCGTTGGCCGACCAGGCATCGGCGTGCTCCGCCATGGGGCTGGACGGCGTAATGGGATAGATGGCAGCGACCTCGGAAAAGGCGTATGCCACATACGCCGCCGCTTCGTTGCCGTCGCAGATCTTCATGATCTTGCTCATCTTTCTTTCCTCCTCTATACAAGTTCTCCCGCCCTTCGGGCAGGCTTACCAATACAGAAATGATTATAGCATTCGCACTTTACATGGTCAATGCGGCAAGGGCGATTCTGTGACTTTTACCACAAAATCGCCCCTGTATTTGTTCAAAAAAACAAGTCAAAATACGATCGGATCGCCGTCCGTTCTGACGTGTCCATCGGTGACGGTCAAATCGCCGCCCAGTTGATTTTCATACACGCCGTCGGCTCTTTCCACCACCGTGGCCTCACCTTCGCCGGACAGATCAAATACACCGGTGCGCTCCCCTGCCGGGGACTTATAGTGCCCGATAACAGTGCCGCCGCTGACCTCGTACCACACTGCACCCTCCAGCGGCAGCGTCTGCTTCATGGCCTTGCACCGGCGCAGGAAGTCTGACAGGTCAGACCGCTTGTCGCCGAAATTGTCGTCCGCATCAAACAGCCCTACCTGACGGCGCGGTGCGAACTCCGTGCCGCCGTAGAGCAGCATACTGCCCCGACAGAAGTACAAAAACGCCAGCCAGTGCCGCAGCCGCCGTTCGTCCTGTACCCAGTGAGCCAGACGCGGCGTGTCGTGGTTCTCGCCGCAGCGCATCTTGATAAACCCGGAGGGGTATGTCAGCTCCTGGTAGTTCAGCATATCGATGTACTGCCGCAGGCTGTTTTTACCGGATAGATACCCTTCAAACCACGGCCAGATATCGTAATCGTAGGTCATGTCGAAGGCCCGGTACAGCTCCGTATCCGTGGCACAGTAGGCACCCTGCCGCCGCAGACCCAGCACATGGGCGCCGTGTACGCTCTCCGCCAGCCAGATGCAGCCGGGGCGAACCGCTTCCACCTCCTGCCGCGCCCGGGCCCAGAAGTCCAGGGGCACGCTGCTGGCCACATCACAGCGGAAGCCGTCCACGATCTCCGCCCACATTTTCAGCGTGTCGATCTGGTAGCGCCACAGTTCCTTGTGGGTATAATCCAGGTCTACTACATCCCACCAATCCGCCACATGGCGGCTGGGCCGACCCTGCTCGTCCCGGAAAAACCACTCCGGGTGGGTCTGGGCCAGCACCGAGTCCGGCGATGTGTGGTTGTAGACGACGTCGATGATGCACTTCATGCCCCGGACGTGGATGGCGTCCACCAGATGGCGAAAGTCCTCCATGGTGCCGTACTCCGGGTTGATGCCCCGGTAGTCACGGATGGCGTAGGGACTGCCCAGCGTGCCCTTGCGGCCCACCTCGCCAATAGGATGGATAGGCATCAGCCATACGATATCCGTACCCAAGGCGCTCAATCGGTCCAGATCACGTTCCAGCGCACGGAAGGTGCCCTCCGGTGTGTGGTTTCGCACGAACACGCTGTAGATCAGCTGATGCTGCAATGTCTTATCCGTATTCACTGCCATTTCTGTTGCCTCCTCAGTCAAGAAGTGCTAAAAATTCGTCCTCCGTCAGCACGGGAATGCCCAGCGCCTCTGCTTTTTGCAGCTTGCTGCCGGCATTTTCTCCGGCCACCACATAGGTGGTCTTTTTTGACACGGAGCCGGCGGCCTTGCCGCCCCGCTTTTCGATCATCTCCGCCGCCGCGTCACGGGTAAACTTTTCCAGCGTGCCTGTCAGCACAAAAGTCATTCCGGCAAAACGACTGTCAACCGTTTTCTCTTTACAGGTCATATTGACGCCGACGGCCTTTAGCCGCGCCAGCAGATCGCGGGACTGGGGGCTTTTCATCCACTGGCAGAGATACCGCGCGGTAATGGGGCCCACGTCGTCCACGGCAGTCAGCTCCTCCTCCGGAGCCGCTGCCAATGCGTCCATAGTGCCGAACCGCTGCGCCAGCGTCTTGGCAGCCTTCTCCCCCACCTGCCGTATGCCCAGCGCGTTGATGAGCCGCCACAGGTCGTTGTCCCGGCTTCTGGCGATAGCGTCCACCGCATTCTGCGCCGATTTTTTGCCCATGCGCTCCAGCGGCTCCAGCTGCTTCGGCGTCAGGCTGTACAGGTCCGCGGCGGTCCGGACAAGTCCGCTGTCGATCAGCTGCTGCATCACCGCAGGTCCCAGCCCGTCAATGTCCATAGCGCCCCTGCTGGCAAAGTGGGTCAGGTACTGCAGCAGCTGGGCGGGGCACTCCGCGCCGGTGCAGCGCAGCGCCGCGCCGTCCTCGTCCCGCACCACCGGTGCGCCGCACACGGGGCACGTCTCGGGCAGGGTATAGGGCTTCGTCCCGGCGGGACGCTTGTCCGCCACCACCTCAACGATCTCCGGGATGATCTCGCCGGCCTTCCGCACCAACACCGTATCCCCCACCCGGATATCCTTCTGGGTAATATAATCCTGGTTATGCAGCGTGGCAAAGGCGACCGTCGTGCCCGCCAGCCGTACCGGCTCCAGCTCCGCCTTGGGCGTCAGCACACCGGTGCGGCCCACCTGTACCACGATATTCTTCACTACCGACGGCTTGACCTCCGGCGGATATTTGTATGCAATGGCCCATTTGGGGAACTTCGCCGTGCTACCGATGATCTCTCGGTCATGCAGGTCGTCCAGCTTCACCACCGCACCGTCGATATCGAAAGGAAACTGCTCACGGCCATCGCCCAGCGCCGCGATCTCCGCCAGGATATCCGACGGCGCGGACAGCCGCTTGTGGGGAATCACCTTGAAATGCTGGCTGGCCAGATAGTCGATCGTCTCTGTGTGGGTGGAAAATTCCCGGCCCTCCGCCAGCTGCAAATTAAAGACCGCGATGTCCAGCCGCCGCTGGGCGGCGATCTTGGGGTCCAGCTGCCGCAGGGAGCCGGCGGCGGCGTTGCGGGGATTGGCCATCAGTGGCTTGCCCTCGATCTCACGCCGGGCGTTGATCTCCTCGAACACACTGCGGGCCATGTACACCTCGCCCCGCACGATGAGGCGGGGCAGCTTCTCCGGCAGGGTCATGGGGATGGACCGAATGGTCCGCAGATTTTCGGTCACGTCCTCCCCCACCCGTCCGTCACCCCGGGTGGCACCACGGACGAACACGCCGTCACGGTATTCCAGAGCCACAGAGAGGCCGTCCACCTTCGGTTCCACGCTGTAGGCGGGGTGCTCCAGGGGTATCTTCTCCAGGAAGCGGCAGACCTCCTCGTCGTCGAACACATCCTGCAGGCTTTCCAGCGGCACGGCGTGGGTCACCTGCTGAAACTCCGTCAGCGTCTGTCCGCCCACCCGCTGGGTGGGAGAATCCGGTGTGATCTCCTCCGGATGCGCCGCCTCCAAGTCCTCCAGCCGCCGCAGCAGATGGTCATATTCATAATCCGACATGGTGGGCGCATCCAGCACGTAGTAGAGGTATCCGTTCTCCGTCAGCGTGCGGCGCAGCTCCTGTATCTCCTTGCGATAGTCCATATCCAAGCCCTCATCCATTGTTCATAATGTACTCGTCGGCGTAATCCTCGATCTTATCTTCCGTGGTGCTGAAATAGGTGTACGTCTGGGGCACGCCGCCCACGATCACCGTCTCCGCCACGGATATCTCGTTGCTCACTTTTGTGTAGGTGGTGATCCCCGGCAGCAGGATACTCACGCGTACGTCCACATCCAGCAGGATCTGGTGCTTTGTCTGGTTGATGCCCGCCGCCGTGAATTTATCCCGGAATTTGGCGGTAGCCGTGCCGATGGTCTCCATTTTTACCGTCAGCTTCGGCCCCCGGCCCGCCAGCAACGGCGAACCGGTCAGTGTGCCCAGCGGCACCGCCAGTTCACTGGCGGATACCTGACTCAGCCGCGCCAGTACGTCATCCGCCACCGCGGTCTGCAGGCGGTTGAACTCCGCCATATTGCTGCTCAGCGCCGTCACGCGGCCGTCGCTGTCCTTGTCGAACTTTACCAGCCGGTCGTATTCCATCCAGCCGTTTTCCACGGCATCGTTCACCGCCGCCACCACGATGCGGCTGACAGTATTGGCGCACCGGGCTGTGGCCAGATTTTCCAGCATAGGCCGCAGGTGCAGCAGGATCGCCGCCAGCAGCGCCGTCAGCGCCAGCAGGATGATCGCCAGCCACACACGCACCCGCTGCCGCCGGGTCAATCGTATATACCGCAGCCGGCCCATGCCGTCACCTCCCATAGACGCGCTGTATGACGCGCTTACTACGGAAGTCTATGACACCACGGCTTTTCCTCATTCCTCCCAGCCGTTCACGATGGCTTTGAAAAAGTCGCCGCGCTCGGCAAAGTTCTTGAATTGGTCAAAAGATGCACAGGCCGGCGACAGTGTCACCACATCACCGGGCTGTGCCCGATCGCGGGCGGCCTGCACCGCCGCTGCCAGAGGCGCGGCGTCGATGATCTCCGGGTGGCCGGGCCGGTACCCCGACGCATTCTCCACGGCGGCGCGTATTTTATCCGCTGTGGCACCGCAGAGCACCAGCAGCTTCACATGCGCCACGATCTCCGGCCCCAGCACATCAAAGGGAATGTGTTTGTCATAGCCGCCGGCGATCATGATTACCTTCTCGCTAAACGACCGCAGCCCCGCGATGGCACGGGAGGGACTGGAGGCAATGGAGTCATTATAATACCGCACGCCCTTATAGGTTCGTACCAGCTCGATGCGGTGCTCCACACCGCCGAATTCCCGGGCAAAGGTCCGGATGACCTGGTCCGGCACCAGACCGTCCACGGCGGCGATGGCCGCCATATAATTCTCCACATTGTGTACGCCGGGGAGCTTGATGTCCCTCGTGGTCATCACGATGCGCTCATGCCCGCCGCTGCGGCAGACAATGTCCTCGTCCCGCAGGAACACGCCGTCGGCAACCTCACCCTGCCGGCTGAAGAGCCGGGCGCGGCCGGGCGCGCGGGTGGACTGCTCTGCTGTGATGGCATTATCCGCATTAAAAATGGCAATGTCCTCCCGACTCTGATGGGTAAAAATATTCTCCTTGGCCGCCACATACTCCGCCATGTCCCGGTGCACATCCAGATGGTTGGGCGCCAGATTGGTGACGACCGCAATGTGCGGACTCTGCGTCATGGTCATCAGCTGGAAGCTGGACAGCTCCAACACCGCAAAATCCGTGCTCAGCATTCCGTCCGCCTCGCACAGCAGCGGGTGGCCGATGTTGCCGCCCACCCACACACGCTTTCCGGCCTTTTTCAGCAGCTCGGCAATGATGGTGGTGGTCGTCGTCTTGCCGTCAGAGCCGGTGACAGCGATGATAGGACACGGGCAGATCCGGAAGAAAACCTCCATTTCACTGGTCAAAACGGCGCCTTTTTGAACACAGGCCGATATCTCCGGCACATCCGGGCGCAGCCCCGGTGTGCGGAAGATCACGTCCGCCTCCAGATCCTTCAAATAATCCGGACCCAGGTGCAGCTCGCAGCCAAGGCGCTCCAGGTCTTCGGCCTGCTGCCCCATCTGCTCACGGGTACGCTTATCGCAGGCAGCAACGCGCAGCCCTTCTGCCGCAAGCAGCTTCAGCAGCGGCGTGTTGCTGACGCCGATACCGATAATTGCTATGCGCTTGCCGCGCATGTCCTCTATATATTCATGCAACGTCATGTTATACTCCTCCATCCGGCACAGTATTGCTCCGTTCATTATACCTCTTTGGCACCGATTGTACAACAAAAAAACGCACCCCGGAGGATGCGTTTTTTTCAGATCGCGACTGTGATGGGCGCTTCCAGCGCTACCGAGCCGCCGATGGATGCCGCGGTGACGGCGCCTGCCTGTCTTGTAACAGACGCATACACCGTTCCCGCCGGCTGCCGCAGGGCAACGGAGAAGTCTCCGTCACAGCCCCGGCTCAGGGCGATGGCGCTGGCCAGCGTGCCGCTACCGCAGCTGCCCTCAAACACCAGCGTACCCGCTTCGGGCACCTTTACAAGCGGCGTCATGCGCTCACCCTCGATGAAGCACACACCATAGGCCTCCAACATCGGATCCTCCGCAAAGATCGGCTCTGCTGCCGCAAAGAAATCCCGGCTGGGCGCGACACCCTGGACCACCAGGTGTGCGATACCGCCAAGATGCACGAGCGTTCCCGCCGTGCCGGCAACCTCCACTTGCTCTACAAGCTTCGGAAGCGGCATCTCCGCGGACGCCGTACCGGCATCCATATCTACGGTCACGGCCACCGGATGATCGCACCCGCTGACGGACAGGTGCATGGTATGGCGTCCGGTCAGCCCCTGCTGCTTCGCCAGCAGATAGCCATACGCCCGGGAGGCGTTGCCGCAGAACTCGCCGGCCTCCATTTCCATATGTCCGTTAGGAAAAATGAACCCCACCTGCTCCGCCTTCAGTGCTTCGATGGCCAGCAGCTTGGCGGCGACAGCGGCACATTCCGCCTTCTCCACCGGCGTCAGGACAAACAGCGTAATATTCCCGGCCGGGTCTGCCCGGACAACACGCAGCTCCCTCATCTCTGATACCGTCCCAGGAACTGGCGCGTTCTCTCCTCACGGGTGTTCACCATGACCTCCTCCGGCGTACCCTCCTCCACGATAACGCCGTCGGCCATGAAGATCACGCGGTCCGCCACATCCTGGGCGAAGGACATCTCGTGGGTCACGATGACCATGGTCATGTGTTCCTCCGCCAGATCGCGGATCACCTTCAAAATCTCGCCGGTCAGCTCCGGGTCCAGCGCCGATGTCGGTTCATCAAAAAAGAGTATCTCGGGATCCATCGCCAGTGCCCGGGCGATGGCCACGCGCTGCTGCTGTCCGCCGGAAAGCTCACAGGGATAGGCGTTCTCCTTGTCGGACAGCCCCATCTTTTCCAGAAGCTTGCGGGCGCGCTGCTGCGCCTCGCCCTTGTCGCGGCCCAGCACGCGTATCTGGGGATCCATGAGATTTTTCAGCACCGAATAGTGGGGAAACAGGTTGAAGCTCTGGAACACGAGGCCGAACTTTTCCCGTACCTTCTTCAGCTCGCCCTTATCGGCATAGACCGCCTTGCCGTCCGCGCTATTGTGCGCGGCCTGAATGTCGCCGTAGATCAGCTCGCCGGAGTCCATCTCGGTCAGCAGCGTGGCGCAGCGCAGCAGCGTGGATTTGCCGCTGCCGGATGGGCCGATAATGGCCACCACCTCTCCCTTTTCCACGGAGAGGCTGATGTCCTTCAGCACGTGCAGCGTCTCGTCATTAAAGCTCTTCTTCACGTGGTTCATCTGCAATAATTTCATGGCGCCCCTCCTTACTGGTAGTAGCTCATGCGCTTCTCTACCCGGCCCATGACGAAGTCCACGACCGCGTTGAACACAAAGTAGAATACGCCTGCCACCAAAAACGGTACAAAGCTGGTTTCGGAGTTCGCGATCTGCTTACCGATGGTAAACATCTCCTGATAGGAAACGGTAAAGGCCATAGACGTATCCTTGACCAGGGTCACCACCTCGTTGGTGATACTGGGCATGATACGCTTGAAAACCTGCGGCAGAATGACGTGAATAAACGTCTGGACCTTTGTGTATCCCAGCACCTCCGCAGCTTCATACTGCCCAACTGGCATAGACTCGATACCACCGCGATAGATCTCCGCAAAATACGCCGCATAATTGATGGCGAACGCGATCACCACCGGAATCAGTTTATTGCGGGACACGGGCAGTTCAAAGAGGTAATACGGTCCGTAGGTCACCGCCAGCAGCTGTAGCATCAGCGGGGTTCCACGGAGAATGGAGATAAAAAAGCGGGTAATGCCGGAGATGATCTTGCTCTTGCTCATGCGCAGCAAGGCAACGATCATGCCCAGGGGGAGAGAAAACAGCAGCGTCAGAGAGAAAATGGCGCAGGTCTTGGAAAGGCCCTCTCCCATCTTCACGATCATTGTCAGTAAGGTCATATCGTATCCTCAATTCACGCACACACGCTCCCGGAGGCGAAGCCGCCTCCGGGAGCCGGTATGTTTTTCAGTCAGTCGTCCCGCGGGATCAGCCCAGCAGCGTCAGGTTATTCTGAATATCGGGGTACTTGGCAGCGATCTCGGCATAGGTGCCGTTCTCGACCAACTGCGCCACGGCGCCCTCGATGGTCTTGCACAGCTCTGCGTCATCGGCGCGGAAGGCGATGCCGTACTGCTCAGCGCCCAGGCCCTCATCCAGGACCGTGAAGCCGGCGTTCTCGGCGGCATAGGAAACGGCCACGGGCTTATCCACGATCACGGCGTCCACGGCGGCGCCGCCCAGCTCAGTGAAGCACTTGAGGAAGCTGTCACAGGTCATCAGATCGCCAAAGGTCGCCGCCAGATCGGCCAAATCGCCGCCCTCGGACAGCAGCGCCTCGCCGGAGGTACCCAGCTGGACCGCCACGACCTTACCGGCCAGATCAGCGGAGGACTTGATGTCACTGCCCTCCTTGACCATGATCACCTGCGTGTTGTCATAGTAAGGCGTGGAGAGCACATAGCCGGCCTCCTTCATGGAGTCGAGGATCGTCATACCGGACCAAACGCAGTCGCACTCCTTGGCGTCCAGCTGCACCAGCTTCTGATCCCAGTTCACAGGGAAGATCTGCAGCTCCCATCCCAGCAGATCGCAGGCGGCCTTGCAGACCTCCACGTCAAAGCCGGTGTAGTTGCCGTCCGCATCCAGATAGCTGAAGGGGGGATATTCCGCGTCGATACCCATGATGAAGGTCTTTGCGGAAGTGGAATTGGCATCATCCTTGGATTTGTCATCCTGCGCGGTCTGACCGCAGGCCACCAGCGACAGTGCCATCACCATGGCCAAAATCAATGCGATGATCTTTTTCATTGTCTTTCTCCTTTTCTTGCCGGGATACCGGTCTTTGTCCTTGTTTTCCGCCGGTCTGCCGGCGCTCTGTTTACTACGCTACCAATTTACCACTTTACCGAACTAATGTAAATAGTCTTGTGCTCCAAATTATTCTGTTTTTTCTCGTCTGATTTGTACAAAACATAAAAAAGGCCGCAGCGTAAAGCGCTGCGGCCCCCTTATAAGCGTGCGAGTATGCCTATAAGCCGGGTTCTGTTTTGATAGTCATCTATCTACGCGTGCCGTCGCCGGTACGCTCAAGCCACCTCGGGAGCAGCCGGGCCGGCCTATGCTCCCATACCGGTGTTGCTCCGGATAGAGTTTACAGCGACGGTCGCTTTCACACGCCGTCGGGTGAGCTCTTACCTCGCCTTTCCACCCTTACCCGCCGGCACGGAGCCGGCAGGCGGTATATCTCTGTTGCACTTTTCCTGAAGTCGCCTTCGGCGGGCGTTACCCGCTATCCTTGCCCTGTGGAGCCCGGACTTTCCTCATGGACGGGCTTTCGCCCTGTCCCCGCGACTATCCAGCGTACTCGCAGGATCAATTCTACCCAAACGGCGGCGGAAAGTCAACGAAAATTTACCGAACGCGGGGGATCAGCAGCATTTTATCCGGTACCGTTCCCTCCTCCAACTGGTTCACCGCGCGAATCAGCTCCTCGTCGGTGCGGTACTGCTTTGCCGCATCCCACAGAGTCTCTCCCGGCGCCAGACGCCGCATGACCAGAGATGGCCGGCGGGCATTTTCCTGCTCAGGCAGACACTGCACCGCACTGACGGTTGACAGCGTTTCACGGGGCGCGGCGGCGGGCGATACCGCCTGCCGCAGATCACAACCGCTGCCGGTGAAGGCGACCTCCGGTGCGCCGCACAGGGTACAGATCTCGCCCTCTCCCAGCGGCAGCTGCGCCATTTTTTCGGTGACGGCCGGGGCCTCCTCCTCGTCCAGATACAGCAGACGCATACGCACGTCGGCGCAGGGCGTACCGTCTTCTCCGGCGGAGGGCGCGCAGGCGGTATCCGTAACGAACACGAAGGGCCGCTGACGGCCGAAATCCAGATGCTGGACCGCCTCCTGCCGCACGGGGCGCTCCGGCGCCAGGGGCAGGGACCGTTCTGCCGTTTCCAGCTTGGTGCCGCAGTGGGTGCTGTACAGATCCGTAACGCAGGATACCGTCTCCTTACGCGTGATACGCAGCAGCAGCCGAAGCTCCGCCGAGACGGAGAATCCGCTGCTCTCCTCGGTCCGCAGCAGACGCGCCTCGCCGCAGATCAGCTGCACCCGGGCGGCAACATCCCCCTCCTCACCGCCGGCCGGGCTGTCCACGATCTGGGAGAAGGGCACAACGGCGGTGTATGTATGCAGCTTCTGCTGCTGGCAGCGATACAGGGCACAGAGGGTCAGTTCGCCCTTTACCAGCAGCTTGGTGCCCACCAGCTGACAGGAGGTGACCTGGGGATACAGGCGGCAGAGGAGCAGGTCCTCCGGTGCCGGCTGTCCGGCCGGCACCGTGACCTCACCGGCGACGGCACACTCACGCTCCGCCATGGCGGCGGTCATGTACAGCTCATGCTCCCGGCGGCGCAGCCGCAGGGCGGGGTCCTCCTCCACGCCGCAGCACAGCTGTACGGTAGTGCAGGTATAGCCGCAGACCGTCCACTCCGGCATCAGACGCAGGGACAAACGGCGGGGCGTCAGTGCCTGGGCCTCGCACAGCAGCAGCCTTCCGGCGGCCCACAGCACCTGACAGGCCGCCAGTGGACGGTTCTCCGCCGTGCAGACAAAGGGCACCGCCTGGGTCAGGCTCCGCAGTCCCACGCTCTCCTCTGATGTATACAGCACCGTGACCCGAACAGTACCCTTCAGCTCCAGACTGCCGCTGCGGGCGGTGATGGACCGCAGACACAGTGTGCCCGAGGCCTCCACCACACGCCCCATGTCCGGGCAGTAATCGGGGATGGCTGCCTCCAGCGTTTCCTCGTGGGTCAGCGTCAGCCGGGGCACCTCATCCCAGCAGGTGATATCCTTCCATTGCAAGCCACATTCCATCGTTCCAGCCCTCACATTCCTATGGTTTGTGACCATTCTATGTGTGAACTCCGACGGTTATGCCGCCACGCCGAACAGTCGGCGCAGCAGTCCCCGCATCCCACGGGGCGCCCGCCAGACGATGATCCTCATGCCTTCACCTCCTGTCCCTCAAGCACGCGATGCCGCAGGCGATCAGCAAAAACGACACCAGGAACATTAAGCAGCCCACCGGGAACACCGCCGCGATCAGGATACCCAGTCCCAATCCCAGCGCACAAATGCCCAACCAGCAGCAGCCGCCCCATCTTCGCACCGTATATCCCTCCCCCTGCTCCAGTATATGAAGCGCAAAAAGCGGAGTGCATCGCACTCCGCTTTTTCACTTCTTCTGCCAGGCCCGCAGGTCCTTCAGTTCATCATAGAGCCGCAGGTAGCTCCTGTGGCGGCTGGCGGGGATATCACCGTCCTGCACAGCCTGCAGCACACGGCACCCTTTTTCCTTTGTGTGGGTACAGCCGGTAAAGCGGCACTGGTCCACATAGGGCGCAAATTCGGGGAACGTCTCCGGCAGGTGCTCCTTCAGCTCCAGGTCCATTTCCTCTGTATCAAAGGAGGAAAAACCCGGTGTGTCGATCACATAGGTGCCGCCGCCCAAAGCAAACAGCTCCACATGGCGCGTGGTGTGGCGGCCGCGGCCAAGGGCCTTACTGACCTCGCCCACCGGCAAATGCAATTCCGGCAGCAGCCGATTCAGCACGCTGGACTTCCCCACGCCGGAGTTCCCGGTAAAGGCATTCAGCTTTCCGGCGATGGCGGCGCGAAGCGCCGCCAGTCCCTCCCCTGTCTCGGCGCTGATACGCAGCACCGGCAGGGCGGAATGACTATAGATGTCATACAACTCGTCCGCCGTGTTCAGATCGCACTTGTTCAGACACAGCAGCACCTGACAGCCCTTCAGGGCGGCGATGGCGGCAATGCGGTCAATGAGATACGGCTCCGTCACAGGGATGGCGGCGGAAGCAAGGATGACCAGCTGATCGATATTGGCGGCGGCGGGACGGGAAAACACATTGCGGCGCGGCTCCACAGCCTCCACAAAGCCTTCGCCCCCGCCCAGGTCGCGGACCTGGACCCAGTCGCCCACCAGCGGGCTCATGCCCTCACGGCGGAATTTCCCGCGGGCGCGGCATTGCAGCGTCTCGGCTCCGGTATTTACATAGTAGAAACCACTGAGGGCCTTCTCAATGCGGCCCCGGCTCAAAAGCGTATCTCCTGAATGACGGAGACCTTGGTGGCCCCGGTGTTCATGCTGGTAAAGACGGCACAGACGTTAGAACTGGTCCCAGTCTTGCCGGTGAAGGTATATGTCACCGTTCCCATGGAGGCGTTGATGTACTGGCTGTCCAGAGTCACGCTGTCCTGCTCGAACTCCACCTTGATCATACCCTCCATATCGCTGGGCATGGTAAACTCCACCACCCGGGCCGCTGTGGCGTCGTCGCTGTTCTTCTGCCCGCTGACGGTAAAGCTGATCTTTGTACCGCCGGGAACCTCGCTGGTGGGCTTAATGCTCTGATCGATCACCTGACCCTGGGGCGCAAAGCCGAATGTGTCATAGGTGATCTCACCCACAGTAAGGCCCAGGTCCTGAGCATTCTGCACTGCGTTGGCGATATCCTGACCGGTGAAGGTAGGCACCGTCACGGTCTCCGGCCCGGTGCTGACCCGCAGGATCACCGTCTGTCCGGCCACCAGCGGCTCGTCGGCGGCAGGGACTGTCTCGATCACGGCGTCCGCGCCGTATTTGTCGGAGGACACGGTTTCCGTGGTGATCTTCAGATCCAGACCCATATCGGTCAGAAGCACGCGCGCCTGCCGGTACTCCATGCCCACCAGGTCCTTCATCGGCACCTTCTCCGGCTCAGCGGCCACATAGACCTGAATGACCAGATTGCTCTTGCGGGTGCGGCCGGCAGCGGGATCCTGCTCGACGATCTGCCCCGGCTGGTATTCCTCTGTGGTGCGGGTACCCTGTACCTCGATCAGGAAGATATCCTTTACGCCCTCCATCTCCTGGGCCTCCTCCACGGTCTTGCCGCGGATATCGGGCACAGGGTAGCTCTTGTTGCTGCCGGCAGGGCCGAAATCGCCCAATATCAGTTTGAACAGCAGCACCACCAGCAGCACCGCCGCGGCAAAGATCCCGGCGATGATGGCAATAGACTTCTTATCCCGGCGGGGCGGCTCCTCTTCCGCCTCGCGCTCCCGGCGCAGCTCGCCGGTGTGCTTTTTTACGGCGGAAGCCACCTGGGCTGTGGGCAGGGGCATGGTAGGCTCGGTATCCGCGGCAGGGGCAGTCAGCTCCTGCCGGATATAGTCCATATCCACAGAGGGGTCCCGGCGGAACTTCTCCAGATCCTCGATCATGGCGTCCGCTGAGGCGTAGCGCTTGTTGGGGTCGCTGTTCATAGCCTTCATGCAGATCAGCTCCAGCGGCTCAGGGATGCTGGGATCGATATCCCGGGGCGCCAGGGGCACGGAGCTCAGGTGCTGGATGGCCACGGATACGGCGCTGTCGCCCTCAAAGGGCAGGCGTCCGGTGAGCATCTCATACAGCACAACGCCGGCGGAATAGATATCCGAGCGCGCGTCGATACGGTCGCCCCGGGCCTGCTCCGGCGAGATGTAGTGCACGGAGCCAAGCGCCTCCTGGGTCAGTGTCTGCCCCTGGTTGGCAAGGCAGGCAATGCCGAAATCAGCCACCTTCACGCTGCCGTCCCGCAGGACCATGATGTTCTGGGGCTTGATATCACGGTGGATGATGCCGCGGCTGTGGGCGTGGCTCAGGCCCCGCATGATCTGGGTGATGAAATGCAGCGACTCCCGCCAGTCCATGCGGCCACGGCGCTCCATATACTGCTTCAGCGTGATGCCGTCGATCAGCTCCATGACGATGTATTCCCGGTCCGGATTGGTGGACACGTCATACACCGACACGATGTTGGCGTGGCTCAGCTGCGCTACCGCCTGGGACTCATCGTGGAACCGGCGGCGGAAATCCGCGTTGTCCGCCAGGTCGCTTTTCAGTATCTTGATGGCCACAAGGCGATTTAGCCGGTGGCACCGGGCCTTATAGACATTGGCCATACCGCCGGAGCCGATCAGTTCCAGTATTTCATAGCGATCGTCCAGCATTTTTCCGATATACTGATCCATGTGGTCATCTCCCTTCCCCGTTCAGCAGCAGCACTGCCGTGATGTTGTCCGGTGCGCCCCGCTGAAGCGATATTTGCAGCAAATGGTCAAGACATTCATTTACGTCCCCGTCGTGGAGGACCTCAAACAGCATCTCCTGATCCGAGACGGTGTTCACCAGTCCGTCGGAACAGAGCAGCAGGAACTCGTCCTTGTGCCAGGGCAGCTCAAAGGTATCCGCCTTGGCGTGGATGTCCGGGCCCAGCGCCCGGGTGATGAGATTGCGATTGGGGTGCGTTCTGGCCTCCAGCGGCGTCAGATCGCCCTTGGCCACCATATTCTCCACCACCGAGTGGTCGCGGGATATCTGGAAAATTCCCTCCGGCGTGATGTGATAGGCACGGCTGTCGCCGATGTTACCGATAATCGCCATGTCGGACCGGGCCACGGCGCACACCAGCGTGGTACCCATGTGCTGGTACTCCGCGTTCCGCGCCGCCTCCTGCCGGATGGCGTCATTGGCGCAGGCGATAGCGCTGAGCATTGCCTGCCGCAGCTGCGGGATGTCCATATCGTCCCGCAGGCTGTCGCGCAGCTCCTTTTCGAACCGGGCTACGGCGATGGCGCTGGCCACCTGTCCGCCGTTGGTGCCGCCCATACCGTCGCACACCACGGCCGCGTGGAATGCGCCGGCCTCGAACACGGCGTAGGCGTCCTGATTCTCGCTCCGCACCAACCCGGTATTGGTGATCCCCCACATTTTCATAGTCGCTCACATCCTTTATTCCGTAAAGAGTCCGTGTCTCACAGTTGGCCGCGTTCCTGCATTTCCTTCCGCCGCAGCTGGCCGCAGGAGGCGTCGATATCGCCGCCCAGGCTTCTGCGGACCGTGGCGGTAACACCCAAACTCTCCAGCTTTTGCTGGAAAGCGCCGATGCGTCTGCTGGGCTTATACGGGCTCTCCACCACGTCGTTCAGGGGTATCAGGTTCACGTGGCCCGGCATACCCTTCAGCTTTTTCGCGATCAGCTCCGCCTGCCAGTCGTGGTCGTTGACGCCGTCGATCATGGCATACTCAAAGCTGATGCGCCGCCCGGTCTTTTGGAAGTATCTGTGGCAGGCGGCAAACAGCGTCTCTACATCATACGCCCGGTTCACCGGCATAATGCGGCTGCGGGTCTCGCTGTCCGGCGCGTGAAGGGAGACAGACAGCGTTAATTGAAGCTGCCGCTCCGCCAGCGCGTCGATCCCCGGCACTACGCCGCAGGTGGACAGGCTGATATGCCGCATACCGATGTTCATCCCGTGGGGGCTGTTGACCAGCTCCAGAAAGCGCAGCACATTGTCCATGTTGTCCAACGGCTCGCCGATACCCATGAGCACGATGTTGGAGACAGGCAGGCCGCTGTCCAGCTGGGTAAACAGCACCTGGTCCAGCAGCTCAGAGGGCCGCAGGTCCCGGACCTTGCCGGCGATGGTGCTGGCGCAGAAGGCGCAGCCCATACGGCAGCCCACCTGAGAGGAGATACACACGGTGTTGCCGTGGTGGTACTGCATGAGGACTGTCTCGATGCAGTTGCCGTCGGCCAGCTCCCACAAATATTTAACGGTCCCGTCCAGCTTCGAGGTCTGCTTCCGGGCCACGGTCGGCGCTGTGATGAAGCACGTCTCGGCCAGCTGGGCACGCAGCGGCTTGGACAAGTCGGTCATCTCGTCAAAGGAGCGCACGCCACGGTGCAGCCAGGTGAATACCTGCTTGGCACGGAAAGCCGGCTGTCCCATATTCTTAAAAAAGTCGGCCAGCTGACGCTCGGTCATGGATTTGATGTCGGTCATGCGGTTCGCTCCTTGACGTTATCCCCTGCGGCGCATACGGCAGATGTAAAATCCATCGGTGCCGGTCCGCTGGGGCCACAGTGTCACATCACCGGGACAGCTTCCGATACCGGGCAGGGTAAATTCCTCTTTCGCAAAGTCCGGGTGTACGTCCAAAAAGGCCGACACCACGCCGCCGTTTTCCTCCGGCAGGACGGTGCAGGTGGCATACACCAACACGCCGCCGGGACGGACGTAGGCGAACACGTTGTTCAATATCGACAGCTGGACAGCGGGCAGCTGTGCCAGCTGCGCCGGATCCTTCCAGCGGATATCCGGTTTCTTCCGGATAATGCCCAGGCCGGAGCACGGCACATCGGCCAGAACCACATCGGCCTGCTCCACCCAGCCGGCGTGACGCTCCCGCCCATCGGCCAGCGCTGTGCGGATGATAGTGATCCCCAGCCGTGCCGCACCGTTTTCGATGAGCTTCAGCTTGTGGGGGTGAATGTCACAGGAGAGGATATCGCCCCGGTTCTCCATCTGCATAGCCATGGCGAAGGATTTGCCGCCAGGGGCGGCGCACACATCCAGCACCCGATCGCCGGGCTTCGGTCCAGCGGCAATGGCCGCCAAACGCGCCGCGGCATCCTGCACCGTGCAGCGTCCCGACGCAAAGGCGGACAGGCGCTCCAAATCACCGGTACCGGTGACTTCAAAGCAGCCCTCCAGCCAGGGATGGGGCACCAGACGGACACCGTCCGATCGCAGCGCATTTTCCAATTCCGCCGGCGTGGTCTTCAGCGGATTGGCCTGTATCACCGTGGGAACAGGCTCATTATCCAACCGCAGGAACGCCTCGGCCTCCTGCTCGCCGACCAAAGCCGTCAAGCGCTCCACCAACCACCTGGGATGGCTGTACTGCACCGCTGCTTTGGAAACAAAACTATTCTGCGGCAATGGCGGTAAAGTGTTTTTGCTTGACGCACATTTCCGCAGCACCGCATTGATCATGCCCGCGGCACGGGTCTTGCCCCGGCGTTTTGTCAGCTCTACTGTCTCGTGAACGGCGGCCCGGTCGGGAACCTTGTCCATGAACAGTATCTGATATATACCCAAACGCAGCAGGCAGGCCACCACCGGTTCCAGCCGGGCGGCCTTCTGCGTACACCAATGGTCGATATAGTAGTCCAGCAGTGTCCGGTTCTGCACCACGCCATAGGTCAAACGGGTACACAGCGCCGCGGCCCGGGCCTCCAGCCCGGACTGGGCCGCGATACGCTTCAGGCTGCCGTCAGACCACGCGCCCCGGCGCTCCATCTGCAGCAGCGCCTCCAGCGCCGCGTCCCGCGCGTCACGGGGCGTCACAGGCCCAGCGGGACCGGATGGCCCCGCAGATAATCCGCCGCTGCCATGCGCTTGCCGCCCTCGCCCTGCAATTCAAGAACACGCAGCAACCTGCCGTCGCCGCAGGCAATGGCCAGGCCGTTTTTGTCCGCCTCCACCACGCTGCCCGCAGGGGCGGAGGTCTCTCCGCCTACCGCGGTGCGGTGGACCTTGACCGGCTTGCCTGCCAGCACCATGGACGCACTGGGCCAGGGCACCAAGCCCCGCACCTGATCGTGCAGCTGCTGCGCCGACCGGGAGAAATCCATCGGCGAGAGGCTTTTATCCAGCATGGGCGCGTAGGTGTGCGCCGCGTGATCCTGCGCCGTCCGGGTAACGGTGCCGCGTTCGATCTGCCCGATGGCCTCATGCAGCGCTTCCGCGCCAAGCTCCGCCAGCCGCGCCGTCAGCGCCACCGCGTCCTCGTCCGGATCGATGGCCGTCTCGCGGCACAGTATCACATCTCCCGCATCCAGCTCCGGCGCCATATACATAATGGACACGCCTGTCACAGCGTCGCCGTTGAGAATCGCCCAGTTGATGGGCGCCGCGCCCCGGTACTTCGGCAGGATGGAGGAGTGTACGTTGATGGCACCGTACTTTGGCGTGTTCAGGATGTCCTCCGGCAGGATACGGCCATAGGCTGCCACCACGATCAGCTCGGGAGCAAGGGACCGCACCAGCTCCAACGCCGTACCGTCCTTCATTTTCAACGGCTGATATACGTGCAGTCCCTGCGTCAGAGCATATTCCTTCACCGGCGGCGCGATCAGCTTCATGCCGCGGTTCTTCGGCTTGTCCGGCTGGGTGAACACGCCGCAGATGTCGTGTCCGTCGGCCACCAGCCGTTTGAGGGACGCCACGGCAAAATCCGGCGTTCCCATAAACAGAATACGCATTACTTGTCCTCTTCTTCCTCGATCTCGTACTCGTCGGCGTGCGCCTCCAGCCACTTCTGCAGCTCCTCACCCTCCATGAGCCGGTCGGTATGCTCCACAAACAGATGACCATCCAGGTGCTCGATCTCATGGCAGAAGCACCGGGCCGTCAGGCCCTCGTCTTCGACCTCGAACCACTGACCGTCCCGGTCCTGGGCACGGACACGCACCATCTCAGGCCGCGTTACCACGCCGTATTTCCCGGGAACGCTCAAGCAGCCCTCCAGCCCGGTCTGTTCTCCCTCGGTGTAGATGATCTCCGGGTTCACCAGCTCGATCAGCTGATCCTCCTCATCCAGCACCACGCACACCCGGCGCAGTACGCCCACCTGGGGCGCGGCCAGACCCACGCCGCCGGAGTCGGCCAGCGTATCGGCCAGATCGTCCAGCAGCGTATGCAGCCGGCTGTTAAAATCTGTAACCGGGCGGCACACCTTGCTCAGGCACGCCTCGCCCTCCAACGCGATCTTTCGTAAAGCCATAATCTTACCTCGTATTTCCTGGATCTAATCCATTTTATCGCAGTCCGTATAAATATGCAGTCTTCGGTTTTCCGGCCGTTGGACAAAAGCCCGCATGAAACCCGCCAGCAGCTCCCGCACCGGCGCGGTATTTTTTCCTAATACCAACAAGCGATAGCGGTACACGCCATTGACCTTCACCACCGGCGCCGGCGCAGGCCCGATGACCTGTATCCCCAGCGTGTCGTAGGGAGGCTTCTTCGCCGCATTCCCGATCCCCTGCCGCAGCAGCTCGATGGCCCGACGTACCGGCGTCTCCTCCGGTCCCGTCACCGTAACGGTGAACTGATCTGCAAAGGGCGGGTCCTGCCGCAGGCGGCGCAGCGTGATCTCGGCGTCGTAAAACCTCTGATAGTCCTGGGCGGCCGCCGCCTGTATCACATCATTCTCCGGTGTGTAGGTCTGTATCACAGCCCGCCCGGCCTTGTCGCCTCGGCCCGCACGGCCAACCACCTGTGTCAACAGATTGAAGGTCCTCTCCGCCGCCCGGTAGTGATCCACATATAGGGACAGGTCGGCGCTGAGCACACCCACCAGCGTCACATTAGCAAAATCCAGCCCCTTGGCCACCATCTGGGTGCCCAGCAGAATGGGGATCTGCCTCTCCTCAAATTCCTTCAGCAGTGCCTCATGTCCCACGGATACGGTGTCCGCATCCATCCGCAGCACCTCGACTCCCGGGAACAGCTCATGCAGTTCCTCCTCTACCCGCTGGGTACCAAAGCCGATATGCTTCAGTGTGCCGCCGCACTCCGGGCACACCGTCGGCGCAGCGTGTGAATAACCGCAGTAGTGGCACATCAGCCGGTCGTTGGCGCTGTGGTATGTCAGGTATACACTGCACCGCGGGCACTCCGGCACATAGCCGCACTGGGGACACAGCAGCTGGCGGCTGCTGCCCCTGCGGTTCAGGAATAGGATGCTCTGCTCCCCCGCAGCGATGTTTTTTGCCAGTTCCTCCTGCAGTGGGCGGCTGATAACGGTGCTGTTTCCGGCACGCAGCTCCTGCCGCAGATCGGCGATGCGGACCTCAGGCAGAGCGCGGCGGTTGTAGCGCTCCGTCAACTCCAGCAGATCGTACTCACCCTGCTGCGCGTGGTAAAACGTCTCCACCGTGGGCGTAGCCGAGCCCAGCAGCAGCCGCGCACCCTCGGCGGCGCAGCGGTATTTTGCCACATCCCGTGCATGATAACAAGGGGCGTTTTCCGATTGATAGGACCCCTCCTGCTCCTCATCCATGATGATGAGGCCCAAATTTTCCAGCGGTGCAAACACCGCCGACCGGGTACCCAGCACGATATGGGCCTCGCCCCGCCGCAGCCGCTTGAACTGATCATAGCGTTCCGTCATCCGCAGGCCACTGTGCAGCAGCGCCACCTCGTGGCCGAAATACGCGGTGAACCGCGCCATCATCTGGGGCGTCAGGGCGATCTCCGGCACCAGGATCATCACGGACCTGCCCATTTTCAGCAGCTCCTGCGCCAGCCGGATATACACCACCGTCTTGCCGCTGCCGGTTACGCCGCGCAACAGCGTGACGCCGGGCGTCTCCGTCCGCACCTGGGCCAGCAGCGTGTCACAGACGCGCTGCTGCTGGTCGTTCAGCGTCAATTCTTCCGCCTTTACAGTGTATTGTTTTTCAGATATTCGGTATTCCTCTTGCTCCCGGGATGCCACCGCCCCCAGCTTCTCCAAGGCGTTCAGTGTCTGGCGGGATACGCCGGTGAAATACGTCACATCGTGCAGTGCTGTCTCCCCGTTTTGAGCCAGAAACGTCACTGCCTCGCGCCGCCGCTGGGACTTACCGGCCAGAGCCAACGCCTCTTCAGCAGGAACAGCGAGACGGGCGAACAGTACCACCTTGTCGCGTACCTTGCGGCTCTGCTCCTTTTTGCAGTGCAGTGCACCCGATTTGGCCATGCGGCGCAGCAGCGGCTCAACATCGTCGCCCAGCGCCTGACGCAGCTTATCCGTGGTCAACGGGCCATCCTGCAAAAGGCGGCATACCGCTGCCTCCTGTCGTGTGGGCACCAGCGGCGGCTGTGCCATGGACCAAGTCTCCCGGTAATGGTACCATACGGCGGCAGGCAACACGGTACGCAGCGCGTCATAAAATGTGCAGAAGTACCGGCGTGTCATCCACAGCGCCAGCCGCAGCTCCCTTTCCGTGATGACCGGCTCTTCATCCAGCAGGGATCGGACCGCCTTCAGCGGCTTGTCCGGCACCGCCTGATGCAGGGAAAGGATCATCGCCTCTGTGAGCCGGTTGCCGCGGCCGAAGGGCACCAGCACCCGACAGCCCATCTGTCCGCCGACTTCCTCCGGCAGCAGGTAATCATAGGCCTTGTCGATGGCGTAGGTAGCCGCCTGTACGGCCACCTTGGCGATCACCGCCACCTCAGGCCTCGTCTTCCTCGATAACGGGGTCGCTGACGTACTTGCCCTCGGCTACCTCGCCGATGGCCATTGTCACGGGTTTCTCCGGCAGAGGCTCGCCGGTGACCTCGGCCTCGGCAGCGATCTGACGGGCGCGGCGTGCCACCACGTTCACCATCATGTAGCGGTTGGGGATGTACTCGGTCAGCTTGTTCATAGCGGGATAAAGCATAGACATAACGATCAATTCCTTTCGTTTTGTATGGCTGCGCCCAGGCGGGGCGGCCCAAATACGCGGACAGGCCGCGTCGGTTCACACACTTACTTTTCGCTGAGGATGGCGCACATACGCTCAGCTGGTTTACAGTGCTCGGCGCACATAATGGCCCGCAGCTCATTCACGGCATTCTCTACCGTATCGTTGACCACAAAATAGTCATAGTCGCCGGCCATCTCCAGTTCCACCTGGGCGCGGATCAGACGCTTCTGTATTTTCTCCGGCGTATCGGTCCCCCGGGCGGTCAGGCGGCGCTCCAGTTCATCCCAGCTGGGCGGGGCGATGAAAATACGCACCGTCTCCGGCCGCTTGGCACACACCTGCACGGCGCCCTGGCGCTCGATATCCAATATCACATCCTTGCCCCGGGCCATGGCGTCGTCCACGTACATCTTGGGCGTGCCATAGAAGTTGCCCACATACTCGGCATACTCCAGAAAAGCATCGGCGGCGATCATGTCGCGGAACGCATCCGCCTGAATGAAGTGATAGTCCACGCCGTCCTGCTCACCCTCGCGGGGCGCACGGGTAGTGGCGGATACGGAGAAATACAGGTCATCACGGCCCTGGAACAGGGCGTGCAGCACGGTGCTTTTACCCACACCGGAGGGCCCGGAGACAATAAAGGTCTTTCCTATCTTATGCAAGGGTCATTCATCCTCCTCTGTCAATTCTTCCACCGACAATCCCAGGCGCGGCGCCAGACGCTCCGCCGCCAGGGCGGAAAGCACCACATGGTCGCTGTCCATAATGAGCACCGAGGCCGTCTTGCGGCCGTAGGTAGCGTCGATAAGCATCCCACGGTCACGGGATTCCTGCACCAGACGCTTTACCGGGGCGGAGTCCGGGCTGACCACGGCGATGAGCCGCTGGACGGACACCAGGTTGCCGAAGCCGATGTTGATAAACTGCATACCGGCCTCCTTACTCCATATTCTGTACCTGCTCGCGGATCTTCTCTACCTCGGCCTTCATGTTCACCACATCACGTGCCACAGTCAAGTCGTTGCACTTGGAGCCGATGGTGTTGCACTCGCGGTTGACCTCCTGAATCAGGAAATCCAGCTTTCGGCCCACGGGCTCGCCGCTTTGCAGCATGTCCCGCAACTGGGCGATATGGCTCCGCAGGCGCACCGTTTCTTCGTCCACAGCCACCTTATCAGCGAAGATAGCCGCCTCGGTAAGGATACGACTCTCATCGATGGTGGTGGACTGCAGTACCTCCTGCATCTTGGCTTCCAGCCGCTGGCGATAGGCCGCCACCGTCTGGGGCGACTGCGCCTCCACCTTGCTCACGGTCTCCTCAATGGTATCCACCCGGGAGGAAACGTCCAACGCCAGCTTTTCACCCTCCACGGCACGCATGGCGTTATAGGCCGCCAGCGCATCGTCCAGCACGGTGCAGATGTCGGCGGCGATAGCCTCCACATCTTCCTCCGCCTTGGTGACCGTCAGCACATCAGGGAACCTGGCCAGCACCTCCGGCGTCACATCGCCGGACAGAGTAAAGCTGTTCTTCAGGTGCATCAGCGCGTCATAGTACCCTTTCGCCAGCCCTTCGTTCACCTGCACCACCGCCACATCCGCCGCAGAGGTGTCGATGGTGACGAACACATCCACCTTGCCGCGGGAGATCGCTTTCTGTACGCGTGTCTTGATGGCGTCCTCCGCAAAAATATAGGCGCGGGGCAGCTTCACAGTGCAGTCCAGATAGCGGTTGTTGACGGACCGCACCTCCACGGTGATATCTCTGCCGCTTCGCATCTCGCGGGCGCGGCCGTAACCGGTCATACTCTTGACCACGGGATCAACTCCTTCATTTTAGTAGAACAGGGAAACCATCCCCTGTTGTGTACAAATTCAGCAGAAGCAAACGGGCACGCCCAGCGCGTTGCAGCACAGCGTGGCGCCGCACAGGCGCAGACAGTCGCTGTTTCCGCAGGTGCCGGTGGTCACACTGCCATAGCCATCGGGCCGGTAGGCCGCACCACGTCCCTCCAGAATATCCAGCGCCCGCTGGTACTCCGGGTTGTCCGGCGCCATAGTAACGGCAGTCTGATAATACCGTCGCGCCTCGTCCAGCCAGCCCCGGCGATAACAGATCGCACCCTTGAGGAAATTCCACTCGGCGTCATGGTTGGTCTGGGCGTTCAGCAGCTCCTCCGCCAGGTTCAAATCGCCGCTGCTGATGGCCATACGCACCCGCTGATAGCGGCTGCCGCCCTGATAGGGCCCCTGATATGCCGACTGATACCCGCCGTATCCGGTGCCGTAGCCCGCACCGGAGGCAGAATACCCGCCGCTGCGCTGGGCCTTCCGCTGGGATTGCACCGCCTCATAGGCCTCGTTGATCTCCTTCATGCGCTCCTGCGCCAGATCAGCCAGCGGGTTGTCGTGATAATTGTCCGGGTGATACTTCCGCGCCAGGTCACGGTAAGCCTTCTTCACCTCTTCGTCTGTGGCGGTGCTGGGCACCCCCAACACTTGATAGGGATCACGCATAGTCCGTGTCCGCCTTTCGTATAGGTTCTTCTCGTCTCTGCCGCTTACGGAACGTACCGTGCAGCACGGCCGCCCCCACGGCATACAGTCCTTCGTACACCGCAGCACGCAGGACCGGTGTGTACTTTGTCTCCGGCAGCAGCTCAAAGGCCGCCGCCATGGCCCGGACAGAACCATCCAGCGTCAGGGCCAGCACTTCACTGTCGGCCGGTGCCAGCGCGCCGTCCTTCGGCGTAAAGCGCAGGGCCAGCGGGTTGTACCCGCCGCTTTTTATATCTGCCCGCAGATCGTCCGCCGCGTCCACCAGATAGACCCACCGGCCCAGATGGTAGAGCAGCTGCGCTGTCACCCGCCGCCGCACCGGATCGCTGACCTCCTCCGCCGCCAGTGCCAGCAGCTTTGCAAAGGCGTCCGCCGGCGCATCCAGAGAGGCACATCTGTCCCGTTCCAGCGCCGCCAGATCCGCCAGATGTGCCTGAGTCCCCGCGTCAAACTGAGGCCGCCGTTCCTGTGCCTTTCGGTACGCCGGACGCAACAGCACCGACGCAATGCGGTACTTCAGCCCGCCCCAGAAGCCGTGGTCGGCCACACCGTCCCGCAGCTGCCAGTAGGTCAGTATCACGCTCATGTCCGCCGCCGCGTCCAGCGCCGGGTCGCCTGCCGTACAGCAGCGCTTCCGCAGCGGATGTACCGCACAGCGCCGCATACAGTCCTCCCCTGCTCCGTCCGACAGCACCATCGCCAAAAAAGTCAGATCATAGTTCAGGATCATCCGCCCCACCAAGCCGTACCGCGCACCCAGCGCGTGGCACAGCCCGCAGTAGGCGGCGCGGAACGTCTCACGGTCCGCCGGCGTCAGCCGGTCATCCGAAGGCCGCACATAGCCGAACATCTCTCAGAACACCCGTAATATGGTGTAGGTCAGCAGCTCTTTCCGCCGTGCGTAGCGGTCATAGGCCACGCTGGGCAAAAATGCCAGCACCGCCGCAGCCACGGCGATCCCGTACCGCCAGCCCTCAAGCAGCCCTTCGCTGAGGAAATACCCCAGCAGGAACCCGATCACAGGCAGCACATACACCAGCGCCACTACGCCCAGCAGCTTTTTCGTGCTGCTTTCCACCACGACCTTTTCTCCCGGCTGGGCGTTGGGATCGTTCTTGGCACGGGCCTTGATAGCCGCGCCGGTCATGCCGCAGCCGGCACATTCCTCGCAGTCGTGGCCGCAGGCGCTCTTCCGCGGTACGGATATCTCCGCATACCCGCCGGGCAATAGCTTTTCAACCGTTGCGATCTGTGTCATTATCTCACCTCTCGGGAATACTCATGTCTCCGGCACCTCGGGGACCGTCTGGTCCTCTCCGCCGGCGGGTACCGCCGGCTCCGTCTGCGGCGGCGTGTCGGTAATGGTCAGCGTCAGCTCATAGGTGCCGCGCACCGTCACATCGCTGAACCCGCTGACCGTCACGGTCACCGGCACGGTGAAGCTCCCCTGTCCGGTCACGGCGCTCATGTCCGCCGTGGCCCGCAGGTTCTCGGCGGTAATGGCCTTGATCTCCTCGCTAAGCCCCCACAGCCGCACCGTCAATCCGCCCTCCGGCACGACGGCATACAGCCCCGCCGGCAGATCGGTGAAGGACAGATCCGTCACCGTCAGCGTCGTCTCGCTGATACCGTCCAGGGTGATGTCCGCCGTGGCCACCTCGTTGCCGTTGACCAGCCAAGTGCCGTCCGGCGGCGTGACCACATAGCTATTCTGCTGGTGCAGCCCCAGATCGTCCACATGCAGCGTGGCAAGCACGAGCTTATCAATAGACGCCAACACGTCGGCTTCTCCGTTCAGCCGCACCGTCTTGGGCGCGATATCACAGACGATGCTGTCTGCCGCCGCGCCGGGCACGCCCTCGAACTCTATGGCGAGGGCCACCTCCTTGGTGGTCAGCACCGGCACCTTGGCCTGTATCAGGCTGGCGCTAGTGCGTATGTTGCTGTTCTCCACCAGATTGCCGTCGTAGTCGTACAGCTGTACGTCCACCGTCTGCACCACCGATCGGGTCGCGCCGCTGATATCCACCGTCAGCTTGGCGCAGCTGACATTCAGCAGATCGTCCCGTTGGGCGCGCAGCGTCAGCACCTCGGGATCCAGCACTACATCGCCGGTAAAATATCCCTCAGCCACCTCGCCGATGACCTGACACTCCACCGGCACTTCCTTCGTATACAACTCGCCCACCGTCACCGTGATCTGGCTCAGGCTGGCCTTCTCCACGCTGACATTCGTGCGTACCACTCCATCAGGGAAGCTGACGGTCCAATCCAACTGGTGTACGCCCACGGAATCGATGCTGGATGTACTGGCAATGACCCGCACATTGTCCCGGTTCATCTTTACCAGCTCCCGCTTGGGACCGCGTATTTTCAGATCGATGGTCGTGTCGTACCCCGACAGCAGCATCAGATTCTTATCCGCAAGCGTCGTGTTCTCGCCGGAGAATTCCACCGGGACATCCCGGATGGTCTTCGTCCTCTCCGGCGCCTTCTCCACATCCACATATACCCACAGCGCCAGGGCCACCAGGATGGAGATGATGACCTGCACGGTCTTGCTGCGGTTAAAGCGGGGCGTGCGCGCCTCGCTGTTGGCCGTCCCGTTGTTTGTATCAGAGATCCGTTCCGACATGGTCGTCCGCCCCCTTTCTGTTCAGTCCCAGCAGCTCTGCCAGTGTACGGCGGGGCTTGTCCTCCGTTTCCTCCTCCGGCGGTATCAGCTCATTACGCAGCAGCTTGCCCAGCGTCTCCGGCTTCAGGTGCCGCTTGAGCATACCGCCGATAGCCACGGAGATGGAACCTGTTTCCTCCGAAACGATGACCACCACCGCGTCGGAGTTCTCGCTCATGCCGATACCGGCCCGGTGCCGCATACCCAGGTCGCGGCTCAGGTTCACGTTTTTGCTCAAAGGCAGCATGCAGCCCGCGCCCAAGATCCGTCCGCGGCGGATGATGACCGCGCCATCGTGCATGGGCGCCTTGACGAAAAAGATGTTTTTCAGCAGCTCGGAGGACACGGCGGCGTCCAGCGTCGTACCGCTTCGCACCATGTCATCCAGATGGATGTCGCGCTCAAAGACGATCAGCACGCCGGTCTTGCTCTGCGACATCTCGCTGCACGCCGTCACCGTCTGATCGATAGCCGCCTCCAGCTCCGACTGCTGCTTGGGATCGTTGAAGGCCCGCAGCAGTTTGATGTTCCGGCTGCCCACCTTCTCCAGTATCTGGCGGATCTCTGGCTGGAACAGGACGATAATGGACAGGATCCCCACCTGCACCAGGTTCCGCATAAGGTACGATATGGCGTTGAGCTGCAATATATCAACCAGCCAAAGCACCAGCAGAAACGCCACCACGCCCTTGAGGATATTCTCGGCGCGGGTACTTTTGACCATACGGAGCAGGTTGTATACCAGAAACGCGATAATGGCGATGTCCAGTATATCCGATATCCGTATCAGCAATAAGTAATTCCCAATATTTTCTAATAACGAAAGTACCTTATCCACGTTACCACCCTTCCTGTTGCGGGCATAAAAATAGATACTAACATTATATAAAAAATATTGGGAAAATGCAACAAAAAATTATGTGAACAGTTTTGCAGTTTAACGAACGATTTGCCGCAAAATATGGGCAAAGTGCTCCACCTGCGCGGTGGTGTTAAAAGCCGAAAAGCTGCACCGCACAGTGCCCGTCTCCAGCGTTCCCGCCGTGCGGTGCGCCAGAGGCGCACAGTGGAGTCCCGCCCGCACCGCCGCGCCCTGCGCCGCAAGAGCTTCGCCCAGCGCCTCGCAGTCCCAACCGTCCAGGCGAAAGCTCAGCACACCTGTCTGTGCCCCATCCTCCGGGGTATAGAACACCTCCGCACCGGGAATATCCCGCAGCCGTGCCGCCATATGTCGCGTCAGGTGTCTCTCGTGCCCTGCAATACGTCCCACGCCCTGCTGCTCCACAAACCGCAGCCCTTCCAACAGCCCTGCGATCCCCGGCATATTGTGCGTCCCGGCCTCCAGCCGGTCCGGCAGCTCCTCCGGCATCTCCTGCAGGATCGACTGCGACCCCGTGCCGCCCCGCAGCAGTGGCTCCGGCTCCGCGCCGCACAGCAGCAGCCCCGTGCCCTGCGGCCCGTACAGTCCTTTATGCCCCGGCATGGCGATAAACGCCGCGCCCAGCGCATCCATGTCTACCGGCAGCATCCCCGCAGACTGCGACGCATCCAGCACGAATGGCACACCCTTCTCCCGACACAGCGCCGCGATGAGCTCTACCGGCAGTCGGAAGCCAAACACGTTGGACACGTGTGTGCAGATCACCGCGTCCGCCGGACACGCCAGCGCAGCGGCGAACTGCCGTACCATCTCCTCCCCATCAAACAAAGGCCCATCCGCTACCGTCAGCTCCACGCCGGGGATAGCGTGCAGCGGCCGGGTAACGGCGTTGTGCTCATATCCCGAGATGATCACCCGTCCGCCGGGCTTCACCAGCGTATGCACGGCAATGTTCAGCCCATGTGTAGCGCAGGAGGTGAACACCACTCGCGCCGGATCAGTCACGCCAAACAGCTTTGCTGCCAGTGTGCGGCATTGCAGGTCTGTTTCCTCCGCCGCCCGCGTGGCCGGATAACTCCCCCGCCCCGGCGAGGATAGCTGCCCCACCGCACGGTACATAGCCCGTGCCACCGTCTCCGGCTTTTGCAGCGTCGTGGCCCCCGCGTCAAAATAGATCATAACTCTACCTCACTATACCCATCGTCCCGGCGGACAAACACCTGCGCGGGTGCAAAGCCCGCCTCCCGCAGCAGCCGCAGAGCCGCTACCGTGCGGTTCTGTCCCCGCAGCCGCAGCACATAGCCGCACCCCTTACCGGTCAGGCCCATAGGCGCACGGCCCACCACGGCACGCACACCCCGGCGCTCCAGCAGCTGCGCCATACGCTGTGCCTGGGTCACGGACCGGGCGGTGATGAGATATTCCTCCATGCTGGCACCTCCTTTGTATTCACGCCATTCTATGCTATCCCGTCCAAAATGTGCAGCGTCCCCGGCACCGATCACGCCGGGGACGCTGTATTCATAGTTCTGTTTTCGGACCCGGCCGGTATGCCTCCGCCGTTACCGTCAGTGCGATGCCGCCTGCCGATAGCTCCGTTAGCCGTTCCCGCAGCGCCGCAGTGTTCTCTGCCGGCAGCGAAACCGTCAGCCGAATGTCCGCGCCGTAATCGGCGCTGTCCACCGTGCCACCCAGGGCTATTACCTCACCACGCACACGCTCGAACAGCGCGTAGGGGCACGGAATGTCCGCCATGGCCCACAGGCCCATCTCCGACACGCCTGCCGCCACCAGCGCATCGCGGGCGCTTTTGGCATACGCCCGCGTCAACCCGCCGGCCCCCAGCAAGATCCCGCCGAAGTACCGCGTGACCACGCAAACCACGTTGGTGACGTTTTCCCGCTGAAACACGTTCAGCATGGGCTGTCCCGCCGTGCCCTGGGGCTCGCCATCGTCACCGTAGCGCATCGTATCACCGCCGATGAGATAACACCAGCAGTTGTGCCGCGCATCATAGTATTTTTTCTTCATCTGCGCGATAAATTCCCGCGCCTGCTCCTCCGTCTCCACCGGCAGCAGATGGCCGATAAAACGGGATCGTTTTTCGGTGAACTCCGTCTCTGACGGGCCAAAGGGTACGCGGAAATCGCTCATTCCCACTCCTCCTTCGGCTCCGTCCAACCTTCGATATAGTCCTTCAGCTGGCCGATGATTCGGGGCGTACACACCGCCACCACGTCCACCGTCTCGCCGTACTCCACGGACTCCACCTTGGCCTCCCGGTACAGGCTGTCCAGCGCTCCGGCCTTGTCATAGGGCAGGTGCAGCGTCACCCGCTTCGTACCCTTGTCCAGCTTTTTGTCAATGGCGGAGAGCAGTCTGTCCAACCCCTCGCCGGTCTTGGCGGACACGGAGACCGCGTCCCCCTCCTTGTCCCTCTGGAATGCAAACGCCAAATCGGACTTATTGTACACCCGAATGCAGGGGATATTCTCTGCCCCCAGCTCCCGGATCAGATCATCCACGATCCGCGCCTGTTCCTGCCACTCCGGATTGCTGGCATCGATGACGTGCAGCAGCAGATCGGCGTACTCCAATTCCTCCAGCGTGGCCTTGAAAGCCTCGACCAGCTGATGGGGCAGCTTGCGGATAAATCCCACCGTGTCGGAGATGACTACATCCAGCGTATCGCTGACGGTCAGCAGCCGCGTGGTGGTGTCCAGCGTGTCGAAAAGCCGGTTGTTGGCCGGTATGTCCGCGCCGGTGATGGCATTGAGCAGTGTGGACTTGCCCGCGTTGGTATAGCCTACGATGGCCACCACGGGTATCTCGTTCTTCCGCCGCCGCTGACGTTGGGTGGCGCGGACGCGCCGCACCTCCTCCAGTTCCTCCTTCAGCTTGTCGATCTTCCGCCGGATGTGCCGCCGGTCCGTCTCCAGCTGCGTCTCACCGGGGCCCTTCGTGCCGATGGGCGAGCCGCCGGTGCCGCCCTGCCGTTCCAGATGAGACCACATACCGATCAGCCGGGGCAGCAGATACTGATACTGCGCCAGCTCTACCTGTAGGCAGCCCTCCTTTGTCCGGGCTCGCTGGGCGAAGATATCCAAGATCAGGCCGCTGCGGTCCAGCACCTGCACACCGCACAGCTCCGTGAGCACCCGCACCTGCGACGGGGACAGATCGTTGTCAAAGATCACCATGGTGGCCTCACTGTTCTCCACCATGCGCTTGACCTCCTCCACTTTTCCCTCGCCGATGAAGCTATGGGGGTCTGGTTTCTCCCGGCTCTGCAGGATCATACCCACGGACTCACCGCCCGCCGTCTCCACCAAAGCCGCCAGTTCCGCCAGACTCTCCTCGTCGGCGCTGTCCGCACCAAGTACCGGGGACCGCAGCCCCACCAGCACCGCGTAGTCCCGCGCACCGTTTTTGTTTTCTTCAATGGTTTTTCGTTCCATAGTCGTCCTCGTTATGATGATTTTCCACGATTATACCCCATCCCGGCGCAAAAGTAAAATAAAAAACAAGACCCGCACCATTGGTACGGGTCTTGCAAAGTGGTGTATCCTTACTTGTCCAGGCCGAAACGCTTGTTGAACTTGGCAACGCGTCCGCCGGTATCCACCAGCTTCTGCTTGCCGGTGAAGAAGGGGTGACACTTAGAGCAGACTTCCACGCGAATATCCTTCTTCGTAGAACCTGTCTCAATCACATTACCGCAGGCGCATTTGATAGTAGTCTGCTGATAATTGGGATGGATTCCTTCCTTCATTGCTCTTGTTCACCCCTTTCTGGTTCACTCGTCGCCGCGGCATCGCCGCAAACGCAACTGTGATAATAGCACACTCTTCCCGCAAATGCAAGCATTTTTCGCTATTTTCACAAAGAAATTTCTTCTCCGCAGGCGAAGAAATACAGAATGCGCTCCGTCACCGGCTTTTCCAGTATCCGCGACAGCGCTCCGGCGTAAGCGTCCAGCTGCGGCCGATAGGCCTCCGCCCGCTGGGACGCCTCTGCCGCTGTCACCCGGTCGGTCTTGAAATCCACCACCGTCAAACCCGCCGTCGTCTCAAACACGCAGTCTGCCACGCCCTGCAGGAGTATCTCCTCCCCTGCTGCCGCGACGTCATAAATACCCGCATCGGTGAGCAGCGCGAAGCGGTACTCCCGCCACACCTGCGGCGCAGTCCGTATCCTCTCTGCCAGCGACGACGCCAAAAACCGCGCCAGCGCCGGGATATCCAGCGCCGCAGCCTGCTCCGGCGTCAGCAGCCGTCGGGCCGTCAGTCTTTCCGCAAAAGCCGTCACTGCCTCTGGTACCGCAGGAGTATCCAGCGGCAGAAACTGCATCGCCAGGTGCATGGCTGTGCCGCGCTCTGCCCCGGTCAGTCCGCGCTTTTCCTGCAAAAACCGCGGCTTCTCCGGTGCGGCGGTCCGCCGCGCCGGCAGTGTCCCCTCGGCGATCTCCTGGTCAATGGCCCGCCCCTTCAACTGGGTAGCCGTCACCTTGGAGGGCGTCACTGTCGCCGCTCTGTGGCTGTACCGGAACGCCAGCGCCGCCTCGTCCGGCTGCGGATCCGGTGCCCGCGCTTCCGGCTCCTCCGCCGGCATCGCCGAACCGCCGTCCTCCTCACCGCTGATGCGGTGCAGCCGCAGCGCCAAGCCCTCCGGCCCATCGCACAGTACCGCGGGACGTACCCCGGTGTAATCGTGGAACACCCCTGCCTGATATGTGCTCAGCAGCGCCAGCAGCAGCCAATCGCCCGGGCAGTTTACCGCGGCCACCGCCTCCGGCGGCGCCGGCAGTTCTGCCAGTGCACACAGCTCCTTGAGGTGCTTCTCCGGGTTTTTCCGCGAGCATACCATGATGAGCTTCTCCTGCGCACGGGTCATGGCTACATACAGTATCCGCAGCTCCTCCGCCTTGGCTTCCCGTTCCAGCGTCAGCGCCAGCGCCGTTTTGGAGACGGTGTCGTACCGCAGCCGGCGTTCCACCTCCACGCGCTCCGCACCAACGCCCAGCTGGGGATGGACCAGCACCGGTCGATCCAGGTCCTGTCGGTTGAAGCTCCTGTTCAAGTCAGCCAGAAACACCACCGGAAACTCCAGGCCTTTGGACTTATGCACGCTCATCAAGCGCACACCGCCCGCTGCACCTGCAGCGGTAATGGCCGGCGCATCGCCGCTTTCCAGCAGCTGCCGTACCTGCCGTACACAGTCAAACAGGCTCGTTCTGCCGCCCTGCACAAGCCGCCGTATATAGTCATACAGTGCCCTCAGACGCGCCTGGCGGGCTGTACCGTCCTCCATGGCACCGAAGATCGCCTGCACCCGGCAGCGGTCATAGATATACCACAGCAGCTTATCGGCGGACAGTTCCCGCGCCACCTGCCGCAGCTCATGCAGCAGCGACAGAAACGCCTGCGCGTCCTCACCCTCATCCTGCCGCAGCGCCTCGTAATAATCCCCCTCACGCTGTACGGCCCGTATCTCCGCCAGCCGGTCGGCGCTCATGCCTACCAGTGGCGAACGCAGCACCGCGATCAGCGGCACATCCTGTCGTGGGTTATCCACCACCTCCAGCAGTGACAATACCACTGCGACCTCCATCGCCGAGAAGAAATCCTCACTTTCCCCGCCGTCGCAGGGGATCCCCTCCCGTGCCAAGGCGGCGGCGAATACCGTCTGCCGGGCGCTGGGTGAGCGCATCAGTATCACGATATCCTCCGGTGCTGCCGGACGCATGGTGCCGTCCTCACCCCGGACAGTGAACCCTTCGTCCAGCATACGGCGAATACGCTTTGCCACAAACCGCGCCTCGGCCTCCGCCCGGTCGAACCGCTGCTCCGGTGTGTCCTCCACAGCCAGATAGTGGAACTCCGTCTCCCGCGGCACCTCCGGATAGTATTCCGCCCCAAAGTGAAGATGCTGCTCCTCTGTATAATCCAGCTCGCCCATTTCCCGGGACATCAGCGCCGCGAACACAAAGTTCGCAGCCGCCAGCACCTCCCGGCGTGACCGGAAGTTACGGCTCAGTACCCGCCGCCGCGGCGCACCCGGCGCAGCGTGGTCCGCATCGGCATAGGTCCTGTATTTTTCCAGGAATATCCCCGGTTCCGCCAGCCGGAACCGGTAGATGCTCTGCTTCACATCGCCCACGGCAAAGATATTCTCTCCCTGCCGTGATACCGCCCGGAAGATACAGTTCTGCACTTCATTAGTGTCCTGATACTCGTCCACCATGATCTCCCGGTACCGCCGGGACACCTGCTCACCAAGCTCCGTGGGCGTTCCGTCCTGGCGGCACAGCATCTGCACGGCGTAGTGTTCCTGGTCAGAGAAATCCATAGCGTTCCGCCGCACCTTCTCTGCCCGGAACCGCTTGTCGAAGTCCCCTGTCAGTGCCAGCAGCGCCCGCATAGCGGGCGCGATGACCTGCAGATCGCCCAGCAACTCCGTCTCCGCCGTCTGATACGGCGCGGACAGCTTCTTCAATGCGTCACGGCATTTTTCCAGCACCGCCCGCGCCGCGTCCTTCGCCCCGGCGCACTCGTCCCCCTTCACCACGCCCATCCGCCGGAAGGCCGGCTGCACACGGCCCATGGCATCCCAGCCTTCCCGGGCTGCGGCCGCGTATTCCCGCAGCTGCGCCGCCGTTTCCAAAAACCGATCTCCATAGGCGTTATACACGCTCTCGCAGTCTTCCATATCTTTCACGGCGCGTTCCAGCCGCCCCGCCCAGTAACTGGCGCGGCGCACCGTGTCCTCCATGATCGTCCGGCCGTACACGCTGTCGCCCAGCCGTTCCGGCAGGTTCGCCCAGCTCTCCGCAGCCTTCTCCAACCACTTGTCCGGGTAGGGATGGCTCTGCAATTTTCCGTGCAGCTCCGGCACCAGCGCCGCCAACGCCCGGTCATCCCGGCCGAAGCCCAGCGTCTCCGCCAACGCCCGGCAGCCCTCGTCCCCCTGCTCGATCCGCTGATAGAACGCCTCCAGTGCATCCTCCAGTGCCCGCTGCTTCAGCACGCCGGCCTCCGTCTCATCCAGGATACGGAAGTCCGGCGTCAGACTCCGCCCATCCACCGGCTCCAGCAGATGGATATGCTCCCGCAGCAGCCCTGCACAGAAGCCGTCCACCGTCTTGATGTCCGCCTGATACACCCGGAACATCTGCTGCCGCAGGTGACTGTTCTCCGGGTCCTGTGCCACCCGCTTCGCCAGCTCTGCGGCCAGCTTTGTCCGCAGTTCGGCGGCAGCGGCGCGGGTAAATGTGATAATAAGGAAATCGTCTATGTGGCAGTGTTCCTCCGTCAGATAAGCGAACACACGCTCTACCAGCACCTTCGTCTTGCCGGATCCGGCGGCGGCGGACACCAGCAGGCTGCCGCCCCGGTCCTCCACTGCCCCACGCTGCTGTGCCGTCAGTTGGATGTCAGCCACGGCGCGTCACCTCCTCGTCCACCAGCTGCCAGAATTCTTCCTGCGTGGTCTTTTGCAGATAATGGGGCTTGTCCCGTTTCTCGTCAAACCAGCAGGCCGACGCGAAGGGACACCAGTCGCAGGCACTTTCCTGAGGCCCCCTGCGGTATGGATCTGCGTCAATATTGCCATCGCCCAGCTCCCGGGCCACCTTCCGCAGCAGCTCGTCCACATACCGACCCATTTTGCCCATCTGGGCCGCATCCGCCAACACACTGGCCGCCAAACCGCTGACCGAACCGTCCTTTTTCACTGCAATAGGCAAATAGCAGGGTGACTCCAGCGCACTGTGCTCCATGGCTGTCAGCACCTCTGGGTCGGACAGCACCATGCCCGTCCGACGCAGCTCGCCCCGCAGCAGCGCGGCTAGCTTGTCCGGCGCGATGGCCCGATCCGCCTTTTTAACGACGTCCCTCGCCGGCAG
>OICH01000109.1_pt1 | contig 43365 bp, 28 predicted proteins | sample 1581271 | NCBI WGS metagenome assembly OICH01 (sample SAMEA3882547, study PRJEB24775) | human gut metagenome | biome: human-associated habitat; feature: intestine environment; material: feces | place: Netherlands | collected 2009/2010 | reverse complement strand
ATGGAAACGTACACCGATACGTGGTACGTTCAGTTTGGAAGAGGCAAGGCGTTGAGCATCCTGTCCCGGTGTGAAAGTGGCCATTAAGGTAGCTTCTGATACTTCCGTGTCGGCAGCCTTCATATCGGTAGAAGTAAAGGTGATGCCTGCATGAACCACACCGTCGGGATAGATGGTATATTTCATGATGTACAGATTGCCTGCCGCCAGTAGGTAATTGACTGTTAATACGGTCTTGTTGCCGTCTGTTGTTGTGGTAACATCTGCTACATTGAAATTTTTGCTGGACTGTTTCCATATTTGCTCGCGCTTAGGCCCACCGTTACCATAATCATTGTCCGTCGGTGCGCGCCAGAAGTTAGGCTGAATACCAAAACCTTCAGCGAAATATTCTGTACCGTTTACTTTGTATGAAGTCACGAGTCCGCTTTTCTTGTTGAAAACGAACTGCATACGTGGTGATAATACGGTGATGATGTCACCATCCGTGCTGACGGTAGTCTTGCCGCTTGCTTTATGTCCGGTCATAGCCAATGGTTCTATGGGCAGGCGGAATTGTTCGGAAGCAATATCGTGTCCTGCAGGAATCAAGGGCTCCGGTTCTGTGGTGGTAACTACAAAATCTACAAAATATTCTGTGCCGGCCTTGGGTTTCAATCCGTTGAGGTTGATGTTCAGTTCTTTGGAACCTTGCGGTTCGATATCTAATGATACTTTTCCGCCTTTGATTGTTTTTCCGTTTGCCTTTACGGTATAACTGATCATATACTTCTTCAAGTTGGTGAAGTAGAAACGGTTTTTTACCAGGAATTTGCCGGCAGCCGGGTCGATGGCTTCGAAACCTACATTCTGATGTGCATATTTCACTTCTGTCATGGCCGGATGCGGAGTGCGGTCCGGAGCTACGATTCCATTGCATAGGAAGTTTCCGTCGCTGGGTGCATTGGTCCCGTAATCACCTCCGTAGGTCCAGTAGGTACGTCCATTTTCGTCTTTTTCCAGAATACCTTGGTCTACCCAGTCCCAAATGTAACCGCCTTGCAGGTTCGGGTACTTGTAGATTGCTCTCCATTGTGCTGCCAGATTACCATTGGAATTGCCCATAGCGTGTGAATATTCGGATGGCGCAATGGGACGGTCGCTGCCTTTTTTGCCTATTTCTTCCAGCCAGGCGGCACTAGGGTATTGGGGTACATACATATCTGTGTTCCATTCCCAAAGGGCGCGTTCATAATTTACAGGACGGTTCATGCCTTTTACTTCGCGTTCTTTCAGCCATAAATAGGTCTGATAGAAATTATAACCGTTTCCGGCTTCGTTTCCTAATGACCAGATGGCTACAGAGGGATGGTTTTTGTTACGCTCGTACATATTAATGGTACGGTCCATGTGCGGCTTCAGCCATTCGGGATGGTTGCCCAATGTTCCGCCCCGGCTTAAGTTATAATACATACCGTGGCTTTCGATGTTGGCTTCATCATATACATAGATACCATATTCATCACACAATTCATAGAACTTGCGGTCTTGCGGATAGTGGCAGAGGCGCACGCTGTTGATGTTGTTCTGTTTCATCAGGGTGAAGTCCTTGCGCATCAGCTCTTCGGGAACATAATGTCCTGTTTCGGGATTATGTTCGTGTATGTTTACACCTTTCAGCTTGATGGGTTTGCCGTTGACGAACAAGCAAACGTATGGTTTGCCGTTTTCGGCTATCTGATCGGTTGGTTTGATCTCGAAACGGCGGAAACCTACCGTATAAGGAATGATTTCGCTTGTTTTTTCTCCGTCTTTCAGAGATATCAGTAACCGGTACAGGTTAGGGTGTTCTGATGTCCAGGTCTTGACGTTGCTGAGGGCGGCTTCAAAAGAGATGCTCTTCTGCCCGTCTGCTGTAACAGGACAGGGGGTGTTACCTTCTGCAACCACTTTCTTTGCGGCATCCAGCAATTCGTATGCTACGGTTACCTCTTTGTTGGCTGCTGTATGGTTGGTTACGTCCACATTCAGTTTGAAGATACCATTCTTATAAGTGTCGTCCAGTGTAGACACCACATTGAAATCTTTGATGTGGGTTTTGGGCTGTGAGAACAGGAATACATCACGTTCAATACCGCTCATGCGCCAGAAGTCCTGGGCTTCGAGGTAGGAACCCGTGCTCCATCGGAAGATCTTGATGACAAGCGTATTGAGGCCCGGGTGCACGTAATCGTTGATTCGGAACTCCGCCGGATTCTTCGAATCCTCGCTGTATCCCGCTTCGCGGCCGTTGACATAGACGTAGGTTCCGGATTTCGAGCCGGCCAGTTGCAGGAAGATGTCGCGCTCCATCCAGTTGTCGGGAATCTCGATCTCACGGCGGTAGACTCCCACCGGGATCCTCTCGGGAAGCAGTGGCGGAACCGGATTCCTGGGGCAGAACTCGAAGCCGTGATTGACGTAGATCGGTGTGCCGAATCCCTGCAACTCCCAGTTGCCCGGGACGCGGATTTCGTCCCACGACGCGCCGCCGTCATCCGGCATCACGAGCTCCTCGGGAACCTCCGTCCAGGTGTCGAAATAACGGAACTGCCAGGTGCCGTTCAGCGAGCGGTACCACGCGCTCCGGGACCAGTCGCCGCTCAATGCCCCCTCCCGGGTGTCGAAACTCATGAAGGCCGTGCGCGGCGCCTCCTTGTTGACGGCCACCGTCTGCGGATCTTTCCAATAGGGCAGGCGCTCCGATTCCGTCGTCGCAGCCCGGAGCCCCGCCCCGAAGACCGCGATACAGATTGCACTTGTGAAGATGATTCGTTTCATGGGTATGGATCGTGTTTGTCTGTGTTTACCGCTTTTTCGACTGCCGGTATTCGGTCGGCGTCATGCCCGTGATTTGCTTGAAGGCTGTGCTGAAATGGCACTGGTACGAGAATCCCACCTTGTCTGCAATTTCGCTGACGGTCGCATCACTATTCTCCAACAGTTGCAATGCTTGGTTGATCCGCAGTTTGTTGATGTATTCGTTGACGCTCATTCCCGTCAGGATCTTGACCTTCTGGTAGAAGGTCGTGCGTCCCACGCCGATGCGGTCGACCAGGAACTGGATGCTGAACGTCCGGTTGTTCATGTTCTCCGTGATGAGCCGGTTGAGGTGGATGAGGAACTGCTCGTCGGCCGAACTGGTGGTCACATCAATGGGGGAGAGTACCTTGGCACTCTCCGCGTATAGGCTTCGTGTCCGTTCCCTGGTTTTCAGCTGGTTGTATATGAGTGTGATGAGTATGTCGATCTCAAATGGTTTGGATAGATAGAAATCGGCTCCGAGCTTATACCCGTATGAGGCACTGGTCGTGTCCTCCATGGCGGTCAGAAGAATGACCATCGTATGGCTGATGGTAATGTCTTTCTTGATGTTCTTGCACATTTCGAAACCATCCATTACCGGCATCATCACATCGCTGACTACGATGTCGGGACGTTTGCTGTGGGTGAGTTCCAACCCCTGCTGGCCATTCTCGGCAGAGAAGACATTCTGGAAATACTCTTTGAGAACCGAACGCATGAAACGACGGAATTCGACATTGTCCTCAACGAGCAGTATCGAATATCGGGAGCAGAATTCTTTCAGCTCTTTGTCACTGGATGAGATGTTTTCCTCCTTCCGTTGTGATGAAAGATGCGGGATAATGGCATTGAAATTCTCTTTGTCTCCCGAACCGGTCGATAGGGGAATTTCGAAACGGAAAGTTGCACCTCCCGCATCGTTGTTCATGGCCCGGATTGTCCCTCCGTGCAGTTCGATCAATTGCCGGGAGTAGGCAAGACCGATTCCGCTTCCTTTTTTTGGGTGATCCCCCTGATAGAAACGGGTGAAGAGTTTGTTGGGGTCGGCATTGTTCAGTCCGATGCCTTGATCCGAAACCGAAACGGAAATCATCCCTTCATCCTCTTTCAGTTGGGTCCGGACCTGAACCTGGGATCCTGCAGGACTGAATTTCAGAGCATTGGCGAGAAGATTGGAAATCACGATCCGGAGTTTTGCCTCGTCGAACGGAAGATCTCCGATCCGATTGTCCGCGCGGAAAACCAGATCGACACCGTTTTCCGCAAATTCTTTGATGAAGGAGTTGACAATTCCTTCAAGCCATGGATTGAATGTGCGGATCTTTTTTGAAACGCTGAAATTGCCTTGATCCAGTTTGTTGATATCCAGTACCATATTGATGATGTCCTTCATGTATCTGGCCTGATGATAGATGTCTGTGAGACACTCTTTCGAAGGATCGTCATCTCCCAGACCATTGAGAAGCCGTTTCAGCGGGGCATAGATGAGGGTTAGCGGAGTCCGCAGTTCGTGGCTGATGTTGACCAGGAACTGAATCTTTTTTTCGTTGATCTCCTGTTCGTATTCTTTGAGCTTCCAACGGAATTGCCTCGCGTTGCGACGATAGAAGTAATAGATGACGGTGGCGACAGCCAGAAGCAGGAACAGGAATAAACCCAGAATTGCCCATGCACTTTGGTGCCAGGGTGGAATGATGGATATATGGGTTAGAATGCGGTCTTCTGTCCACTCTCCGTTTTTTCGGTTGCAGGCCGCCGAAATCGTGTAGTCGCCGGGTGGCAGCATCGGCAGTTTCAGGCTGCTTTCGTACGTTACGACCGTTTGTTCGGTGGCTCCCTTGATGGTATAGCGATATAGTACCTTGCGGAAAATGTCCTGTTCTTGGACATGAGCCGAGATGGCGAGCGATGTATAATTGTAGGGAATGCGGTATTGGTTGCTCTTCCTGTCGGGGAGGCAGGGCTTGCCGTTGAATTCGACCTCTTGGAGCAGTACGATCGGAATGTCCTCCACGGTTGTCGTATGCAGACGGTCAATGGCGACCAGTCCGTTGACTCCGCCCATGTAGATATAACGCCCCCGGGGAGAGCGTTGGAACGAGGCGATGATTTCATTGGGTGAAAATCCGTCGGATGCGCCCCATGCCGAGAACTTGCGTTCGTGGAGCGAATAGAGAAAGAGCATATTGTTGGCACAGATCCACAATCGGTCGGGTCCGTCGGCGACCATGTAGGAGACAGCGCTGAAAAGTTGGGGCGGAGAGATTCTGGTCAACGAATCTGTGCCCGGATCGTATAGGCTCACCCCCAGGTCGGATCCGATCCAGAGACGGCCGTCGTTCCAGCTGCATATGGATGAGATCCTTTCGGCAGCATCGGATGTGTAGATCAGCCGGATTCGGTCGTTCTTGCGGTTAATTTCGTAGATCGAGTTTCCCTGCGTGCAATAGAGGCAGACGGAATCGGATCCGGCGAGTTGCAACCCGCTCGGAATGGTCGATCCGTCGGTTGACGTTACCTCCGCGAAACGGCCCGTTGCCGGATAATAGGCATGGATTCGTCGGGATAGAATGTATATCTTTTCCGGTGAGACCCGATAAATCCGGGGTGTCACTCCGGCCAGCAACTCGTATTGATTGTATTGTGGGTCGACGATCTCGAAGGGTTGCATGGCCCCGGAGCTTTTCGAGAAACGGAAGACGCCTTCGTTGAATACGGAGATCAACAGGGTTTGGTCGTCCAGATCGGTGATCGAACTGATGCTTTTCCCGAATGTGTTGCGATAGTGACGGAAGGTGCCGTTGGTCGGGTTGAATGCGTTGATGCCGCCTCCGTCGGTTCCGATCCAGAGAATGCCCTCCCGGTCCTCAAACAGACTTCCTACGGTCTCTTCGGAGAGTCCCCAACCGATCTCCGCCTTTGGCATCGGAACGCTTTGATACGATTGGATGAAGGTTCTCCTGATATTCAGAAACCCGCAACGTACTGTTCCGGCCCAGAGGTTGCCCCCGTTGTCCAGATACAGCCGCGTGAGGGAATTGATAGGCAGGGAGTTGGGATTGCCGGCGATATGGGTCAGCGATGAAAAGGTCTCCGTGCGCAAGTCGAATATGGATATGCCGCCCCCGTCGGTGGAGAGAAGCAGTTGCCCTTTCAATTCGAGGATACAGGTGATGATGTTGTTCGACAGTTTGGAGTTGGAGGTGGTCCAATGCCCGGTCTGTTGTCCGGCAGAGTCGTATCTGAACAACCCCTGCTTGTATGCGGCGACATAGATATTTCCTTGTGTGTCGATGTGCATGTTGTAGAGCATCGGGTTGTTTATGACTGGATTGCGGGCAAATGTACAGGTCTTGGGGCAGAACGTGTAGATGTGACCGTTCGTGGCTCCGAGGTAGACAAAGCCACGAGGACCGGCTTTGATGTCCCGGATTTCGTAGGTCGTATCCAGCTCGTCGTCGAGCCGGATGGGTAGTTGGGTCAGCGAATCCGTTCGGGAGTCGTATCGGTAGATGCATTTGGTGCCGCTGAAATACAGACATGAATCTAGACGCAGGGAGGCCATGGTTGGGGCGTCGGTGTACAAACGGAATGATTCCGTTGAGGGATCGTAAACCGTCAGTCCGCTGTTTGTGCCGATCCAGATCCGGGACTGAAAGTCTTCGGCCAGGGTGAAAATCTGGTTGTCGGGAAGGGAGTTTGGATCGGCGGATTTTTTGAGGAAAACCCGGATCCCCGATTTGTCGTAGCAGTTAAGGCCCAGTCTGGTTCCGATCCAAAGCAGCCCGCGACTGTCGCGGAGCAGAGATGTGACGGTTGATTGTGACAATCCATCCTTGATGTCGATTGTTGTGTAATGATAATTGTGATGGGCCAGGCCGCCGAAAGGTATGAATAGAAAAATCGTCAGTAGGATTTTCCGAAAGGAGAAATGGTCCATGTAGATCGTGAAGCGTTGGTTTATTCAAAAGTATAAAAAATATACGAAATAGTTCGGCATTTTCCGTGTGATTTGTCCGTTTGTACGATTCCGTACGATTTTCGAACGGTGATTAACGGCTGGAAAATAGTTTTTATCCACCTTTGTACTAACCTAACCGAGCTGCCTACTTATATGAAAAACCGATTCTCATTGTTGAGTCTCTTGTGGACTCTGCTTATCTTTTCCGGGTGTTCCTCCCGGCAGGTACTCTCGTCCGATTATAACGTGATTCCGCTGCCAGTCTCCATCTCTTTGCAGGAGGAGGGGACTCCGTTTGTACTCAAACCTTCGACGGTGGTCTATTGCCCCGAGGGAGACTCCCTGCTTTTGAAAAACGCCGAACTGTTGACCGGTTATGTGGCCCGGCAGGTCGGCTTTGAACTTCGGATTACACACGACGACCAGGCCCGGAACATCATCCGGTTGGGATCCGGATTGCAAGCGGAGAATGCCGAGGCCTATACGTTGGTCGTAACGCCGCAGGCCGTCGAGATCGAAGGTGCAAGCGCCGCAGGAACGTTCTATGGTGTGCAGACCCTGCGCAAGTCGCTGCCGGTGACGGACGGAAAGGTTCGTATCGCCCTCGCTCCCGTGCGGATTGAAGATGCTCCTCGTTTCAGTTATCGGGGGTTGCATCTCGATGTGGCCCGTCATATGTTTCCTGTGGAATTTATCAAGAAATACATTGATCTGCTGGCCCTTCACAACATGAATATGTTCCACTGGCATCTGACCGACGATCAGGGATGGAGGATCGAGATCAAACGTTATCCTCGATTGACCGAAGTCGGAGGCTGGCGTAAGGCTACGTTGGTGAGCCATTGGGAAAAACCCGACCACAAGTATGACGAGACACCCTACGGCGGTTATTACACTCAGGATGAGATTCGGGATATTGTACGTTATGCCGCAGACCGACATGTGGAAATTGTTCCCGAGATCGACCTCCCGGGGCATATGCTGGCCGCCTTGGCCGCTTATCCCGAACTGGGTTGTACGGGCGGTCCTTATGAGACGGGAACACGTTGGGGAGTGTACGACGATGTGTTGTGTGCCGGGAAGGAAGAGGTTTATGAATTTCTCGAAGGTGTGTTCTCCGAAATCGTTGCCCTCTTCCCCGGCCGATATATCCATATAGGAGGCGACGAATGTCCGAAGACCCGTTGGAAATCATGCCCCGATTGCCAGGCCTTTATCCGTTCGCACGGAATCGTATCACAAGGCAAACGAACCCGTGAGGAGCAGTTGCAGAGCTACATGATGTCGCAGATCTCCGATTTTCTGGGAAAACACGGCAGGAAAGTGATTGGTTGGGACGAAATCCTCGAAGGTGGCGGCGTGAAGTCGGCGACCATCATGTCCTGGCGCGGAACGCAAGGCGGTGTCGATGCAGCCCGCAACGGTTGGGACGCCATCATGGTGCCCTATCAATACCTCTATTTGGATTATGCCCAGAGCCGCGATGAGGGTGAACCGCTCTCGATTGGCGGTTATCTTCCGCTTTCCAAGGTCTACAGTTACGAGCCGTTGTCCGGCGAACTTGCGTCGAACCCGGAGATGGGGGCCCATGTGATTGGCGTACAGGGTAATCTGTGGACCGAGTATTTCCGGACTGCGGAGTTGGTCGAATATATGGCCATCCCGCGCGTGGATGCCGTCTCGGAGATTCAGTGGACCCGGCCCGAACGGAAGAATTATGAGAAATTCCTCGGCCGCCTCAATCGGATGCGTGCCCTCTACGACCGGCTCGGTTACGGATATGCATCCCATGGCTTCGACGAGGGTCAATCCGGCGACAATCAAGATATGTAACCTTAAAATGGAATGCCTATGAAATAAAAGTTACTTGTTGAATTCTGAATTTGACCTGATTCGGAAAAATCCTGACAAACAATCACCTCCATTAAATTACTAACTCAATTCGAAAGAATATGAATCATCTTTTGACTCAAAGATGGCTGTTTTTCTTTGCGATCGTTTTGTTCGGCTCGATGAGTGTGACATCCGGTCATGCGCAGGAGCGGGATGCGGCCTCGACCGTGAAAGGCATCGTTGTCGATGAGACGGACTTGCCGCTTCCCGGAGCAACCATCATTATCAAAAATACCCAAACGGGAACTTCGGCCGATGCGAACGGCAAGTTCAGCATCCAGGCGAAGCCTTCCGATATTCTTCAGATTTCCTATATCGGCTATGAGTCCCTGGAGATTCCCGTAAACAGCAAAACGGAGCTTACGATCCGAATGAAGGCAGATGCCAATACCATCGAGGATGTGCAGGTGATCGCCTACGGTACGCAAAAAAAGGTGACGGTTACGGGTGCCATTGCTTCGGTCGGCGGGGCTGATCTGGTGAAATCGCCCAGTGCCAGTATCGCCAATGTCATGGCCGGAACGCTGACCGGTGTGTCGACGGTGCAATACAGCGGCCAGCCCGGAGCCGATGACGCCGAGATTTATGTCCGTGGTACGGGTAGTCTCGATGCGGCCGCCTCTCAGCCTCTGATTTTGGTCGACGGTGTGGAACGAGCCTTCACGCGTATGGATCCGAACGAGATCGAGAGTGTTACGGTACTTAAAGACGCTTCGGCAACGGCCGTATTTGGTGTCCGGGGTGCCAACGGTGTCATTCTGGTGACGACCAAGCGTGGTAAGGAGGGTAAGACCAGTATCTCGCTGTCGTCGTCCGTCGGTGTAACGCAGGCCATGCGTCTCCCGGAGATGGCCAATAGCTATGATCATGCGTTTTATCATAACGAGATGATGACCAACGACGGGGAGGACCCCCTGTTTGGGACTGATCTGATCGAGGCTTTCCGCACGAATTCCGACCCGATCATGTTCCCGAACATGAACTGGAAAGAGGAGATCTTCCGCAAGGCTTCGCTCCAAACCCAGCACAATCTCAATATTTCGGGTGGTACGGACCGGGTCCGTTACTTCACGTCGTTCGGTTATCTCTATCAGGACGGTTTGCTCAAACGTCACGACGAGTCGTACAATCCCAACTATCGGACAAACCGTTACAACTATCGTGTGAACCTCGATGTTGACGTGACGAAGACCACCTTGATGAGTATCAATGTCGGCGGTATTTCCGAGACTTATTACGAGCCCGTCATTGGTAACAATGACAATCTGTGGCGTGTGATTCTCTATTCGCAGCCCTTCTCGAGTCCCGGTATCATGGATGGCAAGATCGTCGTGCCGTCGGTTCGTTATTATCCGAATATATACAGCTCGGGTCTGACGACGGGATACGCCTCCTATTATGGGCTGGGATACACGCAGAAAACGAGCAATACGCTCAATATCGACTTGCAGTTGACTCAGAAACTCGACATGGTGACCAAGGGCCTTTCGGTTCAGGTCAAGGGAGCCTACAACTCGAAGTTCATGGCTCAAAAGTCTTGGCGCGGCATGGCGGAAAAGGTGAATGCCATCTATCGGGGCAGTTTGGAGACGGAAGGATCGGCTGTCGACATGAACGATCCGACTTTCGACCGTACCATCGTTTACCAGCTCGTGCAGGAGGGCCAGAGTCTCCAATACAATGGCGAAGACTATCAAAGCGGCAAGGCCCGAGACTGGTATTTGGAGGCCAGTATCCGATATGAGCGTACCTTCGGCAAACATGCCGTGACGGGACTTCTGCTCCACAACATGTCCAAGAAGTACTATCTGGCCCAGAACACGGCAATTCCCCGCGGTTATCTGGGTTTGGTCGGGCGTGCAACATACGCTTATGACAATAAATATCTGGTCGATTTCAACATCGGTTACAACGGTTCGGAGAACTTCCATCCCGATCGTCGTTTCGGTGTTTTCCCGGCGGCGTCTCTTGGATGGGTCATTTCCCAAGAGAATTTCCTGCGAGACAGCAAATTCATCAATTTCCTGAAACTGCGTGCATCGTATGGACTGGTCGGAAACGATGTGCTGTTGCTGAACTCCGTCGAGCAGCGATTCCTCTACTCTTCGGATAAATACACATCCGGCAACGGTTATTATTTCGGAGTGAATACGAACGAAAAATATCCTGGAATCGCCGAGGGCTCGCTTGGCAACCAGTTCGTTACGTGGGAAACGGCTCGTAAGCAGAATTATGGTCTCGATCTTACCGTTTTGAACAATCGTTTGACCTTTACGGCCGATCTTTTCTTTGAGAATCGTGACGATATCCTGATTAAACAGCAGTCGCTGCCTGCGTACGTCGTCGGAGCCGATACGGGTAAATTCCCGGCTGTCAACATGGGTGAAACGACCAACAAAGGTTTCGAACTTTCGCTTGGTTGGAGCGACCAGACCCATACGGGTGATTTCCGCTATTGGGCGAAGTTTAATGTCTCTTTCAATCGCAACAAGGTGATATTCAAGGATGAGGTCAAGTATGACGAGCCCTGGAAGGGTGAAACGGGACGCAGTATCGGTATCAATTCGGGCTATATTTTCGAACGTTTTTACGAAGAGAGCGATTTTGACGAGGAAGGAAATCTGCTTCCCGGCCTGCCGGATCCCGGAGCTGTGGTGAAGCCCGGCGATCTGATGTATAAGGACCTCAACGGAGACAACGTTATCAGCGGAGAGGATGAAGCCATGTTCGGTTACAGCGATCGTCCGGAATACACGTTCGGTTTCATCGCCGGATTCCAGTGGAAGAACTTCGACTTTTCGATGACCTGGACCGGTGCGACGAATGTGGCCCGGCGCTTGGAGAATGAGTATATCTATCCGTTCAATACGGCAGGTAACCATGGATTGTTCCAGTTTATGATTGACGACCGTTGGACTCCCGAACGAGGACAGTCTGCATCGTTCCCGCGTTTCACGATGAAAAATTCGACGCACAATGCCAAACCGTCGTCGTTCTGGGTGCGGGACGCTTCGTATCTCCGATTGAAAAACTTTGAAATAGGATACACCATCAATGCGAAGGTGTTGAAGAAGGCCGGCATTGAGAACATGCGTATCTATGCGAACGGTTACAACCTGTTGACATTCTCCTATCTGGATTTCATTGATCCCGAGTCAAAAGCCAATGCACAGGCCCGTTATCCGAATCTTCGGATCATCAATCTCGGTGTAAACATCAATTTCTAAACAGAGCTGCATCATGATACTGAAAAGAACCATATTATCCCTCTGCCTGATTGTCGGATCTGTAATGTTGACCTGTTGTACGGATCTGAAATTCGGAGCCGACTTTCTGGATAAGGCACCCGATGGTGGCATGAACAAGGATTCGGTATTCGCATCGCGTGTGTATGCCGAGCGGGCTGTTGCGGAGGCCTATTTTGCGCTTCCTTTCGGACTGCCCTATCAGTCCGGGTCTTGGGGACCGAAACTCGGTCGGGACATTTTGGAGTGTATTACCGACCTCGGAGTGTCGACTCTGGGCTGGAACCATGAGTCTGACATGCATTACTATAACGGTCAGTACAACTCGGCTGATAAGCAATGGATGGCAAACTCGAAATATTCGTTTACGCAGGAGCATTGTTGGGAGAGTGTACGTGCCGCGTGGATCGTCATTGAGAACATCGATGCGGTTCCTGATATGGACGAAACACTCAAAAAACGGCGCAAGGCCGAAATGAAGATGGTCATAGCCGTTCACTATACCGACATGTTCCGCCACTTCGGTGGTCTGCCTATTATTGATAAGGTGATCAAGCCCGGAGACGAGACTTATTATCCTCGAGCTACGGTCGAACAGACGGTCGCCTTCATTACGCGACTTTGCGACGAAGCGGCCGCCGATCTCCCGTGGAAGGTGGATCCGACTGATGACGGTCGTTTTACCAAGGCCGGAGCGCTGGCCTGCAAGATTCGTGTTCTGCTCTTTGCTGCCAGCCCGGTGTTCAACGATACGGAACCTTATCTTGCCGGAGAGGCTTCGAGCCAACTGGTAACCTGGTATGGCGACTATCAGAAGAGCCGTTGGGAGGCTGTTATCAGTGCCTGCGAGGAATTCTTCCGTGAGAATACGGCTGATCCTTATATGTTGGTGAATACGGGCAACCCGCGGGAGGACTTCCGCAACGGTTACTTCAACCGGGGCAACAACGAGATTCTAATCTCGACGCGTTGCAACGTCAACCGGATCGGCGGACCGACGGACTGGATGTTCCAGACGATTGCCAAATGGGGCAGCGGCAACTCCACGCTGAATTACCTGGAGATGTTCCCCAAGACGGATGGTACGCCGGCAGACAACGATTGGAGCAAACCGATCACCTTTCAGTGGCCGAAGGATAACAGCGACCCGATGTTGGCTCCGGGTAACCCCTTTGCCAATAGGGATCCGCGCATGTATGAGACGCTTGTGGTATTGGGCGATCGCAAGATCGGTGGCGGTACGAGCCCCTATTTCAAGTCGTGGATCAATGGCGACGATTACAACAACCTGGGATTGAAAACGCTCGTAACGGGTACGAACATGCGTAAATTCATGTTCGATCTTGATGCGAGCACGATGAATGGCAAGTATCTCCAATGGCCGTGGATGCGTCTGTCTGAAATCTACCTCAGCTACGCCGAAGCGCTCAACGAGGTGGAGACTACCGGACTTTACGGAGACAAGTATACCAATTTGCAGGAGGTCCGCAAACGTGTCGGAATGCCCGAGGTCCCGGGTGTCCGGTCCATGACGAAGGAGGAGTTCCGCAAGACGGTGCTTCTGGAACGTTGTCTTGAATTCGGATTCGAGGAGGTTCGCTGGTTCGACCTCGTGCGCTGGAAAATGAAGGAGGAGTTCACCAAAACGCTCTATCAGGTTTCGATTACGCTGGATAGCGATACCAACATGATCACGTTGGAGCGTCAGCCGATGACGGACCGCTATTGGAAGAATAACTTTTCTCCGAAATGGTATTTTAGTGCAATACCTTTGGACGAGGTACAGAAGGGGCTGGTTCAGAATCCCGGATGGTAATCGTGTATTAACCAGAAAAGCAGATATACAATGATAAGAAGAACATATATATTCCTGTTGCTCAGTATTCTGCCCGGAATATCTTTGGGACAGGATCTCAAGTTGCGGGTTGTCGATCAGGAGAACAAGCCCCTTTTCGGGTACGCCGTTTCTCCTCAGAACAGATACCGTCAGGACGTCCTGACCGACGAAAACGGAATCGCCGTGCTCGACAATTCGCTTCGGGGGCTTCCGGTAGAGGTGTCGGGATACAACACCAAGCACAAGACTGTGGTTCTTGACGGAGACTTCACGACTGTGGTGATGGATGTCACTTCGGAGGTGGTTCCCTTGGGATATGGCAATACGGTGCGCGAAGGAGAACGGACTTCGGCCGTCTCGACTGTTTCGTGCGATGATATCGAGCGTTCGGTGAACAATCCGGCAAATGCGCTCTACGGCAAGTTGGCCGGACTCTATGTCATGCAGAATGAAACCGCGGCCTGGAATAACGATCCGACCTTCTTTATCCGGGGCCTGGCGACACTCAACAACACGACTCCGTTGATTCTTGTTGATGGTTTCGAACGTCCGTTGCGTTCGCTCTCTCTCGAAGAAATTGAAAGCGTTTCGGTTTTGAAGGATGCAGCATCCTTGGCCATCTACGGTATGCGTGGTGCCAACGGCATCATTCTGGTGACGACCAAACGGGGTTTGTCGCAGGGTATGCATGCCAAAGTTTCGTATCAGTTCGGTGTCGATACTCCGTTCCGGTTGCCCGAAATGGCTGATGCAAACCAGTATGCGGCGGCCATGAACGAGGCGCTTTATTACGACGGATTACGCCGACGTTATTCCGAGGCCGATCTGAACGACATCCGTACCGGAGCCAATCCGGAGATGTTCCCCAATGTCAATTGGTGGGACGAAGCGGTCCGCAGCGCCGGTTATAACCATGAACTGATTGCCTCGTTCCGAGGAGGATCGAAATCCGTGCGTTATTACAGCCAGTTGACCTACAATGGCAGCGATGGCCTGATTAAGCCGGCGGACATGGATCCCGATTACTCGTCGCAGATGGAATGGGACCGGTTGAGCGTGCGCACGAATCTCGATGTGGACTTTACCCCGACGACTCGCTTGAAGGTGAACGTATTGGGTCAGATCGAGCAGCACCATCGCCCGACGACGGCTTACAATACGATCTTCCAGCAACTCTACGATACGCCGGCCCTGGCATTCCCGATCAAGACTTCGACCGGCAAGTGGGGTGGTGACAACCTGCGCAACAACCCCATCGGAGACTTGGTCGGAAAGGGATATACCGACGGGATCGACCGTGCCTTGTATGCCGACATGCGTCTTACGCAGAATCTCTCGATGCTGACGGAAGGTTTGAGTGTGGAGGGCGCTTTGGCATTCGACAACCGGGCCAGCTTCTGGGAGGGTCAAAGTAAAACCTATGCTTCGGAGGTGCTCCAGGGAACACGCAATCCCGACGGAACGATGAATATCGCCCGCACGACGATTGGTGCCGATTCTCCGTTGACTTACAGCAGTTCGGTCGGAGCCGTGGTCATGATCACTACGGTGGATGCCATCGTTCGTTACAATCGGGATTGGGGTAACCGTCACACGTTGAAGGCGATGGCTGGGTACCACATGGAGGGCAGCATCAAGAAGGATCGCAACAATACGTATCGGCGTCAGAGTGTCGTTGCTTCGGCCCATTACGGCTATATGAACCGCTATTTCTTCGATGTGGCCATGTCCTATGCCGGATCGAGCGTCATGCCCCAAGGAGACAAATATCGTTTCTTCCCGGCAGTTTCGGCCGCATGGGTGCTTTCGAACGAGAACTTCTTGAAGAATTCGAAAGTGGTCGATTATTTGAAGCTGCGGGCTTCGTGGGGCATTACGGGCAGCGATCTGATGTCCTACGGATTGAGCCGTCAGTATTATGTCGGCGGTAATTCCTATTGGTTCGGATCCGGCAATGCATCGGCCGAAGGATGGACCGAGGGTGCGTTGGCGAATTACGACCTGACGTGTGAAACCGCCTATAAGGCCAATGTGGGTATCGACATGCAGCTTTTCAAGGGGCTTGATCTGTCGATGGATGCCTTCTATGAGGATCGGCAGAATATTCTGTGCAGCACGGAGAATGTCTATTCGAGTATCCTGGGGGTCGCCATGTCCAACCGCAACGAGGGACATGTCCGCAATCGGGGTGTCGAAGCTGCACTGAACTGGCACCAAACGATTGGCGACTGGAGCTACATGATCGGCGGAACGTTCACATTCGCTCGCAACGAGATTGTCAACATGAATGAGGGCTATCAGCCGTATGATTACCTTTGCCAGACGGGTGGCCGGATCGGGCAGTTCTTCGGATTGCAGGCCGTAGGCTTTTTCCGCGATATGCAGGATGTCGAGAACAGCGTTGAGCATACCTTCTCGCAGGTTCGTCCCGGAGACGTGAAATACAAGGATCTGAACGACGACAAGAAGATAGATGCTTACGACCGCATCGCCATGGGTTACAGCACGACATTGCCCGAGATCTACTATGGGTTCACGGTGGGTGCCCAATGGCGGGGTATCGGCATTCGGGCCGATTTCCAGGGTGTGGCGAACTATACGTTGCTGAAAAGCATGACCAGCTATTATCAGCCTTTGCGCAACAACAAGAACGTGTCGACTCATTATTTGGCCAATCGGTGGACGGCCGCAAACATGGAGAATGCCCTGTACCCGCGGCTTTCGACGCTTGACAACCAGAATAATTACCAGAATAGTTCCATTTGGCAGGAGAACGGTGCTTTCCTCAAACTGCGTAATCTGGAAATCAGCTGGACACTTCCCAAACGATGGTCCAATGCGATTCGGACTTCGTCGGTGCGGATTTTCGCCCGGGGATCCAATCTCTTTTCCTTGGACAACGTCAAGAGTCTTGATCCCGAGATGCTGAAAGCGACCTATCCGTCGCTCAGATCTTACCACATCGGCGTCAATTTAACCTTCTAATACGAAAACAGATGAAAACCATCTCGAAATATACGCTTGTTCTGACGATGTTGGCCTTCTGTTCGTGCAACTATCTCGATTATGATGAGACTTCGGGATTCAGCAAGGATGAAATGTTCGTCTATTTCTCCCGCACGAAGAAGATGCTGACAAATGTTTACGGATATCTGCCCAAGGATTTCGGCAATGTGGGCAACGCTATGCTTTCGGCGGCGACCGACGATGCCGACTATGCCTGGACGACGTCGGCGATCCATCAGTTCGGCGACGGCAGTTGGAGCGCCATCAATACGCTCGACGATCAGTGGGCGCAGCTCTACAAGGGTATCCGTGCTGCAAATCTCTTTCTCGAAAGTTATCAACCCGACTTCCCCAACAGTGAGTGGAATGACAAGTACGAGGATGAGATGTCGGCCTATGTCTATTATCCTTACGAGGCCCGGTTCCTGCGTGCATTTTTCCATTTCGAACTGGCCAAACGTTACAACAATGTTCCTCTGCTTACGCGTACCTACTCTCCGTCGGAGGTCAATACGGTCGAGCCGTCGGGTTTTGACCAGATTGTCTCCTTTATCGTGTCGGAATGCGATGAGATTGCTCCGGAATTGCCTCTGAACTATCAGAACGTGTACGGATCGGAGACGGGACGTATCACGCGGGGTGCGGTGTTGGCCCTGAAATCCCGGGTATTGCTCTATACGGCCAGCAAACTCCACAATCCGGACAATGATTTGGAAAAATGGCATGCGGCCGCGTCGGCAGCCAAGGAGGTGATTGATTTGAATGTATACCGGTTGGTTCCCGACGAGAGCCCGGTGAACAACCTTTCGTCGCAGGAGTTGATCCTCGAACGCCGGGAAGCGAACAGCAATACGTTCGAATCGCTCAATTTCCCGATTGGCTACGAAGGAGGTAATTCGGGAAATACGCCGACTCAGAACCTGGTCGATGCTTTCGATATCGACGGCAAGCCGTTCGACTGGAACAATTCCGACCATGTGAACAACATCTACAATACGAATCGTCGGGATCCGCGTCTGTTCGCAACGGTGCTTTACAACGGTGCCATGTGGAAAGGTGTTCCGGTGGAGTGCTTCGAAGGCGGGCGTAACGGCCTGCCACTCGAAGGGGCGAGCCGAACTTCTTATTATCTGCGCAAGTATGTTCAGGAGGAGGTGAACTTCGCCGACGGCCAGACCACTACGGCCCCGCACAATTGGGTGCTGTTCCGTTATGCCGAAGTGTTGCTCAACTATGCCGAAGCCTTGTATGAGTATTCGGGAGATCAGACGTTTACCTCCGATGAGTTCCCGCTCTCGCCGCTTGCTGCGGTCAATCAGATTCGGACCCGTGCGGGAGTTCCGGCTCTGAACGTTACAAACGATTTCACGGATCGCCTGCGCAATGAGAGACGTGTGGAACTGGCGTTCGAAGACCATCGTTTCTGGGATATTCGTCGATGGATGATCGGCCCGAGCACGCGTGAGATCTATGGCGTGAATGTTATTTATGACGGATCGAACGTTCGTTACGAGCGAAAACTCGTGACTACGCGAGTTTGGGAGGACAAGATGTATTTCTATCCCATTCCGAATACGGAGCTTTTCAAAAATCACAAACTGGTTCAGAATCCGGGCTGGTAGAGCCCGGGATTCCGATCGTCCGTGGAGAGTCGCGGACGATCGGTGAACCCAACAGAAAAACAACACGAAGATGAAAAGAGTGATCAATATCTTGTGTTTGGGAATTCTCCTCACGGCTGTGGCTTGCAGCGAGGAGACCCCGAATATTCCCCCGTTTGTCGGATCCGGGGAGGAGGCTCTGGAAACAGGTTTCTTCGAGGATTTTACCGAATCGACGGTTGATGCGACCAAATGGGCCATATGCCCGGCCAACCAGTATGCCAACTGGAAGAAATTCATGGGACAAATTCCGTTGGAGAGCTACGTGCCGGTCGATGGGGTGCTCTCCTTGCAGGCTGTGTCGCCGGCCGAATACGGACAACCGGCTACGAATGCTCCGTTTTGCATGGGCTTGCAGACCATGAAACCGAGCGGGCTGGTTCTCTATGCCTTCCGTTATGGCGAAGTGACCGTGAGGGCTCGTTTTTCCTCGGCAGGCGACGGTGCGTGGCCGGCTATCTGGCTGATGCCCGTTGATGAAAATTCCACCACCTGGCCCGAAGCCGGCGAGATCGACATCATGGAACATTATAATTCCGAGGCATGGATTGAACATACCGTGCATTATACGCGGCAGGGTGGCGGAAACGCTTCGAAGAGTGCGAAAGTCACCGCTTCGACCGCCGGGCTGAATTTGTCGGAATACAATATTTACGGGGTGCGCAAAACGCCCGGGAAACTCGAATGGACCGTAAACGGTGAGGTGACCTTTACGGTTACGCAGACCCAGGTTGAGGCTGATGGCGGTATCTGGCCGTTCGAATCCCGTGACTATTATATCATCATCAATCAGTCCTGTGCTCCGATGCAGAGTTACGGCGGCAATGCTTGGCGGGCCTCCTGGCTGCCGTCGCTCGATGTTTTGCCGTATGAGATGTCAGTGGACTGGGTGCGGGTTGTTGAGGAGGAGTAGCAATATTGTATTACGAATAAATTTACATTCAGATGGAATTCAAGTTTCGGATATATACCCGAATGCTTCTGATGCTTGTGTTTATGGCACCGGTCAGCTGCGCGGCATCGGATAAATTCTACGCGGATAATGTTCCTCCGACGGGGAACCCGATCGAGGAGAATACGGAATATTTCGAGAAATTCGTCGATCTGGGATCGGCTACGCTCGAAGAGAAGGTGGATATGGCAGCCCGGTTGATTCCTACTCCGGCCCAGTTGGAGTGGCAGCGCTGGGAGCTGACCGCATTCATCCACTTTACGGTCAATACCTGGACAGGTCAGGAATGGGGTGACGGGACCGAGAATCCCGATGTGTTCAATCCTGGCGAACTCGATACCGATCAATGGGTCCGTACGTTGAAGGATGCCGGATTCAAGTTGGTGATGCTGACGGCAAAGCATCACGACGGGTTCTGCCTGTGGCCCACGAAGACGACCTCGCATTCGGTGGCGTCGTCGAGTTGGAAAGACGGCAAGGGCGATGTCGTGCAGATGCTTCGCGAGTCGTGCGACAAATACGGCATGAAACTGGGACTCTATGTTTCGCCGTGGGATCGCAACGCGTCCTGCTACGGTACCCCGGAGTATGACGACATGTTCGTGGCACAGATTACCGAATTGTTGACCTGGTACGGTGATGTTGCCGAGATGTGGTTTGACGGCGCCAACGGGTCTTCGATTCCGGGAACCCCGACGCATACGTTCGACTGGCCCCGTTACATGAAGGCCGTGAAGGATTTGCAGCCCCATGTTGTGACGGCCATCATGGGAGACGATATCCGTTGGGTCGGCAACGAGGCCGGCCGGGGTCGCGAGCAGGAGTGGAGCAGTGTGGCGTTGCAGCCTGCGCCGCTCAAAAATCCGGCTACGGTTGTCTCGGGTCTCGAAGCGAAATCGGCAGATCTGGGCAGCCGTGACGTGCTTTCCCGCGCCAAGGCGTTGTATTGGTATCCGGCCGAAGTCGATGTTTCGATCCGCAACGGATGGTTCTACCACGCCGATCAGCAACCCAAGAGCCTTGAAACGCTCAAGCAGATCTATTTTGCATCGGTGGGATCGAATGCGGTTCTGTTGCTCAATATCCCGCCTGATACGCGGGGACTTCTGCCTGATGCCGATGTGCAGCGTCTCGGTGAATTCGGGACCTGGATCCGGGAATCCTTCACCGACAATCGGGTGATCGGCGGTGATGGCGCTTGGCAGGCGGCAAGCGGAAAATCGCGGGAGTTCGACGTGCAACCGGGACAGTTGTTCAATGTCGTGATGTTGCAGGAGGATATTGCACGGGGACAGCGTGTGGAACGTTTCCGCGTGGAGATCACCTCCGACGGATCTACCTGGGAGACGATCGCCCAGGGGATTACCATCGGTCATAAGCGGCTTGTGAAACTCGATACTCCCCGTACGGCCCGGAATCTTCGGGTCACCATCGAACAGACCCGGAGAACGGCCAATCTGTCGAATGTCGGTTTATATTATGCAAAATAACCATCTAAAAACCCATAACCATGAAAAAATTAGCAATTCTCCAAGCCATGTTTGCGCTGATGCTTTTTACGTTCAGTGCTTGCAGTGAGGATACAACCGATGGCCCCCGTCAGTTCGAGGTCATCGAGGCCGATTTGATCCAGGAGTTCTCCGGTGAGGCCGAGACGCGTTTTGTGCCGGTCAATTTCGATGGAACTTTTACGTACAAGATGTCTGACAGTGATTGGTGTACGGCCAAACGGACCGGCAATGGCAATGTCGTGACGGGTATCAATATCACAGTGACGGAGAATCCTTCGGCATCGCCCCGTACGGCGACGATCACGTTGATTGCTTCTGATGCCGAGAATGTGGTGATCAAGGTTGAGCAGAAAGGTTCCACACCGTCGATCTCGATTCTCGAACCGGTCGGCGGCAGTGTCAGCGTATCGCGTGCCGGAGGTGAAGGCAAGGTAAAGATCAAGATCAACTCCAACTTTGCGGTGAAGTTCGAGACGTCGGAATGGATTACACTCTTCTCGTCCGATTCGCAAACGGGAGAGTATCGTTTCTCGGTCGAAGCGTTTGATACGCAGTCGCCGGATCCACGTTTCGGCGAGATTCGCATTCTGCCGGAATCGGACGAGATTGTCTGGACCGATATGACCAAGATCTCCGTGCAGCAGATGGGACAGCTCCCCGATGCTCCGAAAGCACCCGAAACACTTCCCGGACTGGCGACAGCCAAGGCTGACTTCTCGGATATCTCTTTCACGGCAAACGGCTATGTGAATGCAGCACCTGCTGGTGCCATGCCGGTCAAAAAGGGGGAAAGCGGTATTCCGTCGACTGTTTGGAGCGAAGTTACCAACAGCTATGTTCTTTCGCTCGGCACTCCCGACTACTGGATTCCGACCGGTGATGAGATTCTTGACCCGAATGGCTATGGATTTGACGAGACGGGTGGTCTCAATCAGAAATATCTGGCCGTGATGTACGATGGCCCGGTTGATCCTAACCGCAAGGCCGAGTTTGCTGGTGGAGGCCTGCCTTTCCTGATGGAAACCTATCTGAAAGTAACCAATGCGGCCGAGGCTGCGGCGTCCGAAGCCGGTAAGTCGGATAACTGTATCTATTTGACAGCCAGTCGCGACCGTCATCAGAACGGAAACTTCCACAACAAGATGGGTATTGGATTCCGTATCGATGCCGACCAGAAGATCCGCTTCTTTGCATCAACGGGAGGTCAAGCCTTTACGGAGGTTGTTGCCCAGGAGGTTTGCCCGAGTGATTACGTGCATATCCTTTGTACGCGGAGTGCCGACAACAAACTGTCACTTTACATCAATGGCGTGCTTCAGAATGAGACGACTCTTGCCGGAATTTCGACGCCGTGGACCAATGACCCGCGCACGGGAGCTCTTCCGCCGGAGGGCGTCGGACTCGGTGGCGGTTATATCGGCATTTATCCCGGATTGCACCGTTGCATGGAGGGTGAGATCGCCTTCTTCCGTTGGGATAACAAGAGCCTGACGGCCGAGGAAGTCCAGGCACGTTATGCGAATGTACAGGCCCACTCGGGTGCTGCGTCGCCCTTCGCTCAGATTCCGGAGAATCTCGAATGGTTGCAGAGCGTGGTCGGCAATACGGCCGATGACTTGCAGGTGGGTATGTCGTGGGCTATCGAGAATGGAGAGATGTTGCTGCGGAGTTTCGACGCGTCGGCCGAGAGCGTTGAGGCATGGCTCCAATATGTGGCTGAACTGCAAGCGTTCTACAACAAGTACTACGGAAATTGATTTTTGAATTTTGCGGAGAGGGCCTTCGTGTCCTCTCCGTTTTATGCAAATCCGAATAAGAATCCTTCATATCATGAAACGAACCTTACTGGCGCTTGCCGTGCTGATTTTTGTTTCGTCCTGCGCCCATACGCCCGAGTGGCGACTTTCGTGGGAGGAGAATTTCGATTCTCCGCAGATCGATACCTCCGTATGGAGTACGATATCTCGGGGAACCGCAGCCTGGCGGGATACCCAATCTTCTGATGCCCGTTGCTATGACTGGCGTGACGGTAAACTTATTCTGCGGGGGATTGTCAACGACGACCGTACGGTGGACACGGCCGCGTATCTGACCGGCGGCCTCTGGACCAAGGGAAAAAAGGCTTTTCATCGGGGACGTATCGAAATCCGGGCCCGGCTTCAAGCGGCACGCGGCGCCTGGCCCGCCTTATGGCTGATGCCTTATGAGGAGGAGCGTTACCATTGGCCCGAAGGCGGCGAGATCGACATCATGGAACGGCTCAACTTCGATTCGGTCGTTTATCAGACCGTACACTCTCATTATACCTATACATTGGGTATTCAGGATCCGGTTTCGAGTTCCACGGCGCCGATCCGTCCGGACGATTTCAATGTGTACGGGGTTGACATGTGGCCCGATAGCATTGTGTTCCATGTCAACGGGGTCCGGAACTACGCTTATCCGCGTATCGAGACCGACAAGCCCGGACAATTTCCTTTTGACATTCCGCAATATCTGATCGTCGACATGCAACTCCGCGGACCGTGGGTCGGCCCCGTGGATCCCGAGGATCTGCCCGTGGAGATGGAAATCGATTGGATACGTTATTATGAATGGAAATAATTTGCGAGCGTTTATGAATTTGAAACAGGGAACCGGACTGGCCGTCGGAGGATTGGCTACCGTTTTGCTGACCGGATGCGGAGGTCGGCCAGAGCCGGTTATGCGTCCGATGAACATCCTCTACATCATGACCGACGACCATACGTCGCAGATGATGAGCTGCTACGACCGGCGCTACGCCTCGACGCCGAACCTTGACCGCATTGTGGCCGAGGGTGTACGCTTCACGAACAGCTATGTGGCTAATTCGCTGAGCGGTCCGAGCCGGGCATGTATGCTTACCGGCAAGCATTCGCACAAAAACGGCTTCTACGACAATACGACGTGTGTGTTCGACGGCTCGCAGCAGACCTTCCCTAAATTGTTGCAGGCGGCGGGTTATGAGACGGCGGTTGTGGGTAAATGGCACTTGGAGAGTCTTCCGACGGGTTTCGACCATTGGGAGGTTGTCCCGGGCCAGGGCGACTACTACAACCCGCTGTTCATCACGCAGGCGGGCGATACCCTCCGCAACGAGGGCTATATCACCAACCTGATCACCGACAAGAGCCTGCATTGGCTCAAGGAGGAGCGCGACCCGTCGAAACCTTTCTGCCTGTTGGTGCATCACAAGGCGCAACACCGCAACTGGATGGCCGATACGTGCAATCTTGCCCTGTATGAGGACCGTACGTTCGAGCTTCCCGAGACTTTCTTCGATGCTTACGAGGGGCGTCCGGCAGCCGCCGCACAGGAGATGTCCATAGCGTCGGATCACGACATGGATCCGGTCTACGACTTGAAGATGTTGCGCAATGACAAGCCGGGGCGTCTGAAAGCTCCTTATGAGCATCTCCTGAGCCGCATGAATCCCGATCAGCGGACGGCATGGGATCGTTTTTATGAGCCGTTGATCGAGGAGTTCTACCGCACGAATCCGCAGGGCCGCGCACGTGCTGAGTGGAAATACAACCGCTATATGCGCGACTACCTCAAAACGTTAAAGTCTCTGGATGACAATGTGGGACGTCTGCTCGACTACCTCGATGAATCGGGCCTTGCGGAGACCACGCTGGTGGTATACACTTCGGATCAGGGCTTCTACATGGGCGAACACGGGTGGTTCGACAAACGCTTCATGTATGAGGAGTCGTACCGTACGCCGCTGGTGATGCGGCTTCCGGGAGGAGCCCGCGGTGACATCGACCAGATGGTGCAGAACATCGATTATGCCCCGACGTTCCTCGAACTGGCGGGCGTTGCGATTCCCGAAGATATCCAGGGCGTCTCGCTACTACCGCTGTTGCGAGGCGAGGAGCCTGCCGACTGGCGCCGGTCGCTCTACTACCATTTCTACGAATATCCTGCCGAACATATGGTCAAGCGGCACTACGGCGTGAGCACCGACCGCTGGAAACTGATCCACTTCTATAACGATATCAACCACTGGGAGCTTTACGACCTGCAGGCCGATCCGCACGAGTTGCACAATCTCTATGGCGATCCGGCCTTTGCCGCCCCACAGCGGGAGATGCTCGAGGAGCTGGTACGTCTCCAGCGGCAGTATGACGATACGCTGGGCCTGCGCATGAATGATTTGTGATTTTCATGTCAATGTCTTTTGGGGTAGTTTTGGGTATATAGGGCATAATCGAGAGCTTAAATAGAATGTAGGAAGCAGGGATAAAAGGTTAAATCCTTTTATCCCTGCTTCCTTGCTCAGTATTATGAGAGAATGTTGTATCTGGGTAGTAGCAATCTTGATGGACAATTGGTCGATAATATGAATATTTTGGCACTCTACGTTTAAGGTTGGTTTGTCTGCGTTTTATAGTCGTCTTCAGATGGGGACCAAGGTTGAAATGCGGGACCTGGTTCTGAATTCAATAGATCCTCAGCCGCATATAGATGGCATATCTTCGTCATCTGTTGTTTCGCAAGGAGTCTTCGCTGGGCCATCCTGAACCGCAAGAACCGCCTGACCCACTTTCTCGATACGCTGCGGGGTACGTTAGTCGAGTTGAGCCAGAAGTAAATAGTCCTTCCATAAACGACCGGCCGCAAGGAACTGGAATGGTTCCTCGCCGTCCGGTCGTTTGTCTGCGTCAGGCCGTTAGGATCTTCCCGATTTTTTGCATCTCCCGGCTGATATTCGCCTCGGATATTTTGGCATAATGACGGGTCATGTTGGTGTTCGAGTGGCCGAGGATCTTGGCGATTATATCAATTGGCATCCCGTATTCGATTGCCAGGGTTGCGAACGTATGTCGGGCCAGGTGGACTGTCAGATTTTTGTTGATCAGGCAAATGTCCGCAATCTCCTTCAGGTAGGCGTTCATCTTCTGATTGCTCGGAACGGGCAGCAGTTTTCCTTTGAGTCGTAAGTCGGGATCCTGCTCGTATTTTTGCAGAATTCGAATCGGATGCGGCAGCAGCGGAATCCGACTTACGACTGCGGTCTTCTCCCGTGGTTTGTGAATCCACAGGGTGCCGTTCTCGTCGGTCGTGATGTGCTCGGGCCGCAGGTGGTCGACATCCGTGAAGGCCAGTCCTGTCAGCGCACAGAAGCAGAAAACATCCCGGATCCGTTCCAGACGCTCGTTAGGCATCGGTCGCTTTAGCAGCAGGTCCAGCTCTGCCTTCGTCAGCGGCACCTTGACATTCGTCTTGTCGATCTTCATCTTGTAGAAGCGGAAGGGATTTTTCTCGATCCACTCGTTTCGGATAGCATAGAGGATGAAGTTCTTCAAGCAGCAGAGCAGATTGACCGCTCCGTTGTTCTTGCATTTGTGCCTCGTCTGCATATGGGTGTTCAGCCCGTCGATATACTCGTAGGAGATTCTGTCCAGCGGCAGGTCCTCTTTTTGATATTGAGCTTGGGTGTATTCGGTCATGTAACGCAGCAGGCGGTGGTATTTGTTGGCTGTGACCTGTGTGATGCGGCTACCGACTTCCTGCTGCCGTTTTTCGCAGTATTTCGCGAATTCGGCAAGGAAGAGTCGGGTGGAGCTGCCCGGATTCTCGAGCCGTTCCTTGATGGTGAAGCAGTCCGGTATCCTGCCCTCCCGAATCAGAGCGTCGTAGGCCGCCAGGATATTGGCCCGATAGCTGTCCACGATGCCGTTGATCTGCAGGGCCACCTTGTCCCGATGCAGGGAGCGTTCCAGACGTTGGTTCCAGCGCTCAGGCTCGATCTGGCAGCGGGTGTAAATCTCGGTTGAGAGGCCGGAGGTGGTGATTCGGGCATAGATGGGCGCTTTGCCCTTTTTGGAGATTCTGGACTTCTTGCAGAAGAAGACCACGGAGAAGGTTGTTCGGCGCATGGCTGCATGTTTTTTAAGGGGTTAAACAAACGTTTGCAGCATGGGCGATATTGCGACGCAAGTCGGTGTAAAACAGTGTATTGTGCGTAAATCGTGACCTGTTTTCGGTCCGGAGCAAAACAGGTCACGATTTGGTCTCGGACTCGTTGCCTGAAAATGCATTTTCAAGAACCGTACAAAAATGAAAAAGCCTTACATATCACTGATACATAAGGCATTTTACTCGTTTTAGCACTTCCTTTTCCTGCGCCCTGGGGTGGAAGAAGGGGCTCGAACCCTCGGCCTTCGGAACCACAATCCGACGCTCTAACCAACTGAGCTACATCCACCATGTAGATACTGTGCCGTATCGGGATGCAAATGTAATACGTTTTTTCGGTCTGTCCAAGAAAAACGGCCGAAAAATTTTATCGCCGCCGCACCGCGTGACAAAATGTCAGCCTGCTCTGTTGCTTTGTCATCCTTTTTCTGCCAAAATCGGGTTGGCACACCTCTTGTTGGAAAGGGGAGTGCGAACACGAAAAACGCAAACACAATAACTAATAAAAAAATAAGCACTATGAACGTAAAACCATTATCGGACCGCGTGCTGATTCTTCCGAATCCCGCGGAGGAGAAGACTGCCGGCGGACTGATTATCCCCGACACGGCAAAGGAGAAACCCCTCGCAGGCAAGGTCGTGGCCGTCGGCCCCGGCACCTCGGAGGTGAAGATGGAGGTCAAGGTCGGTGACCAGGTGCTCTACGGCAAGTATGCCGGTCAGGAGATCCAGATCGACGGCACGGACTACCTCATCATGAAACAGAACGATATTTTGGCAATCATCTAATTCGCAGAAACAACTATGGCAAAGGAGATCAAATATAACGTAGAGGCGCGCGAACTGCTGAAGGAGGGTGTCGACGCGCTGTCGAACGCCGTGAAGGTCACGCTCGGCCCGAAGGGTCGCAACGTCATCATCGACAAGAAGTTCGGTGCACCGCAGATCACGAAGGACGGTGTGACGGTCGCCAAGGAGGTGGAGCTCGAGGATGCTTTCGCCAACATGGGCGCCCAGATGGTCAAGGAGGTCGCCTCGAAGACGAACGACGATGCCGGCGACGGCACGACGACGGCCACGGTGCTGGCCCAGTCGATCATCGGCGTGGGTCTGAAGAACGTGACGGCCGGTGCCAACCCGATGGACCTGAAGCGCGGTATCGACAAGGCCGTGGCTACGGTCGTGGCTTCGCTGCGTGAGCAGAGCCAGGAGGTCGGCTCGGACTTCGCCAAGATCGAGCAGGTGGCCACCATCTCGGCCAACAACGACCACAACATCGGCAAGCTGATCGCCGAGGCGATGGCCAAGGTCAACAAGGAGGGTGTCATCACTGTCGAGGAGGCCAAGGGCACGGATACGCACGTCGAGGTGGTCGAGGGCATGCAGTTCGACCGGGGTTACATCTCGGCCTACTTCATGACCGATCCCGAGAAGATGGAGGCACAGCTCGAGAAGCCCTACATCCTTATTACGGACAAGAAGATCTCGACCATGAAGGAGATCATGGGCATTCTGGAGCCGGTGGCTCAGAGCGGTCGTGCGCTGCTGATTATCGCCGAGGATGTCGACGGCGAGGCGCTGTCGGCCCTCGTGGTCAACAAGCTGCGCGGCACGCTGAAGATCGCCGCCTGCAAGGCTCCGGGCTTCGGTGACCGCCGCAAGGAGATGCTCGAGGATATCGCCGTCCTGACGGGTGCCACGGTGATTTCGACCGACAAGGGCATGAAGATCGAGGACGCCGACCTCTCGATGCTGGGCTCGGCCGACAAGGTGACGCTCAACAAGGAGAACACGACGATCGTCGACGGTGCCGGCCAGAAGGAGGCCATTGCCGCCCGTGTGGCCCAGATCCGCACCTCGATCGAGAAGGCTACGTCGGACTACGACCGTGAGAAGCTGCAGGAGCGTCTGGCCAAGCTGGCCGGCGGTGTGGCCGTGCTCTACGTCGGTGCCGCTACCGAGGTCGAGATGAAGGAGAAGAAGGACCGCGTCGACGACGCCCTGGCCGCTACGCGTGCCGCCGTCGAGGAGGGTATCGTTCCGGGTGGCGGCGTTGCCTACATCCGCGCCACGGCAGCCCTCGAGGGCATGAAGGGTGAGAACGAGGACCAGACGACGGGTATCCAGATCGTCAAGCGCGCCATCGAGGAGCCGCTGCGCCAGATCGTTGCCAATGCCGGCGGCGAGGGTTCGGTGGTTGTCAACAAGGTGCGCGAGGGCAAGGGCTCGTTCGGCTACAACGCCCGCGACGACCGCTACGAGGACATGCTCGCAGCCGGTATCATCGACCCGACGAAGGTGTCGCGTGTTGCGCTGGAGAACGCCGCGTCGATCGCCTCGATGTTCCTCACCACGGAGTGCGTGCTCGCCGAGAAGAAGTCCGAGCAGCCTGCCGTACCGGCAATGCCCGCAGGCGGCATGGGCGGCATGATGTAACAGCCGTCCGGCCCCGGGCCGACAAACGAACGGGACGAACCTTGAAAAGGGTTCGTCCCGTTTTTGCGTCTGTACCTCTTGTTATTTTTCTGTTGAATGAACTTTGTTATTAGGAAGAATCCTATCTTGTTAGTTCGTTATTAATAAACGGGGACATTTTTGAATATTATTTTTGAATCAGCCATGTTAAATTGCGAATTAGGGTAGGCATAGACGCCAATCTGTGCCGTAATGCTTGTTACAGAATTGGGAACATCCTTTATTGTAACCGTTCCCTTACATGGAATATCCTCCGGGAAGCTGGTTGTTATTGTGTTGATCCCTGTCGTCGAGGCAGTGCGGAAAGTCATGGTCGGATAGGGATATTCGTTTCCTTCATTATCGATAATGTATGATTTTGTGCCTCCTTGAATGACAGACATGGCAGAAGGCGGATATATACGCCAATCGTTGACATAACCCAATCCATTGTTTGTCAATGTATAAGTGAATACGATAGAAGAGCCAGACCATTTGCAGTTTACAATTTCAGCATTAACACGATAGTCGCAGGATGTGATTGTCGCGGAACTGTAATCTTCGGAGTCTGATCCGTCTCCGTCATCTCCTTCGTTCCCGCCGCTGTCACTTTCGGTACTTACCAACACGACAACAGACTGTGATCCTCCTGCTGCATTAACGATGATGGATGTTGATTGGGAGGATGTAATGTTAGCGCGATTGATCAGCACTTTGATCTCACTTGATTTTCCCATTGCCGTTTCGCCTTGTTGCGGACTTACCGTCAACCAAGAAACGTTAATTCCACTAATGTACCAAGAGACAGTCCCTGTATTGCCAATGTTTTTTAACGAAAAAGTGAGTTCTGAATAGTTCGTATCAAAGTCTAAAACAGATGTTGATAATTGTATCCCTGATATTTCTCCTATAGGAGTAATCGCTATATCACCAATAGATTGCCCTCCGGCGTTGACAGAAATTTGAGAACTGTTGACTTGATAATTGGCGGCTTGTACTTGAATCTTGTATTGCCCTGGTTCCAGCTCAATAAATTCATATTGTCCATTGCTTCCCGTGGTTGTTGACTGATTACCAGGAGAGAGTACGACTGTTGCACCGTAAACCGGTTGTCGGGTATTTGCATCGGTTACAATTCCATAGATGGACCCGAATCCAGGAGTTTCATCATTAGAGCATCCTACTAATATGCACCCGATTAGCAGGCATGTAGCAATTTGAAAAAAATGTTTCATAATGAATGGCGATAGAATAGTTAATAAAACATTAGAAATTCAATGCTCCTTGTAAGCAGATAGAGTAGTTAGAATTTATTGTTGGTATTAATGAATAGTTTGTGTTTTTGCGTGATTTGACAATAATCCGGCGTGCTCCTGGAGTAGCAATAGCATCAATAAGATTATAGACATAGAGTGTAATCGCAGCTCCTATGCAAATGTTGCGGGCTGCGGTAAAGTGGTCTCGTTTTGTCGCATAACTGTTAATTAGATTTTGATCGTGCGTGCGGACTATTTTTCGTGCATAATCTGATCTTTGATTTTCAGTAAACACAATGCCGGTGGCCAATATGGCACAACCGCCGAAAATCAAACCGCCTTTGAGATTGGCTCCTTTGTGGAATTGCCCCCAGCCGGGGATGATGGCTGATCGCCACAGTCCACGAACTCCATAAGATGATGTTGTTGAGATGGTCGAAAAGTCAGCACAAATACCCCTTCTTTCCACAGCATAGAGAGCATAGTAATCATATATTTTCGATCCTCCGCGAGATATAGTTCTCCAATATTCATCAATGCGCCGCGATCGTATAGGTTGTGATTCTCCTTCTACCTGTAATTTTAATTGATAAAAATCTGAAGAATAGCCCTGTATTGTATTTGAAGAGTATTCCTGTATTGAAGAATCGTGGTAAATCTCTCTTACCGAGATTTTATTTATGTTTTCAACTCCAGCAGACAACTCTTTCATGATAGATATTCTTGCACCAGACAATGAACTTGCTACATCTGAATGGACTTCAACGAAATAGAAATCGGTGCTAGAATTGCGGGGAACATTTCCAATCCATTGGGGTTTTAGAGCTGAACTATTTTGGGCTATAGATTGTGTGATACTCCCTGATAACAGAATAAATAGCCCCCAAATGAGGTGCTTCATGTTTTATTTTTTCAAACTTTCCAAAACTCTTTGTCTGAATTCATCGTGACGTTGTTCAATTTTTTCCCGGTCTTCTTGAGATATTTTATCCTTAACATTTTGTTCTATTTGATCTGTCAATATATTCTCATTTCCCGAATATTCTATACAAACAAAAACTGTAAATTGATTATTCGATTTGATATATCTTGTAATTTTAATGGGATGGGTGTTTCGAATGACCTGTTTGGCAATACTCATTGCCAGATCATTCGCTTCTCCCGATTGATCTGTTACGGATTGTCCAGTCTGATCATCTGCTGCATACTTCTCCATTGAAATGCCCATATCCTCAGTAGCAGTTAAGATTGCGGATTCTATTTTTCTGGCGAACATTGCACGGGCCTGCAATTCTGCAATATTTCGCGCTGTCGCTTCTTTAAAATGTTGTCCGTTTCCATAGGCCCTGTTATAAGGAGACTGCTCATATAGTTCGATACACGGTTCTGCCTCGACAGCCTTTCCATAAGGATTGACGGTTTGCGAGGTAATTCCTTTTTTGGTACTTCCGCAGGCTATAAACAAAAAGGATCCAGCAGCAAGGATTGCCAATGCATAAAACTTTTTCATAGTAAAATAGTTATTAATATTAGACATAATTTTTAATTTTACCGTTTAACTCCATACAGTGGTTTAACAGACAGAGATACCCAAAAGTAAAGCGCGGAGTTGAATTCGTTAATCATATAAAGATTTTGACAAAGTTCAAATAAAATCAACGATACAATACTCTTACCTAATATTGATGTGATAATTGAAAAAGAACCAAGCTATATCGCAAATATCTCAATGAAGAAATGGATGTTGTTCGAAGTCTTTTGCTTGTGAAGACGATTTATTTTCTTTATATTATGATGAACGAGAACTCTTTCAGAGTTGTAGAACCACTATACAAATATAATGAATAATTCTCGCATTGAGTGGTGCTTTTAAGAAAATGATACAAATTTTTATATAATAAATATTATGTATTGCGTTTTTTTATTTATATCTGATTGTATCTATCAGAATGATTAGACGCCTCGATGTTCCTCACCACGGAGTGCGTGCTCGCCGAGAAGAAGTCCGAGCAGCCTGCCGTACCGGCAATGCCCGCAGGCGGCATGGGCGGCATGATGTAACAGCCGTCCGGCCCCGGGCCGACAAACGAACGGGACGAACCTTGAAAAGGGTTCGTCCCGTTTTTTTTGTGCCCGTACCGGTGCCCCGATGCCCGGGTGTCCGGGTCTGCCGTCGGATCTGCCGTGCGGTTCGTGCCCGTACCCGGGAGCAACCGGATTCGTGTCGGGGATTCGTGCCGGTGTGCGGGTGGCTGTGCGGCGGATCGGGGGCGGCGTCTGATTTTTTGTCCGGCCGGGACCGGCGGTCGGGATAAATGCGTATCTTTGCCGCCGCTGATCTCCGTGCGACGGGCCCCGCTGCGGGCCGTACAAAAGAAAGCCGGGTGCCGCGAAACGGCACCCGGCTTTCCTTTGTGCAGCCCACCGGTTACAGGCCTCCGTCGACGAGCCAGCGCTGCTCGGGATTGTCGTTGCGCAGGGCCAGCCGGATCTTCTCCGTGCTGCCGTCGGCCATCCGCAGCGTGCAGGGGATGAAGACCCCGGCGTATTTGCCCGAGCGGAAGGGCTTTCCGAACTCCGTGACCCGGGCGCCGGCATAGCGCTTCTTGAGCAGCTCGCGGGCTCCGGCTCCGTAGGAGTAGAGCGCCTCGTCGAGGATCGCCTCGTCCCACGTGGCGAAGGCTTCGAGGATCATCCGTCCGGCCTGCACGGCGTCGATGCCCGCAAGACGCCCGGCCTGCATCGGGCGGGTGTAGTCCGTCCAGGTGATGCCTTCGGGCAGGCGGGTGAGCGAGGCGGTGTCGAGCGGCACGTCGTATTCGATGCGGTCGATTTCGAGCAGGGTCTGCTTGCGCCCCCCGGCAAGGAAGGTTACGCGGGCACCCGTGAGCCGTCCGCTGGCGGCGTCGAAGCGGTATTCGCGGCGCGTGTCGCTCTCGAGGATCGAGCTGTTGCGCAGGTAGTCGCTCTCGCTGAAATCTCCTTGTGCCGGGCTGGTGACCGTCAGGTGGAGTGTCTTCCCCTCGTAGCGCAGGTCGTAGCGGGAGCCGTCGTGCGAGCGGGTGAGTTGCTGTTCGAGCAGCAGCAGCTGGCTCGGGTCGATCAGCAGCTTCAGCATGCCCGGTGCACCGGACGAGCAGGGGAGGATCATGCCGTCACCCGTCGTGTCGAGCCATTGGTAGACGTGCCGGCCGTCGCAGAGTACCTTGCGGCCCGGTTTTTCGATCCGCCAGAGGAGCTGCGGCGTGTAGACGGCCTCCAGCGTGTGGGGTACGAACTCGTCGAGCGGGTTGGTGTAGTCGAAATGCTCGCTTGCGGTGGTGCGGATGCGCAGCTCGATGCGGATGCTCCGCACCCCCTCCATCGAGGTGACGGCCTGCATGAAGCTGTTGCGCGCGGCCCGGGCCGGGGTGTTGAGCCCGACGGTGAGGGCGACGGCGATGACGGCCGCGGCCGAGAGGGCGCCCGAGAGGATGCCGATCCAGCGGCGGCGGGCGGCGCGGCGCGGGGCGGCGGGCGCGGTTTGCGGCGTCGGGGCGGCGGATTGTGTGGCGGCCTGGCGGCGGAGTGTGTCCATCAGCCGGGTTTCGAGCCCCTCGGGTACGGGGATGTCGCGTTGCGGGGTGACGGCCTCCAGCGCCCGGCGTGCGGAGCGGAGCGCCTCGGCACATGCGGGGCATTCGGCGGCGTGTGCCTCCATCCGGCGGCGCATGGCAGCGGGAAGTTCGCCGGCGAGCAGCTCGTCCAGCTGTTCGAGGAAGAGGCGGCAGTCCATATTCTTTTCGGTCTTCATGGCGTTCGGTTTTTGCAGGTTTTACATCAGTTTCTTCAGCCGTTCGATGCCGTAGTGGAACCGTGACTTGACGGTCGACGCGGGCAGTTGGAGCGTCTGGGCAATCTCGGTGAAGCGCAGCGAGGCGAAGGTGTGCAGGCGGATGACCTCGGCCTGCTCTTCCGGCAGGCGGTCGAGCAGCGCGGCGATCCGTTCGGCCTCCTCGCGCAGCGGGGCTTCCCCGTCGTCGACCGGGAGCTGCGGTCCGAGCGGTTCAAAGACCGCTTGCCGGCGTTTCCGGTCGCAGCAGGCGTTGGCCACGCAGCGGTAGAGGTAGGCGCGGAGGTGGGTGATCTTGCCCGGGGCGGTCAGCAGCCGCAGAAAGGCCTCCTGCACGATGTCCTCGGCATCGCTTTGCGATCCGGTCCGCAGCGCCGCAAAGCGGTATAGCTCGGCGTGGTAGTCCGCGACGGCCCGGGCGATCCGGTCAGGCAGGGGGGTGTTCGGGTGTTCCATGTTGCATGTTTCTCTTTTTAGCGGTTTGTTTTTGGAAGCGCTTCCGATTATATGACGCGGCCGGGGCCGAAAAGACGTAAGTCCGGTGCAAAAAAAACGGGCCGCGCGTGCGGTCCGTCAGGGCATCCAGGTGACGATTCCCCCGGCGGGGTGTGCGGCGAGCCATGCCGCGAACTCCTCCCGCGTGCGCACCCCGTCGCGCAGCACCGCCTCGCAGTAGCGGATGCCGGGAATCTTCTCCGCGGGCGGTGTCTCGTACTTCAGACGCAGGATCGTGAGGCGCGTCTCGTCGGTCAGCACGGCGGCGATGCGGTCGGCCACGCGCTCGAAGTAGCCGTCCCACGGCGACCCGTGCTCCATGTGGATCATGTCGATCTGCCACGCCGCCCCCTCGTCGTCGACATACTGCGCATGCCATTCGAGGCAGCGGTCCTCGGCGTCGAGCAGGTTGGCGAACTCCACGCGGCGGATGTGCCGGTCCTCGGCCAGGCGGGCCATGGCGGCGAAGCTGTCGGCCGTGCGCAGCGGCGCGGAGTAGATGTGGTAGTCGATGTCGCGGTGGGTCATCAGCAGCCCCGTGCGGAGCGACCCCACCAGACGGGGCTCGGCCCCGACCGAGCGCCAGATCGCCTCGAGTCCGGTCGTGCGGATGATCTCGCGGGCGCGCCGCTGGTTCGCGGCGGCCGTTTCAAGCAGGTTTTCCATGGCGGGTTTTGTTTGTATTTGAAAAAGGCCCGATCGCTGCCGGTCGGGCCCGTTGTGGGTGAATGGTTGGCCGGGATTCTCCGGCCTGAAGGCACCGATGGCGGCAAGGAGCCTTGTCGCATCGTGCCGGCCCTCACCTTTTACCTTTTACTTTTCACCTTTCACCTTAAAAAAGTTTTCCGGACGTCTCGTCAGGGGTATTCTGTGCGCTCCGTTTCGAGGGCCTGGCGGCGCGGCCCAGCAGGATGCGGGCCTGCGTGCGGGCCGCATCGGTGATCTCCGAGCCGGAGAGCATCTTGGCGATTTCGGTCTCGCGCTCGTCGTCCGTCAGGCGGGTGATCGAGGTGCGGCCGTCGCGCTTGTAGACGACGAAGTGCGACGAGCCCTTCGAGGCGACCTGCGGCAGGTGGGTGATGTCGACGACCTGCATCTTCGCGGCGAGGGCGGCGATGATCTCGCCCATGGCGTCGGCGATGCGGCCCGAGACGCCCGTGTCGATCTCGTCGAAGATCACCGTCGGCAGCTGCATGCGCTCCGCGAGCAGCGCCTTGAGCGCCAGCATCACGCGCGAGAGCTCGCCGCCCGAGGCGATACGCTCGACGGGCTGCGGCGTCATGCGCGCATTGGCCGTGAAGAGGAACTGCACGCCGTCGCGGCCCGAGCGTCCGAGCTGCGGCTGCGGCGTGAGCTCCACACGGAAAACGGTCTCGGCCATGCCCAGCCGGGCAAGCGTGGCGAGAATCTGCTCCGCAAAGAGCGGTGCGGTCTTCTCGCGCGCCTCGTGCAGACGGTCGGCCAGTGCGCCGGCTTCGGCCTCGGCGGCGGCGAGGGCCGCTTCGGCCTCGGTGATGCGTTCGTCGCCGTGGACGATGGCCGCCAGCTGTGCGGCGCAGCGGTCGCGTGCCGCGAGCAGTTCGGCTTCGTCGGCAGCGTGGTATTTCTGCTGGAGCGAGAGCAGCAGGTCGAGGCGGGCGGAGAGCTTCGACAGCCGTTCGGGGTCGGCTTCGAGCCGCTACGAGGCGGCCGTCACGCCGCCGTTGATATCCTTGAGCTCCTCGATCACCGCGTGCAACCGGTCGGCATACTCCCCGGCGGCGGGGTAGTGGGCACGCAGGTGTCCGAGGGCGTTTTCGCTCTGCTTGAGTTGCGCGAGGATGCCCGTCTCGTCGGCATCGAAGGCGTTGCGCAGCGTGGTGAAGGCCTCGCTGATGCTCTCGGCGTTCTCGAGCACGGCGAGCTCCTGTTCTGTCTCGGCCTGCTCGCCTTCGCGCAGCGCCGCGGCCGTCAGTTCCTCATTCTGGAAGCGCAGCCACTCCTCGTCGCGGCGTCCCGCCTCGGCCGCTTCGCGCAGCGCCGCAAGCTCGCGCCGCAGCGTTGTCAGGCGGGCGTACTGCGCGGTGTACTGCTCGAGCAGCGGCCCGTTGCCGGCCAGCGTGTCGAGGGCCTGCGTGCGGAACTCCTCGGAGGAGAGGATCAGGTTCTGGTGCTGCGAGTGGATGTCGATCAGGCGGCTGCCCAGCTCGCGCAGCTCGGCGAGCGATACGGGCACGTCGTTGATGAACGAGCGGCTCTTGCCCGCCGGGGTGATGATGCGCGTGAGGGTCGTCTCCGCGGCGTAGTCGAGGTCGTGTTCGGCGAAGAAGGGCTCCATGCCGCGCCCCGCGAGGTCGAAGGTCCCCTCGACCGTGCAGTTGCGGGCCGCATCCTTGCGGGCCGAGCCGTCGTTCTTGGCCCCGAGCAGCAGCGAGAGCGCCCCCAGCAGGATCGACTTGCCGGCGCCCGTCTCGCCCGTGATGATGTTCAGGTGCGGATCGAGCTCCAGCGTTAGGGAGTCGATCAGCGCATAGTTCTCGACCGACAGACGGCGTAACATGACCTTTATTTTAAGAGTGATTCGATCTTGTCCGCAATGCGTGCCGCGACGTCGCGCTTGGACATCAGCGGCAGGGGCTCGCGCCCCGCGGCATTGATGAAGGTGACCTTGTTGGTGTCGCCGCGGAAACCGGCCCCGGCATCGCGCAGCGAGTTGAGGACGATGAAGTCGAAGTGCTTTTTCGCGAGCTTCGCCTCGGCGTGCGCCTCCTCGTCGTGGGTCTCCAGCGCGAAGCCCACCAGCAGGCGGCCCCGCTTGTCGGCACCCAGTTCGGCGGCGATGTCGCGCGTGCGGCGCAGCGTGATCGTCATCTCGCCGTCGCCCTTCGTGATTTTGCGGTCGGCAACCGCCACGGGCGTGTAGTCGGCCACGGCGGCGCACATCACCGCGCCGTCCGCCTCGCGGAAGGCTTCGACCGCAGCTGTGTACATCTCCTCGGCCGAGAGCACGTCCACGCGCCGTACCCCGGCGGGGGCGTCGAGGGCCGTGCGGCCGCTCACGAGCACCACGTCGGCGCCGCGCCGCGCCAGCTCGCCCGCAATGGCGTAGCCCATCTTGCCCGACGAGTGGTTCGAGATGAAGCGCACGGGGTCGATCGGCTCGATCGTGGCCCCCGCGGTCACGACGAAGCGCCTACCGGCGAGACTCTTTTTTTTTTCGGTGAGCAGCCGGCCGACGAAGGCGGCGATTTCGTCCGGTTCGGCCATGCGTCCCTTACCCCGCAGACCGCTCGCCAGCTCGCCCTCGGCGGGCTCGACGATCCGCACGCCACGCCCGGCAAGGCGTGCGAGGTTCTCCTGCGTGGCCGCATGGGCATACATGTCCAGGTCCATGGCCGGGGCCACGACGACCGGACAGCGTGCCGACAGGTAGGTGGTCAGCAGCAGGTTGTCGGCGATGCCTGCCGCCATCTTGGCCAGCGTGTTGGCCGTGGCCGGCGCGATCAGGTAGCAGTCGGCCCACTCGCCGAGCGAGACGTGGGAGTTCCACGCGCCGTTCTCCGGGTCGAAGAACTCCACGAGAATCGGGTTCTTCGCGAGCGTGGCCATCGTCAGCGGCGTGATGAACTGCTTGGCCAGCGGCGTCATCACCACGCGCACGTCGGCCCCGGCCGTCTTCAGCAGACGGCACAGCAGGGCGGACTTGTAGGCGGCGATGCTGCCCGTGATGCCCAGCAGGATGTGGCGCCCTTCGAGCGGGCGCACCGGGGAATCCATCGTCGGTCGGGGATTAGGCCTGGGGCTGCTCCTCCTTGCCGTCGCGGTAGTAGAGCTCGCCGTCGAGGAACTCCTCCGTGGCGATGATGACCGGTTTGGGCAGCCGCTCGTAGTAGCGCGAAATCTCGATCTGCTCGCGGTTCTCGAAGGTCTCCTCCATCGTGTCGGTGGGCGACGAGAAGTCGGCGAGCTTGCGGTTGAGTTCGGCCTTGAGTTCGGTCGAGATCTGGTTGGCGCGGCGGGCGATGATGTTCACCGTCTTGTAGATGTTGCCCGTCTCCTTGTCCAGATCCACCAGCTTGCGCGTGATGGTGTTGTTGGGAATGTTCTTCTTGATTTCCATCTCTATATGTTGTTGTCCTTGTTGTTGCGGTCGAGGTAGTCGCGGGCCTCTTCGGCCAGACGGTCCAGACGCCGGATGTGCGTCGATTCGGGGAACTCCTCCTTGAAGGAGAGGTACGAGTCGAGCATCGAGAGGTAGCGGTCCGTCTGCTTGCTGGCGATGGAGTTGCTGGCCAGGCGGTAGCTCGAATCGACGATCAGGTACATGATTTCCTCGCGGTGCTTGCTGTCGGGGTACTGCTTCAGGGCGTTCTTCAGCGCCGTGATGGCCGACTTGTAGCGTCCGATCTTGTAGTAGGTGTAGGCGTTGATGTAGACCTTGTCGTGGAGCCGTTCGGTCAGCTCCCGGTTGATCTGCTTGAACTGCTCGATGTTTTCGCTCAGGGGGTAGTGCGACATGAACTCGTTGATGGCGATCAGCGCCTGCCCCGTGACGGTCTGGTCGCGCGAGGGACCCGGAGCGAGGTAGTAGAAGCAGAGGGCGTACATCCCTTCGGCATCCTCGATGAAGGGGCTGCGGCCGAACTTGCGCCGGAAGTCCTCGAGCAGGGTCGACGCCGTTTCGTAGTCGCGGTTCTTGAACTTGCAGCGGGCGTTGTAGAACGAGATGGTGTCCTCGCGCATGGTGCCGGCATAGTAGTGCTGCACCCCCTCAAAGAGGGTCGAGGCCCGCTGCCACTTCTCCTTTTGGTAGTACTCCAGCGCCTTGGCGTAGATCGGGTCGGGCTGTCCGCTCTTGAGCAATGCGTTGATGCCTCCGCAGCTGCTGAAGAGTGCGGCGGCCGCCACGGCGCAGAGGGCGTATAAGAAGTTCTGCTTCATCGGAATGAAAAAGTTTACGGCGCTTTATCGCGCAAAGTTACGCATAAATTAACGAATTGCAAAAAAAAATATTGCCTGCGGCCGGGCGGCGGAGCGGGGCGGCAGCGGCTTTTTTTCGACTCTTTGCCCCTTTGACCCTTCGCCTCTTCGCCCCTTTGTCCCTTCGCACCCCGGACGGCCGGGGCCCGGACTTCGTGCGGAGCCGCCGTCCTCCGTTTCCGGGTTCGGGCCTTCTTTTCCGACCCGCGTGCCTCGGCATCGGACGGCGCTTTCCGGTGTGGAGGTCGTTTTTGTGGTGCCCCCCCCCTCTTGCGGAGGGCCTCTTGCCCTCATCCGTCGCTCTCCGGTGCGGCACTACTCTCTCTCCGTCTCTCCCCGGTGCGGCTGTACTCTCTCCCCTGTGCGGCGGCGGCCGACCGTCCGTCGAAGAGCGTCGGGCGGGGCGGGGCGTCGGCTCCTCCGCCGGCCTTCGCATGCCCGCAACCGCCTGACGGCCCGAAGGTCCCGCCCTGCGGATGAAAGGCGAAAAAAGATTTGGAAATTCGGAATATCCTTTCTATCTTTGTCCAAGCAATGCAACGGGGTTCTGGCCTTCACCGGCCAGGATTCTTATTTTTATGTAACTTGAATTATGGCAAAAGAGACTATTTATCTGACGGCGGAAGGGTACAAGAAGCTCAAGGAGGAGCTCGACCACATGCGTTCCGTCGAGCGCCCGGCGATCTCGGCAGCCATTGCCGAGGCGCGCGACAAGGGCGACCTGTCGGAGAATGCGGAGTACGACGCCGCCCGGGAGGCCCAGGGCCTGCTTGAGATGCGCATCGCCAAGCTCGAGGATACGATCGCCAATGCCCGGGTGATCGACGAGTCGAAGATCGACAAGAGCAAGGTGCAGATCCTGAGCAAGGTGACCCTGCTCAACCACAACAACAACAAACAGATGGTCTATACGATCGTCGCCGAACACGAGGCCAACCTGCGCGAGGGCAAGCTCGCCATCGGCACGCCGATCGCCAAGGCGCTGCTCGGCCACAAGAAGGGCGATCGCGTGGATGTGCAGGTTCCGGCCGGCACGATCCACTTCGAGATCCTCGACATCAGCATCTGATGCGCCCGTTCGCGGGGACGGGCGCCGCATTGCCCGCCCTCCCCGTGCGGAAGCGGGTGTGACAAATATCCCCTATTTTCAGGTATTTTTACGGGACCGCCCTTGTGCGGTCCTTTTTTTTGCTACCTTTGCCGTCAAACGCGGAAAAGACGCCCGCGCCGATGTGCGGCCGCGGCGTTACCGCCCCGACCATGACAGGAACCCCGCTCCAACGTCTTTTCGCCGGGCTGATGCTCGCGATCCTGTGTGCCGCCGGCACCGGGCAGCAGATCCACATCTACACGGAGGATCCGCAGCACTTCGCCGCCTTCTGCCCGGCAGTCGGTGCGGGGACGACGGACGACGGCGCCTTCTCGGCGCGGCACGACGTCGACAACTTCTGCTTCTGCCCCTACATGGGCGCTGCAGTCGCCGAACCAGAGTTCCGTGCCGTGGTGCTCGGCGTGCTCGAGACGTTCGTCACGAGCTGCCGGTGCGGCGCGGTGCAGCGGGTGCTCTCGCTGCGGGCCCCTCCGGGTCTCTGACCCTGCCGAAAGTTCTTTCGGACGGTCCTTTCCGAGCCTTTTTATTTTCCGATTCACGCCGCGCGGACGATTCCGTGCGGTCCACCCCTTATTAACGACCCATTTCCATTTCATGAAACCGCATATCCTGCTGGCACTCCTTGCCGTGTGCCTCTGTACGGGTGCGTCGGGCGTCGAGGCCCCCACCCGGAAAAATACCGATGCCAACCTCTTCGGCCATGTCGTCGACCGCGACACGCACGAACACATCCCCTATGCCACGGTCGCCGTACAGGGCACGACCTTCGGCACGACGACCGACGCTTCGGGTCACTATTTTCTCAAGAACCTGCCCGAGGGCGGCCTGACGGTCGAGGTCCGCGCCCTGGGCTATGCGCCGCAGCAGGTGACGGTCACGATGCGCCGCGGCGAGAGCCTCGAACAGAACTTCGAGGTCGAGCAGAGCGGCATCTCGATGGACGAGGTGGTCGTCTCGGCGAGCCGTTCGGCGACGCTGCGCCGTGAGGCCCCGGCGCTCGTCAGCGTCCTCGACGCCGACCTCTTCGCGCGGAGCAACGCCGCCTGCCTGGCGCAGGGCCTCTCGTTCCAGCCCGGCGTGCGCGTCGAGGACAACTGCCAGAACTGCGGCTTCACGCAAGTGCGCATCAACGGGCTCGACGGCCACTATTCGCAGATACTGGTCGACTCGCACCCCGTCTTCTCGGCCCTGACGGGCGTCTACGGACTCGAGCAGATTCCCGCGAACATGATCGAGCGCGTCGAGGTGCTGCGCGGCGGCGGCTCGGCGCTCTTCGGATCGTCGGCCATCGGCGGCACGATCAACATCATCACGCGCGAGCCGACGCGCAACTCGGCGCAGCTCTCCCATACGCTCACGTCGCTCGGTGGCAGCAGCTCCTACGACAACAATACGATGCTCAACGCCTCGCTCGTCTCGGAGAGCGGCCGTGCCGGGCTCTGCGTCTTCGGGCAGAGCCGCCACCGCTCGGGCTACGACCACAACGGCGACGGCTTCACCGAGCTGCCCGTGATCGAGAGCAGCTCGGTGGGCATGCGCTCCTACTTCCGCACGGGGGCCTATTCGCGCATCACGGCGCAGTACCACCACATCGGCGAGTACCGCCGCGGCGGCGACCGGCTCAACCGCCCGCCGCACGAGGCGCTCATCGCCGAGCAGGTCGACCACGCGATCGACGGCGGCAGCCTCTCGTTCGACGCCTCGTCGGCCGACCGCAGCAACCGCGTGAACGCCTATGTCTCGTTCCAGAATACGGCCCGCAAGAGCTACTACGGCAGCCGCCAGGACCCCGATGCCTACGGCACGACGCACGACGTCACGGTCGCCTCGGGCCTCCAGTATGTCCACGCCTTCGAGCGGCTGTGGTTCATGCCCTCGGAGCTGACCGTCGGGGCCGAGTACAGCTACGACGGGCTCGACGACCGCTCGATCGGCTACGGCATCGAGACCGACCAGCGGGTCCACATCGTCGGGGCCTACCTCCAGAACGAGTGGCGGACGAAGCGCTGGTCGCTGCTCCTGGGCGGGCGGCTCGACAAGCACAACCTGGTCGACCACGTGATCTTCAGCCCGCGCGTCAACGTGCGCTTCAACCCCTCCGAAGCGGTGAACCTGCGTGTGAGCTACGCCGGGGGCTACCGCGCCCCGCAGGCCTTCGACGAAGACCTGCACATCGCCATCGTGGGCGGCGAGCGGGTGCGCATCCGCCTGGCGGACGACCTGAAGGAGGAACGCTCGCACAGCGTGAGCCTCTCGGCCGACCTCTACCACGCGTTCGGCAGCGTGCAGACCAACCTGCTGGTCGAGGGCTTCTATACGCGGCTCGATGACGTCTTCGCCCTGCGCGATCTGGAGGATACGGCCGACGGCGGCAAGATCAAGGAGCGCTACAACGGCTCGGGCACCACGGTCGCCGGCGTGAA
>OICH01000093.1_pt1 | contig 47679 bp, 36 predicted proteins | sample 1581271 | NCBI WGS metagenome assembly OICH01 (sample SAMEA3882547, study PRJEB24775) | human gut metagenome | biome: human-associated habitat; feature: intestine environment; material: feces | place: Netherlands | collected 2009/2010 | reverse complement strand
GGTTTGGCCTTGGGTTTGGGCGAGAGGTCGATCTTGCCGAGGAACTTCGGCTGCGGAATCTCGTCCTTGACGCTGATGACGTTGCTCTTGATGACGACCTCCCGTTCCTCCTCGCGCTCGTGCTTTTCAGCCTCTTCGAGGGTAATGGTCGTCTGCTTCTGGGAGATGCGCTCGCGCACCGAGTTGCGGGCGCTCGCGGAACTGCGGTTCGATCCGAACTCCTTTTCCAGCACGGCATACGTCGCGTCGTCGACCAGCGTGTTGGGCGACCCGTCGCTCTTGATGCCCTTCTTGTGCAGGAAGTCCGTGATGGTGTTCAGTCCCACGTTGAACTCCTTGGCAACCTGAATGAGCCTTAATTTTCTTTCGTTACCCATATTGTGTGTTCTCCTTTCTTTTCTGTACGGTTACTCTTCGAATTCGGCCTTCAGGATTTCGACCACCTTCTGGGCCTGCTCCAGCTCCAGATCGGCACGTGCGGCGATCTCCTCGACGGGCAGCTCCAGCACGCTCTTGGCCGTGTCGCAGCCGGCGGCCTTCAGGGCATCGATGATCCTGCCGTCGATCTCGTCGGCAAATTCGGTGAGTGCCACGTCCTCCTCCTCGACCTCGCGGTAGACGTCGATGTCGTAGCCCGTGAGCATCTTCGAGAGCCGGATGTTCAAACCGCCCTTGCCGATGGCCAGCGATACCTGATCGGGCTTGAGGTAGACCGAAGCGGTCTTCTTCTCCTCGTCGATGGTGATCGACGAGATCTTCGCGGGGTTGAGCGCGCGCTGGATCATCAGCTGCGGGTTGGTCGTGTAGTTCACCACGTCGATGTTCTCGTTGCGCAGCTCCTTGACGATCGAGTAGATGCGCGAGCCCTTCATGCCGACGCAGGCGCCCACCGGGTCGATGCGCTCGTCGTAGGACTCGACGGCCACCTTCGCGCGCTCGCCCGGGATGCGCACGATCTTCTTGATGGTGATCAGGCCGTCGAAGATCTCCGGCACCTCCTGCTCGAAGAGCCGCTCGAGGAACTGGTTGGCCGTGCGCGAAAGGATGATGCGGGGCTGGTTGTTGTTCATCTCCACGGACTTGACGATCGCCTTGATCGTGTCGCCCTTGCGGTAGAAGTCGTTGGGTATCTGCTCGGCCTTCGGGAGGATCAGTTCGTTCTCCTCGTCGTCGAGGATCAGCACCTCCTTCTTCCACACCTGGTAGACCTCGCCGGTGACGATCTCGCCGACCTTCTGCGAATACTTCTCGTAGAGGTTGGCCTTCTCCAGATCGAGGATGCGCGAGGCGAGGTTCTGCCGCAGCGACAGCACGGTGCGGCGTCCGAACGACGCGAGCTTGATCTCATCGGCATATTCGTCGCCGATTTCGTAGGTCGGGTCGATGGCCTTGACCTCCGACACGGCAATCTGCATGTTGGGGTTCTCGACGGCGCCGTCCTCGACGACGGTGCGGTTGCGCCAGATTTCGAGGTCGCCCTTCTCGGGGTTGATGATGACGTCGAAATTCTCGTCGGTTTCGTACTGCTTCTGCAGCGCGTGGCGGAAGACATCCTCCAGCACGCCGATCATCGTCGATTTGTCGATGTTCTTCAGCTCCTTGAACTCGGCAAAGTTGCTGATGAGATTGAGATTTTCCATTGCTTGTCGTTTATCTTTTTTCGGTTTTACGCATTATTTGAAGTCGAGGTACTCCTTCGTGTAGCGGACCTCGTCGTAGGGATAGCGGCGCGTGACCTTCACCAGCTGCTTGCGCTTTTTGCCCTCGACGGCCTGTTTCTCCTCGTAGGAGAGGGTGATGCCCTCCCCGTCTGCCGCCTCGAGCAGGGCCAGGATCTTTATGCCGCTGGTGAGCAGCACCTCGACCGGGCGGCCCACCGTCTTGAGGTATTGGCGCAGGCACCGCAGCTCGGAGCCGATGCCCGCCGAGGTGACCGTCAGCGAGAAGTCCTCCACGTCGCGGTCGAACTGCTCCTCGACGGCGCGGCTCAATGCCGCGCAGGCGTCGATGTCGACCGACGTGTCGCTGTCGATCGTCAGCTCGATGTCGTTGCCGGGCGTTGCGGTGCATCCCACCACGAACATGTCCGTGCCTTCGAGGTGCCGCCGGGCCGCTTCGATGATCTTTTCAGTCTCTATCATGGTTTGTGTTTCAGTCGTGTATCAGTACGAAATAAGGGGACATTGCGTCCCCTTATCTCGTTGCGTCCGTCTTTCGACACGGCAAAGATAGAAAAAAAATCCGACATGCCAAATCCGGACGTGAAATTTATTCCTCTTTCGTGCGGGATTCGTAGGGTTTGATGATGCCCCGCTTCGATTCGCGGATGAATTGCAGCAGGTTGTCGCGCTCGGGGCTCTGCGGCACCGTCTGCTCGACCTCGTTGCAGCCGTTCAGGTAGTTCAGCCCGCTCTGGAAGAGGATGCGGCACGCCTCGTGGATCTCGGCGATGCGCTCCGACGTGAAACCGCGGCGCGACAGCCCCACGCGGTTGATGCCGGCGAAGCGCAGCGTGTCGTTGCGCACGATGACGTAGGGCGGGAGGTCCTGCGAGAGCAGCGCCCCGCCCTGGACCATCGAGTGGTCGCCGATGTGCGTCCACTGGTGCACGGCGGCGTGCCCGCCGATGACCACCCAGTCGCCGACGTGCACCTCACCCGCGAGCGATACGCGGTTGGCGATGACGCAGTGGCTGCCGATCACGCAGTCGTGGCCCACGTGCACGTAAGCCATCAGCAGGTTGTGCGAGCCGATGCGCGTCGTGCCCGTCGACTTGGTGCCGCGGCTGATGGTGACGTATTCGCGGATGTCGTTGTAGTCGCCGATCTCGCAGGTGGTCTGCTCGCCCGCGAACTTCAGGTCCTGGGGCAGGCACGAGACCGAGGCGGCGGTGTGGATGCGGCATCCCTTGCCGATGCGTGCGCCGTCGTGGATCACGGCGCCGGGGCCGACCCAGCAGTCGTCACCCAGCACGACGTCGCCGGCGATGCAGGCGAAGGGTTCGACCGTCACGTTGTTCCCGAGCTTGGCGTCGGGGTGGACATAGGCCAGTTTGCTTATCATGGGCAATCTATTTTTTGTTCTTGACGATCTGGGCCATCAGCTCGGCCTCGCAGGCGAGCGTCTCGCCGACGAAGGCCTTGGCCTCGACCAGAGCGACGCCGCGGCGGATGGGTTCCAGCAGGCGGATTTCAAATTGGAGCGTATCGCCCGGCACGACCTTGTGCTTGAATTTCGCGTTGTCGATCTTCATGAAGTAGGTCGAGTAGTTTTCCGGATCGGGGACGCTGCGCAGGACCATGATGCCGCTGCACTGGGCCATGGCCTCGACGATCAGCACGCCCGGCATGACGGGCTCCTCGGGGAAGTGTCCCACGAAGAAGGGCTCGTTCATCGTGACGTTCTTGATGCCGGCCACCGAGGTCTCGTCGCAGTGGAAGATGCGGTCGACGAGCAGGAACGGCGGACGGTGGGGCAGCATGCGCCGGATGGCGTTGATGTCGTAGAGCGCCGGCTTGCGGCAGTCGTAGGTGAAGCGGGGCTTCTCGCCGGCCTTGCGGATGGCGTGCTTGAGCTGCTTCATGAACTCCGTGTTGGCGAAGTGCCCCGGGCGGGTGGCCCACACGCGGCCCTTGATGCGCACGCCCAGCAGGGCGAAGTCGCCGAGCAGGTCGAGCAGCTTGTGGCGGGCCAGCTCGTTGTTGCAGCGCAGCTCGAGGTTGTTCAGGTAGCCCGCCTTGATCTCGATGTCGGGCTTGTGGAAGATCTGCTTGAGGTGGTCGAGCTGCTCTTCGGGAATGGGGTTCTCCACGACGACGATGGCGTTGTCCAGGTCGCCGCCCTTGATGAGGTTCATCTTGATGAGCGGTTCGAGCTCATGCAGGAAGACGAACGTGCGGCAGGGGGCGATCTTTTCGGCGTAGTTGTCGCCGGGGTTGAACGTGGCATACTGGTTGCCGATGACCTTCGAGTTGTAGTCGACGTGTACCGAGACGGAGAACTCGTCGTCGGGATAGAGGATGATCGCCACGCCCTTCTCGGGAATCGTGTAGACCATCTTTTCGGTGACGTGGTAGTAGTTGCGTTCGGCCTCCTGCTCGACGGTGCCGACGCGGGCGATGGCCTCGGCGTATTCGCGGGCCGAGCCGTCCATGATGGGGGTCTCCTGTGCGTCGATGTCGATCAGCGCGTTGTCCACGCCCGAGGTCCAGAGTGCCGACATGATGTGCTCGATGGTGCAGACGCGGTGGCCGCCGGCCTCGATGGTCGTGCCGCGCGAGGTGTCCACCACGTTGTCGCAGCTGGCGGGAATTATGGGTTGTCCCTCGAGGTCGGTGCGGCGGAATGCGATGCCGTACCCGGCTTCGGCGGGATTGACGGTCATGGTCACCTTAACCCCCGTGTGAAGGCCTTTGCCCGAAAACGAGATGGGGGCCTTCAGCGTTTGTTGTTTGGTTGACATAAGCAGGTTGAGTATTTTATTGCGCGCAAAGATAGCAATAATTCGGCAAAAAACGCTACTTTTGCCCAAAATTCAGACGCACCGCAATGACACAGCCCTCCCCGCAGGAACGGCGGACTCCCGCCCGGCGTCCGCGCCTCAACCTGCCGTTCGACAACCGGCGGCAGGATGCCGGCACGTGGGCCTACGAGCACCGTGTGGGGCTGTGCGTGACGCTGATCGCGTACCTCGTGCTGATGATCGTCTTCGTCTCGTCGAAGATCGTCGTCGGACGCCGCGCCTCGACGCAGGGGATGTACATCGACGTGGAGACGCTCACCGAGCTCGAGCAGGAGCGCGACCGCCTCGAGGAGGAGGTGCGCCGGCGGCAGGAGCAGCAGCAGAGCGTCGACTGGCGGAGCATCCGCAACCGCGTCTCGAACGAGAACGCCCTGCTCGACGAGCAGCTGCGCGACGACCGCGGGACGAACGTCGCGGAGATCAACGAGGCGGCGGCCGAGGCGGCCGAACGCATGCAGGCCAACCGCGAGGCCTACGAGCTGGGGCTGGCCGAGGAGCAGGCCATCCTGGCCCGCCGGGGCCGCAAGGAGGGGGACCAGGTGCAGGACACGAAGGCCAAGGGGCGCGTGACGGTCTCGTTCTCGCTGGTCAACCCCGTGCGCACGTCGCGGCGGCTCGACATGCCGGTCTACCTGTGCGAAGGGGGCGGCGAGGTGACCGTGTCGATCACGGTGGACCGCGGAGGCCGGGTCACCGGGGCGAAAGTCGTCGAGGGGGGCGACGACTGCATGCGCGAAACGGCGCTGCGGGCCGCCCGCAACTCGCTCTTCAACATCGATCAGACGGCCCCTGCCCGTCAGCAGGGCACCATCACCTACATTTTCATCCCGCAGTAGTCGGGGCCTTTCCCGTCGGCGACCGGTGCTGTTCCGTGTCGATCCCGGACCGGGGTGCGGTCTGCGGATGTCGGTTTTCCGGGCGATTTCATCCGGATGTAGCGCGGATTTTGCAGGATTTTTTTTAACTTTGCATCCAATCGTGCCGTCCTGCAGAGGACGACACGGGGCGCATGGCAACGGGCGCGTCCGCAGGCCCGCGCATCCGGCCGCCGGGCTGCCGTGACGAATCGTCGCAGAAAGCGTGCGGCGGCGGGGCGGCAGGAGCCACGGCGGGGGCGGCCTGCCGGCGCTCCGGAAACGGCCCGCGCCCGCTCCGGAAGCAGCCGGCGGAAAGTGCCTCTGAAACGGGCTGAAGCTCTCCGGAAGGGGAGTCGGGGCCGCCGCGGAGGCGGATTTTGTAAAACAACGGAAAACGGGAAGATGATCGATATCAGTGGTGAAAATTTCGTTCTGGTAGGGGCCCTGCTGCTCTTTGTGGCCGTGCTGGCCGGCAAGGTGGCCTATCGTTTCGGCGCACCGGCCCTGCTGCTGTTCCTCGGCGTCGGCATGCTCTTCGGCTGGGACTTTATCTCCTACCGGTCGGCCGACATGACGCAGTTCCTGGGCATGATCGCCCTGTGTGTCATCCTCTTCACGGGCGGCATGGACACCAGTTTCGAGGAGATCAGGCCCGTCATCGGGCCGGGTATCGTGCTGGCGACCGCCGGTGTGATCGTGACGGCCTTCATCCTGGCCGGCTTCGTGTGGCTCATTGCGCCGTGGATCGGCGTGGAGATGCCCTTTGCGCTGGCGCTGCTGCTCGCCTCGACCATGTCGTCGACCGACTCGGCGTCGGTCTTCTCGATCCTGCGCAGCAAGAAGACGGGACTCAAGCAGCATCTGCGGCCCCTGCTGGAGCTCGAGAGCGGTTCGAACGACCCGATGGCCTACATGCTCACCGTGCTGCTCATCGGGGCGCTTTCGAGCGGATCGAGCCATACGGGCTTCGGGGCGAGTCTCCTCTTTTTCCTCGTGCAGATGGTCGTCGGCGCCCTGTCGGGCTACCTGATCGGCCGCCTTGCGGTGTGGACGATCAACCGCATCGGGCTGGTCAACCATTCGCTCTATTCGGTGCTGCTGCTGGCCTTCATCTTCTTCTCGTTCGCCTTCACGGACCTGATCCGCGGCAACGGCTACCTGGCCGTCTACCTCTCGGGACTGGTCGTCGGCAACCACAAGATCGCCCAGAAACGCACGCTGACGGTCTTCTTCGACGGCTTCACGTGGCTCATGCAGATCATCATGTTCCTCACGCTGGGGCTTTTCGTCAACAGCAACGAGCTGTTCCAGCCCGAGGTGCTGCTCCTCGGCGGCGCCGTCGGGGTGTTCATGATCTTCGTGGCGCGGCCCGTGACGGTCTTCGCCTGTCTGGCGCCCTTCCGCCGCTTCACGACCCGGGCCCGCCTCTACATCTCGTGGGTCGGGCTGCGCGGCGCCGTGCCGATACTCTTTGCCATCTATCCGCTCATGGACCATATCGAACATGCCGAACTGCTCTTCAACGTGGTCTTCCTCTCGACGATCATCTCGCTCGTTGTGCAGGGTACGACCGTCAGCGGCATGGCCAACCTGCTCGGGCTGGCCTACGAGGAGAAGGAGTCGGCCTTCGACGTGAACATGCACGAGGACATGAAGTCCGCACTGACGGAGGTCGAGGTCAACGAGACGATGCTCGAAGGCGGCCATACGCTCAAGGATATCACCCTGCCGGAGAACACCCTCGTGATGATGGTCTGCCGCAACGGCGAGTATTTCGTGCCGCAGGGCAAGACGGAGCTCCGGGTCGGCGACAAGCTGCTGGTCATCACCGACCGCAGCGAGGAGCTCGAATCGACTTACAAGGACCTGGGCATTCGGGACGTGATGAAACTCGGATAGCGGCTCCGCGGCCGCAGCCGCATGCGGAGCACAGGATTGGGACCCAAGCAAGATTAAACCGACAACAACGAAGAATCCATACCGCCGTGCAGTCCGCCGGATTGCGCCGGTGCTTACGCTCGTCCTTGCGCTGGCGTTCGGCCTTGTGCTGGTCTGCTGCGCCGGGTCGGAGGCGGATGCCGGAACGGCGACCGACGACTTTTGCCGCCGGCTCGACTCGCTCTCGGCCGAAGGACGCCATTCGGAACTGGTTGCCGAGGCCGTGCCCGCCTATGCCGCCGTGCGGGAGTCGGGCGACGCCGCCGCGCGCCTGCGCATCGGCTGCCGCATCGGCCGGGCCTATTACTATCTGTTCGATCCGGACTCGATGTTCCGCTACTTCGACGACGCGACCGCCGGAGCGGACTCCTCGGGCATGAGCCACGAGCGCATCATGATGCTCAACACGATGGGGGTCTTCAACATGGTGAACGCCATCAACTACAGCCAGGCGCTCGACTACTTCTACCAAGCGATGAACCTCGCCTCCGAGAGCGGCGACCGGGGCGACTACTACCGTTCGCTGACCAACGTCACCATCATCCACTACTACCGCCGCGATCCCGAAGGGCTGGAGACGGCCCGCGCCATCTACGACTACGGACGCGAGAACGGTGATGTGGCGCGCGAGTACACCGGAGCGCTGATGCTGGCCTACATGTACCACACGCTCGGCAATGACGTCGAGGCGCTCAAATACGTCGATATTGCCCTGGAGCATCCCGAATACGCGACCGGTACGGGAAGTCCCGAGCCGCTGCATGCCTGCATGCCTGCGTGCTGGCGTCGCTCGGCCGCGACGGCGAGGCCGAGGAGATTTTCCGCCGCTGCATCGGCGACCCCGCGACCGAGAACACGATCCTGCTGGAGGCCCTCTCCGAATACGGGCGCTTCCTGGCGGCCCGCGGCCGGCTGCAGGATGCTGTGCGCTGCTTCCTGCGCGGACTGGATATCACGGAGGAGTATCACCTCTATTTCTACGGCCATGCGATCTACCGCGATCTGGCCGACGTCTACTCCCGTCTGGGCCGTTACGATCGGGCCGTGAACTACCTGAACGAATACCAGCGGATTACCGACGACGTGTTCAACGTCGAGCGCGAGCGTTCGTTCAACGCCCTGCTGCGCAACTTCGACAGGCAGACCGCCCGGGTGAAACTCCAGCAGAAGGACATGCAGATCATGCGGCAGAAGCAGGGCATCGGTCTGATTGCCGGGGCGCTGCTCGTCGTGCTGGTGCTCGCCGCGGCCATCTATACGAACTACCGGCTGCGCGACAGGATGTACCGCCGGCTGGTCATCAAGTACAACGACATGCTGCGCCGCGAACAGGCGCTGCAGGAGGCCGGACGCAAGGAGGCCGACGCCGAGGACGGGAAGCTGCGGGAGCTGTTCGGCGAGCTGGACCGGATGATGACCCAGGAGCGGCTCTACGAGCGCAAGAACCTCACCATCGAGGAGGCGGCGCGGCTGCTCGGCACCAACCGGGGCTACCTCTCGCGGGCGGTCAACTCGTTCGCCGGGGTCTCGTTCAACGCCTACGTGAACTCGTTCCGCATCAAGGCGGCCGTCAGCGCCCTCTCCGACCGCGCCGACACGACGCCGATCAAGGTGCTGGCCGACAGGCTGGGCTACAACAACCTCACGTCGTTCTACAACAATTTCTTCAAGGAGACCGGCGTGCCGCCCTCGAAATTCCGGCAGGAGATCCGCCGGCTCGGCCCCGATGCGGCGGACCTGGCCTGAATGTGCGCGCCCGAGGTTTCAAAATCGGGAAAATGTACGGATTTTATAAAAGAAGCCCCCGGAACAGCCTCCGGGGGCTTTTAATTCGTAATTTTGTTCTGAAGCAATGCGAATGCTGAAACCCCTTAAATTATCAAAACATGAAATAATTCTACTATCTGGCTGTGTTCTCCTTGCTCGCGTTGGCGCTTGCCTCGTGTAAGGATGACAAGGATGAAACTCCGGCGGCGAAGATCACCGTCAACGAGCAGGTACTTGCCTTCGACTGCGAGGAGTCCGCGCAGGACTTCACCTTCGAGTCGACCCTGAAGTGGACGATCGAGTGCGGCGCCGCCGACTGGCTGACCGTCTCCCCGCTCGAGGGCAAAGGCGGTACGGTCACCGTATCGGTGGCTGTTGCGGCGAATCCCTCCGCCACGCCGCGTTCGGCCTCCTTTTTTATCCGGAGCATGGCCGAGCAGGTCGAGATCACGGTGAACCAGGCGGATGACGAAGGGGCACACCTGCTCACCTTCGCCGAGGATTTCAAGGCATATCTCGTGGAGAATTTCGATACCGACGGCGACGGTGAGATCAGCCGCGACGAAGCGGAGCTCATCACGGCGATCGAGTGCGAGGACCTGGGCCTCACCTCGCTCGAAGGCGTGCGCAACCTGACGAACCTGCAGACGCTTCATTGCAGCTACAACGCCATCGAGACGCTCGACGTGAGCGGCATGACCTCGCTGACGGAGTTGCTCTGCGACCACAACCTCATCACGGACCTCAACGTCGCGGACTGCTCGTCGCTCGTCAAGCTCAAGGCCAACGACATGTACAACGCCACGACGGGCGGCTATCTGCTGGCGACGCTCAACCTGAAGGGCTGCTCGGCGCTTGAGGCGCTCGAATGCCACGACAACTCGATCGGCGAGCTCGACGTGACGGACTGCGTGGCGCTGAAGGACATCAACTGCTGCTACAACCAGATCAAGAAGATCGACTTCTCGAACTGTCAGAACCTGGTCAACGTCACGACGCGCAACAACCCCATGAACGGACAGACGCTCGACCTCTCGGGCAAACCGGAGCTGGTCTACGTCTACTGCTCGACGAGCTATCTGGCCGGACTCGACGTTTCGGACTGCCCGAAGCTCAACAAGCTGATCGCGTCGTTCAACCAGCCGACCTCGATTGATTTCAGTGCTTCGGTCGATATCGACTACGTGGATATCTACAACAACTACATCACCGACGTGGACCTTTCGTCCAACACGGCGATGACCTACCTGTGGGTTGCGGCCAACTCGCTGACCGAACTCGACCTCTCGTCGAACAAGCGCCTGACCGAACTCAGCTGCTGGGGCAACCAGATCACCTCGCTGGATCTTTCGGGCTCGACCGACCTGGTGAAGCTCAACTGCGCGCTCAATGCGCTCGAGACGCTGGATCTGACGGGCTGCACCTCGCTCAGCAGCATCGAGTGCAACTCCAATGCGATCGGCGAGCTGAATCTGGCCGACTGCCGCAACACGCTGACCACGATCACGTGCAACGAGAACAAGCTCGCGCGGCTCGATCTGACGAACTTCGACAAGCTCTTCCACCTGAACTGCGACGACAACCAGCTTACGGAGCTGCTCGTCGACGGCTGCACGGCCCTCACGTCGGTTGACTGCGCCAGCAACCAGCTCACGACGCTCGACTTCCGCCAGACGCCCCTGATCGGCGAGGTCTATTGCAGCAACAACAAGCTCACGTCGGTGCTCTTCCCCGAGAACTCCATGATGGGCACCTTCGAGTGCGGCGGCAACCAGCTCACCACCATCGACCTGCGCAACTGCCCGCACCTGGCTTCGCTGACGCTGGCCATGAACAAGCTCACGTCGTTGAGTGTCAACTACCTCAAGGACCTGACGTTCATCGACTGCACCTACAATTCGCTGCGGAGTCTGGACCTGACCAACCTGCCGAACATGAACTTTGTCCACTGCGACAACACTGGCATGGAGGTGCTCTACCTGCGTGACGACATCAACTACGGCGAGGTGTCCGTGGATGAGGAGACGAAGATAGAGTATCGCTCCGCAGGCCGCGATTTCGAGGATGTGGAGTCGGGCTGGGGCGATACCGAGCTTGACCCGTGGAACAACTGATGCGGCGGGCAGAGCGTGTGAAATCATGAAAAAAGTCGAATTAAAAAGAATCCATTGAAAATGAAACGTGCAATAAATCATCTGCTGGCCCTGGCTCCGGCGCTGCTTCTGATGGCCTCGTGCGAAACGGAGACCGACCGTGTCGGCGGCGGTCGGCAGGAGCGGGTACTCCTGGTATCATCCGAGAATGTGGATACCCGGACGACGATCGACTACGAACTTTCGGACTATTCGCATCTGGTGTGGAATGCCGGCGATCAGGTGGCCTACGTCACCGACGTGGACTACGACGTGGCTTCCGTCGCCGAGGTCAGGGATGGAAGTTTCGAGGCGAAGGTGCCGGCAGAATACGGCGAGCGGAACAAACTCTTCATACTCTATCCGTCGGACGGCCTCGAGGGGCTCAACGTGGACAAGATGAAGATGGAGCTTCCGGCGGAGCAGCATCAGGACACGCTCGGTTCGACCCGCGGCGTGGTGGTGCCGATGTATGCGGTTGCGGATATTCCGGGAGAGGGGGTGAACACAATGAAGGTGCGTTATGAATTCCCGGCCGCAACGCTCCGCTTCCGCATCGAGTCGCAGGAGCACAAGCTCGAAAAGGTGCTCTCGGTGACGATGACGGCCCAGGACCCGATCGGCGGTTCGATGATCTTCTCGCGTCCGTCGAACGTCATCAAGCTCATCAAGCCGGTAAGCGAGGTGAAGGTGGTCGTCGACAAGCCCGCCACGATCGAGAAGGGCGGCTACCTCTACATGAAGGTGATGCGCGGCACGTACAGCAACGTCACGGTTGCGGTCACGACGGACCAGAACACCTATCTGTTCGAGAACGGTACGTTCGATCTGACCAATCCCGATGCGTCGCTCTTCAAGGTGAACCTGTCGCTCGACGCCGGCAAGGTTGAGCCCAAGACGCTCTACTACAAGGAGATTTCCGAAGGCGAAGTCTTCACGGCGGATGCCAAGTACCTGATTGCCCGCAAGCGCTCCGATACGGAGTATCACGTGGCCGCCACCTTTTCGACCTATTATCTCGATGCCGTGGCGTTCGAGGCGGACGAAAACGGTATCGAGGCGACGAGCGACGTGTCGCAGTATGCCTTTACGATCGCACCCGTCGAGGGTACGGAGTACGTGACGCTCTACAGCGAGGCGGTGAGCAATTCGGCACCCTCGGCCATGTACGGCAAGGGCTATGTGGGCTCTCCGGCTACGTCCTACGTCGATCCGGGTCACTTCGTCCGGGGCTCGGAGGAGGATTTCGACAATCCCGCAGCGCCGCTGCGCTACTACTGGAAGATCACCTTCGAGGACGGACTTCCCGTTATCGGTAGCGTGCAGGTCGACGGCTATCGAATCGCTTACGAATTGTGGGGCATGCAGTTTGCACCCTGCAGGAGCAGCAATACCGATACGGAACCGATCGTGATCCTGAAACTCGAGGAGTAACGTATCTTTCCGAATCGTTTGGGGGCGGGCGTCATCCGGTATGCGGATGGCGCCTGCCCCCGTTTTGTCCGTCGGGCTGCTCGCTCCCGGCCGGCTCTTCGTTGCCCGTTCTCCCGTTGCGCTCCCGTCCGTCTCCGCCCTGCGATGCGGTCGGTTCCTCCATCTCCGCCCTGCGGTCGGTCCCTGTCCGTCTCCACCCTGCGATGCGGTCGGTTCCCGCCGTCGCCTTCCCGCGGCGTGCCCCTTCCGTCCCGATGCCGCGGTGCGCTTCCGGCCGGCTCCCTTTTCTGGTCTCTTCCTGCGGTGTCTTTCCGGGCGGGCGGCCCGAAAACCGCACTTTTTATTTGCCGCGCCACGCGCCTTTTCGTATCTTTGCCTTGTGAACGAAGCGTTGAGACATACGGCGCAGGACTACACCGCCTCGCTCCCCGCGGCCGAATACATCGCCGTCTACCGCGATGCGCGGCGCTTCGGCGCCTGCTGCCGCGCCTGCCCCAACTACGGCCGCAGCTGGACCTGTCCGCCCTTCGATTTCGACGTGGACGACTACCTTGCGGGCTACCGCACGGCCCTGATTATCGCCACGAAGATCACCCCGGCGAGCCGCGACCTGCCCCTTTCGGAGGCCGAGCGGCTGCTGCGGCCCGAACGGCAGTGGCACGAGCGGCTGCTGCTAGACCTCGAAGCCCGCTACGGCGGCCGGGCCTTCGCCTATGCCGGGACCTGCCTCTACTGCCCGAAGGGGAGCTGCACGCGTCCCGAGGGGTTGCCATGCCGCCATCCCGAGCGGGTGCGGCCCTCGCTTGAGGCGTGCGGCTTCGATCTGTGCCGCACGACCGAGTCCCTGATGGGCATTCCGCTGCGGTGGAGCACCGACGGGCGGCTGCCCGAGTACCTGACCCTCGTGAGCGGATTTTTCCACAACGCCGACGCCATCGACCTGAAGGCCGTCTGGCAAGAGCTCAAGCCATGAAACTGCTGCTGCGATTGATTCTCGCCGTTGCGGCACTCGCGGCCGCCGGATGCACGCCCCTCGCGGAGGAGACCCTGACGGTCGACGGCTTCCTCGCCACGGAGCACCCCGACAGTGCGCTGCGGCTGCTGCGAAGGATGGACCCCGCACGGATGAGCCGCGCCCGGCGGGCCGGCTGGTCGCTGTTGACGGGGCTCTCCGAGGTCGCCACGGGTGATACGCTCGCGGGCAAGGTGCGGCTCGACCGCGCGATGCGCTACTACGAGCGGCACGGCACGGAGGGTGAGCGGGCCGAAGCGTGGTACACGTATGCCAAGGCTTACATCGAGCTTGGCGACCTGGAGGAGGGCATCCGGGGCTATACCGAGGCGGCGATTCTGGCCGAAAAGGCCCTTGCCGAAGCCCGTTCCGGTGAGGAGACCCCGCAGCGGAAGCAGACCGAGACGCTGCTCGTGGCCATCTACCACACGCTCGGACTGCTCTATTTCGAGCAGGGATACGACGCCGTGAAGCCCTTTGCGAAGGCCGTCGAGGCGGCCCGCGCGAACGGCAATGCGGAGCAGGAGGGCTACAGCCGCTTCATGCTCGCCTCGGCCTACTGCGCCGCCGGGGAGTACCGGCAGGCGGTCGAGACGCTGGCGCCGCTCGTCGAGGCGGCCGATACGATCCCGTTCCGCTACTTTGCCCAGCAGATCCGCCTGCAGAACCTCGTATTCCACGCCTACCTCGGGGACTGGACCCCCGCGCAGCTGCTCGCGGCACGCGAGGGCATCGACCTCGACGTGATCCGCCGGGCGCCGCTCTCCTACGGTTCGGCCGCCTCGGAGGATACCGGACGGTCGTTCTACGACGTGGCCTCGGCGATCATCTTCCAGCAGGACGGCCAGCTCGACTCGGCCCGCCATTACATCGAGATGGCGCTCGACTGTCGGGAGACGTTCCACCAGGGAGATGTCGGGTTGTTCAACCTCGCGGCGGAGATCTACCACGATCGGGGCGACGACGCCCGGGCCTACGACTACATGCAGCAATTTGTCGCGGCCAAGGACTCGCTCTTCGAGGCGCAGCGCGGGGCGCAGGTCGCCGAGCTCGAACGCCGCTACCGCACGGCCAACGACGTGGCGCTGCGCGAGGCGTCGCTGCGCTACCGCGTATGGATCGCCGCACTGGCAGCCCTGCTGGTGGTCATGGCGGCGGGATGGGCCGTGGTCGGCTACCGCCGCAAGCTGCGCCGCCGCGACAGCCAGTTGAGCGAGACGCTCGCGCTGCTGGACTCCTACCGCGAGTCGCACGACAGCCTGGCGTCGCGGCTCGATGCGTCGGACGCCCGCGAGGCGGCCGTGAAGCGGCTGCTGGAGGGGCGCGTGGCCGCCGTGCGGGACATCGCCGCGACGTGCTACACCTACGGCGAGGGCGAACGGCTGACGGCCAAGATGCGTGAGCTGGCCCTGAGCCCCGCGATGCTGGCCGACGTGGTCGACATGGCCGACCTGTACAGCGACCGGGCCGTCACCCTCCTCCGGAAGCGGTTCCCCGACTGGACGGCGCGCAACTACGACTTCGCGGCGCTGGTCATCGCGGGATTCACGCCGCAGGAGATCTGCGTCATGCTCGGCATGTCGCTCAACGGCGTCTACACGCTCAAGTCGAAACTCAAGCGGCGCATCGCCGAATCCGCAGCCCCGGAACGCGATCGGCTGCTCGGCTTCTTTGCCTGACTGTCCGGACAGGGCCGCCGCCCCGCCCGCCGGCAAGGTCTTTCGGGCCGCCGGCAAGATTTTTACCGATATATACGTTGTGAATCATTGTGTTGCGATTTCGCGCGCAAGATGAAAAGCACACCGGCAAGGCCCCGCGGAGCCTATCTTTGCAGCAGGAAAATCCCTTTCGCAAACTGCAAAAACGATGAAACCGCACACCCTAATTTTTCTGTTGATTCCGGTCGCGATCCTGTGGACGGTCGCTGCCGCGCAAGCTCAAACAACACCCCAAACAACACTCCGTACAATGCCCCAGGCAACATCCCAGGCAACACCTCCGCCGGCCGCTGCCGACGCAATCCGGGGACGGATCGTCGATGCGGCGGATGCTCCCGTCGCCGGGGCGGCCGTCATCCTTTTCGACCGCGATTCGGTCTACCTCGGGGCCGCCGCTTCGGGGGCGGACGGACGCTTCGAGCTCCGTTCGGCGGTGCGCCCCTACCGGCTGCAGATCCAGCATCTGGCCTACGAGCTCCGCACCGTCGAGTCTGACCTTTCCGATTTGGGCGACATCCGCCTTACGGAGGCCGCGACGGCGGTCGATGCCGTCGTGGTCGAGGGCGAGCGGCCCGTGGTGAAGGTCGAGCAGGGGCGGCTGAACTACGACCTCGGGCGGCTGACCGAGGGACAGGCCGTGAACAACGCCTACGAGGCCCTGACGCGCCTGCCGGGTGTTTCGGAGCAGGAGGGGGCGCTGACGCTGGCCGGCGCCTCGTCCGTCACGGTGATTCTGAACGGGCGCCCCTCGACGATGACCCCCGAGCAGCTGGCCGCGCTGCTGCGCTCGACTCCGGTCGATCGCGTGGAGAGGGCCGAGGTGATGTTCAGTGCCCCGCCGCAGTACCACGTCCGCGGTGCGGCGATCAACGTCGTGCTGCGCCGCAGCCACGAGACAGCCTTCTCGGGCGAGGTGCACGCCAACTACACGAACCGCTGGTACGACACCTACGATGCCGGCGGCAGCTTCGCACTCTCGTCGCCCAGGTGGTCGGCCGACGTCACCTATTCGGCGGCCCGGAGCAAGGAGCTGTCGAGTTTCGACCTGCACTCGCGGCACACCTTCGCCGGGCAGCCCTATGACATCCGGCAGGATGAGTGGATGACCTACGAGGGGTGGAGCCACCGGTTGCGCGCCGCCGTGGAGTACTCTCCGAAGCAGCGGGGGAGGGTGAGCGCCGCCTACACCGGCTCCTTCTCGCCGAATACGGACGGCCTTTCGCGCTCGACGGGAACCTATGTCCATTCGCTCTCGAACAAGCGGAGCGACCAGACGCTGCACAACCTCGCGCTGCGCTACGTCGCGGCCTGCGGCCTCGATCTGGGCGTCGACTACACCCATTACGACAACCCCGAGCGGACGCGGCTCGAAAACGACTATGCCGACACCCCGGCCACGGCCTTCGACGTCACGTCGGGCCAGCGCATCGACCGGCTGAACGTGACGGCCGACGAGCGCCACACCTTCGCGTCGGGCTGGGAGCTGACGGCCGGCGGCGCCTTCGGCTTCGCACGTTCGCGCGACTGGCAGCACTACACCGTGCTCGAAGGCTCGCCCGCAACGACCGACACCGACGCCCGGCTCGACGAGTACACCGCCAACCTCTATGCCGGCTTCGGACGGCAGTTCGGGAAGCTGGGCTTTACGGCCTCGCTCGCCGGGGAGTACTACCGGCTGGGCGACTACGAGAACTGGTCGCTCTATCCGCAGGCGTCGATGACCTGGACGCCCTCCGAGCGGCACATCGTGCAGTTGAACTTCTCCTCGGACAAGGAGTATCCCTCCTATTGGGAGATGCAGGGAGCCGTCTCCTACATCGACGGCTATTCGGAGATCCACGGCACGCCGGGGCTCCGCCCCTCGCGCAGCTACGAGGCGCAGGCCGTCTACATCTACCGCCAGAAGTACATCTTCGTCCTCTTCTGGAACGAGCGGCCCGACTACTTCGTGCAGACCGCCTGGCAGGCATCCGACCGGCTGGCGCTCATCTACCAGTCGCTCAACTGGAACTTCAACCGGCAGTGGGGCGCCAATGCCGTCCTCCCGTTCCGCATCGGGCGGTGGCTCGACTCGCGGCTGACACTTACGGGCATGCGCATGCGGCAGCGGTGCGACCCGTTCCACGACATGGCATTCGACCGCTCGAAGTGGGTCGGCATCGCCCGCCTCGTGAACACCTTCCACGTGAGCCGCAAACCGGCCATCGACCTCGAGGTAAACGGATTCTTCCAGTCCGCGGCCATTCAGGGCACCTTCGACGTCGAGCCGCTCGGATCGGCCGACGCCGCCGTGAAGTGGACCTTCGACCGGGGCCGCGCCACGCTTTCGGTACGCTGCAACGACCTCTTCGACAGCGGCATGCCCCGGACCAAAATCCGCTACCGCGGGCAGTGGCTCGACATGGGGGCGCAGCGCTACACGCGCACCGCAACCGTCCATTTCTCCTACCGCTTCGGCGGCTACAAGGCCAAAAAGCATCGGGAGGTCGACACCTCGCGATTCGGACACTGACATCCTTATTCCATCATCTGCAAATCTGGACAACCATGAAACTTTCGACGATTCGGAGGGTGCTGCTCCTCCTCGTGACACTCGCATGCGGGCTCCACGCCCCGGCCCAGACCCCGGCTGATCAGCGGCTGGGTGAACTGCTCAACGGCGGGGATCTCTTCCGCCTTCGGGAGGAGTATCCGCGGCTGAAGGATTCACTCTCCATCGACATGCTCGACCTGCTTGCCCGCAGCCAGCTCGGGATCGCCTTCAACCGACCCGAGGAGGCTGCCCCGGCACTCGATTCGCTCCTGCTGCTCCATCAGGACGCACTCGGCGCGGAGAGCACCTTCTCGATGGCGGCGCTGCGGGTCATGAACCTGCTGAATCTGGGAATGTATGCCCAGGCCGGGGCCGCCGGAGGCGACCTGGTGCGGGCGCTCGAAGGCTCCCTGCCGTTTGAATCCTACTTCGGGCTGGTCTACATCGAGCGGATCGGCAAGGCTCTCTCCGACGTACCGGCCCCGCGTCTCGAACGGCCCGACCGCACCGTGACCGTGCCGCTGAAATACGAAGCGGTCGGACGCGGCCACCATTACTACATGCCCGTTGAGGTGAACGGCCACGCGCGCGACTTTATCTTCGATACGGGCTGTCCGTTCGGCTGCTTCGTCTCGGAGAGCTATGCCGAGAAGGTCGGATTGACGATCGTGGCCGACTCAATCCCGGTTTCGGGCATGACGGTGGGCTTTGTCAGGCTGGCCACGGCCGACTCGCTGCGGGTCGGCGAGATGGTCTACCGCCATCCGTACTTTCTGGTCGCACCGCCCGACCCGGAGGTCGATGCCGAATTTGCGTTCGACGGCGTCATCGGCTGCGACCTGCTCCGGGCCGTCGGGGAGGTCGTCGTCGACAACGAGACGGGCGTGTTCCGCTTTCCGGCGCTGCCCTCCGACGGGGAGCCCGACATGTACCTCTCGGGCAACATCCCGCACGTGCGGATTGAATATGCCGGCAGCCCCTACGAACTGATTTTCGATACGGGGAATGTGAAGAGCAGTCTCGACAGCGGTTTTGCGCAGCGGTTTCCCGATGCCGTGGCAGGGCTTGCCCGGCATAAGACCCGTCACGGCGGTTTCGGAGGCATCGAGGAGTTCGAGGCGGTGACGCTTTCCGAATTCCGCATCCGGGCGGCCGGGCGCGACATCACGCTGCACGACACGGAGGTGATCTGCAACGAGGCGGCGGGCGACACGCTGCTCACCGTCGGGTCGCTGGGTGCCGACTTCATCCGTTCGTTCCGGCGGCTGACGATCAACTACGAGCGGATGTTCCTCCGCGGCGAATAAGGCGGAGCATATCGCAAGCACTGCGTCGGCTGCCCGGGAATCGGTCCCTGCACGAAGCGGCGGCCCTTCCCGGGTGCGGCCGGGGTGCAAATTCTGTAATTGAGGTTAGAATCGGAGGTGAAAACCGTAATCCGTCTATGGCGGGCTATCGAAAAAATGCCCAACTTTGCACTGTCCAAACACCCGGGACGGGGGCGGACGACGGACCGGGACTCCAGGCGGCCGCGGTCACCGAAAAGCGGCGCTTCACGCCGGAAAGACCGTCGCACGTTGCCGCCGGACGAACCGGGCTGCCCGCCTGTCGGTGTGCGGACGCATTGTGTGACTGTTAAATAACGAAAAGATGCTGGGAAATTTCACCTACTGCAATCCGACGAAGCTCTATTTCGGAGACGATGTTCGGAAAAACCTGAACGACGAGCTGACCCACTACGGGCCGAAGGTCCTGTTGACCTACGGCGGAGGCTCCATCAAGCGAAACGGAATCTATGAAGAGGTGATCGCCTCGCTGCGGGAGGCCGGAAAGGAGGTCGTCGAGCTCTCCGGCGTCATGCCCAACCCCACGACGACCAAACTCGTCGAAGGGGCGAAGCTGGCGCGTGAACACGACGTGGACCTGATTCTGGCCGTGGGCGGCGGCTCGACGATCGACTACGCCAAGGCGGTGAGCGTGGCCGCGTGGTGCGGAGAGGACCCGTGGGAAAAGTTTTACATCCGGCAGGAGGAGCCCGACCCCGACCAGCGCATCATTCCCGTGGGGTGTGTGCTCACCATGGTCGGGACGGGTTCGGAGATGAACGGCGGATCGGTCATTACGAACCACGAGGCGAAGCTCAAGATCGGAAAGGTCTTCGGGGAGCGTGTGATGCCCCGCTTCTCGCTGCTCAATCCGCGGTATACCTTCTCGGTCCCGCGGCGTCAGATGGTGGCCGGGTTCTTCGACATCATGAGCCACATCCTGGAGCAGTACTTCTCGAGCGAGGATGACAACACGTCGGATTATCTGGCCGAAGGGCTGATGCGGTCGCTGATCCACAGCAGCAGGCTGGCCGTCGTCAATCCCGAGGACTACGAGGCGCGTTCCAATATCATGTGGACCGCGACATGGGCCCTGAATACGCTGATCGGCATGGGCAAGTGGCAGGACTGGATGGTACACATGATCGGTCAGGCGATCGGCGCCTACACGGATGCGACGCACGGAATGACCCTGTCCGGCGTTTCGATGGCCTATTACCGTCACATCCTGCCCTGCGGGCTGAAGAAGTTTGCCCGCTTCGCCACGGCGGTGTGGGACATTCCGGCAGCCGGCAAAACGGACGAAGAGCTGGCGAACGAGGGTCTGGAGGCCCTGCTGGCGTGGATGAAGGAGATCGGCGTGGCCACCGAGATCCGTTCGCTCGGCGTGACGGAGGCGATGCTGGAGGGCATAGCGGACGCCACGCTGCTGCTCGACGGCGGCTACAAACGGATGACGCGCGACGAGGTGTTGGCCATCCTGCGTGAAAGCATGTAACCCGTTTTGCCGCGCCGGGCGGGGTGCCGCGGCCGGTCGGACAACCTCCATTCGGACGAATGGAGGTTTTGTCGGATGCGCCGCTTCTCGTCGTAGCGGGGAGTCGGCCGGGACCGGAGGCGGATGCCCGTGCGGAGGTGCGGGCCGGCGGACAACCAACGAATCGGAATGAAACGTACAGGCATGACGGCATGGATCATGATCGGTGCGGCGGCCGCACTGGCCGTCGCCGCCCTGGTGTGGAGCATACGGCCCGGTTTCGGCCGCCTGCCCCGGGGCGAGCGGCTGGAACGCATCAGACAGTCGCCCAATTTCAGGGACGGCAAGTTCAGAAACCGGCATTTCACCGCCCTGATGACCTCGGACCGGGGGCGGTTGCGTGCGATGTGGGATTTTCTCTTTGCCGACCGGACGGGCCGGGTTCCCGAGAGTCCCGTTCCGGCGCTAAAGACCGATCTGAAGCAGCTCTCCCCGACGTTCGACGGGCTGGTGTGGTTCGGTCACTCCTCCTACCTGCTTCAGTTGGACGGAAAGCGTATCCTCGTCGATCCGGTCTTCTGCCAGGCGGCGCCCGTGTCGTTCCTCAACCGGGCTTTCCCCGGAACGGAGCTCTACAAACCCGAAGAGATGCCCGCGATCGACTACCTGATTATCACGCACGACCATTGGGATCACCTGGATTACCGGACCGTCGTGGCTCTGAAGGAGCGGGTGCATGCGGTGATTTGTCCGCTGGGGGTCGGTGAGCACTTCGAGTACTGGGGCTATGACCCGCACGTCATCCGGGAGATGGATTGGCAGGAGACGGCTCCGCTCGATGCCGATTCGGCCTTTGTGGTGCACTGCCTGCCGGCGCGTCATTTTTCGGGACGCGGGTTGAGGCAGGACAGGACGCTGTGGGCCTCCTTCCTGCTGCAGACGCCCTCGCTTACGGTCTACATCGGAGGCGACGGCGGGTACGACACCCATTTTGCGGAGATCGGCAGGGCCTTTCCCCGCATTGATCTTGCCCTGGTGGAGAACGGGCAGTACGACGAGCAGTGGAGGTACATCCACCTGATGCCCCGATACCTTGGCCGTGCATGCCGGGAGCTGAAGGCCCGGTATGTGGTCACCGTGCACCACTCCAAGTATGCGCTGGCCCGACACCGCTGGGACGAACCGCTCGAAAACGAGGCGGAAGCGGCCCGCAGGGATTCGCTGCGGCTGATCGTCGCCCGCATCGGGCAGCCTGTCGATCTGCAGCCGATAGTCGCCTCCCGGGAGGCGCCGCAGCCTGCGGCCAAAAATTGAACCCGGAGCCCGGCACGGGGAGTCCGTGCCCGGACCGCCCCGCGGCAGGAGACCGCAGCGTCGGTTGGCCCGATGGAAAAACCGGAAAAACGAACAACAAAACAGACATGCCCATGGCATCCGCATCCGTAGAGAACCGGGTGGCCGGTCCCGTCGGGCCGTCCGAACGCTCCGTCGTTCTGGACGTGCTGCGCGGGCTGGCCCTGCTGGGAATCGCCCTGGCAAACTTCCCGGAGTTCTCCCTGTATTCCTTTCTCCCGCCCGAAGCGGCTGAAGCCCTGCCCACGGCCGGTTTCGACCGCGTGGTGCGCTACCTGCAGTACCTCTTCGTCGACGGGAAATTCTACACGATCTTTTCGCTGCTCTTCGGCGTCGGCTTCTCCATTATCCTCGCCAATGCGGCACGGCGCGGTGTCGACGGATTCCGGATCTTCTACCGGCGCATGGCGGTCCTGCTGCTGATCGGCCTCCTGCACCTGATGTTCCTCTGGAGCGGCGACATTCTCGTGCTCTACGCGCTGCTCGGCATGCTGCTGCCCCTTTTCCGCAACGTGTCGAACCGCGGATTGCTGATCTGGGCCTTCGGGCTGCTGTCGCTGCCCGTCGCCGTGGATTTCTTCGTGGAGTACTCCGGTTTTTCACCCTCGGTCCCCTTCGTGGAGCTGCAATGGCGCTGCTGCGACCGGTACGGAATCACGGAGAGCAACTTCGCCTACTGGCTGCGCGATGCCACGCACTACGGGCAGACGTTCGAGTTCCTGATTCAGGGCGCCTGGGTGCGCGTGCAGGAGTTCATCGACGGGAACCGCTATTTCCGCGTCATGGGCCTGTTTCTCCTGGGCTTTTACATCGGACGAAACCGGTTGTATGCCGATCTTGCGGGCCGCAGGCGCGAGCTGGAACGTCTGGCCCGTCTGGGGTTCGTGTTCGGTCTGCCCCTGTCGTGCCTCTATGCGTGGAGCGCCCTGCACGGCCGGCCGTGGGGGACGGGCCTGCACTCCGTACTCTATCTGGTCAGCGTCTTCCCGCTGGGCTTCGCCTATGTGGCCGGAGCAAGTCTTTGCTGCATGCGGCATCCGCAATGGAAAATTTTTCGTTACTTTGCAGCGCCCGGGCGCATGGCGCTTACCAACTACATCGGGCAATCCGTATTCGGCATGGGACTTTTTTACGGCATAGGACTCGGTTTCGGAGCCGAAGTGGGACTGGTCTGGGTGGTACTGATCGCCGCGGGCGTATGGATCGTGCAGTCCCTCTTCAGCAGGCTCTGGCTTGCCTGTTGCCGCTTCGGTCCGCTGGAGTGGCTCTGGCGGATGCTGACCTACGGAAAGGTGTTCGGACTGCTTAAAAACGGAGCGGATGGAGCGACCGACCGATAAGACCACCCGGCTGCTTGCCCTGATCCGCAATGGCCGGCCGATGACGCTGGCCCAACAGTTGAGCCTGACGGTGCGGCTCAGCCTCCCGGCCGTCATCGCGCAGCTCTCGGCCATCGTCATGCAGTATATCGACGCCGCGATGGTGGGACACCTCGGGGCCGAGGCCTCGGCGGCGATCGGCCTGGTGTCGACCACCACGTGGCTCTTCTGGGGGCTGTGCGCCGCCGCGGCATCGGGCTTCTCCGTGCAGGTGGCCCACCGGATCGGAGCGGGCGACATGCGGGATGCTCGGGCCGTGCTGCGCGAATCGCTCTTCTCGACGCTTCTCTTCAGCCTGCTGCTGGCGCTGATCGGCATGGCCATCAGCGGCGCGCTGCCCGGCTGGCTGGGCGGCGATGAGTCGATCCGGCGCAATGCGTCGCTCTATTTCTTCCTGTTTGCCCTCTTTCTGCCCGCCCTCCAGCTGAACTTCCTGGCCGGGGGCATGCTGCGGTGCAGCGGCAACATGCGCATCCCGAGCCTGATGGGCGTGGCCATGTGCGTGCTCGATGTCGTCTTCAACTTCTTCCTGATCTTCCCGTCGCGCGAATGGGTCGTGGCGGGGATCACCCTCCCCATACCAGGGGCCGGGCTGGGCGTGGGCGGGGCCGCACTGGGTACGGCGGCCGCCGAAGCCGTCGTTGCCGCCATCCTGCTGCGGTATCTCTGGACCTCGTCGGCCGAGCTGAAGCTGCGCGGCGAGCGGGGCCGCTTCCGTCCGCGGCGGGCCACCCTGCGCCGGGCCTTCCGCATCGGGTTCCCGATGGGGATCGAGCACCTCGTGATCTGCGGGGCGCAGATCATGACGACGGTCATCGTGGCGCCGCTGGGCGTTTTCGCTATTGCGGCCAACTCCTTCGCCATCACGGCCGAAAGCCTGTGTTACATGCCCGGTTACGGCATCGCCGACGCCGCCACGACGCTCGTCGGCCAGAGCATGGGCGCCGGACGCCGGAGGCTCACGCGCAGCTTCGCCCGGATCACCGTGACGATGGGCATGTGCGTCATGGGCGTGATGGGGGTGCTCATGTATCTCTTCGCCCCCGGGATTATCGGACTGATGACCCCGGTCGAGGAGATCCGGCAGCTGGGTGTGATGGCCCTTCGCATCGAGGCGTTCGCCGAACCGATGTTTGCGGCCTCGATCGTCGCCTACGGCGTCTTCGTCGGGGCGGCGGATACGGTGGTGCCGTGCGTGATGAACTTCTTCAGCATCTGGGCCGTCCGGCTGTCGCTGGCGGCCTGGCTCGCCCCGACGCTGGGTCTGAAGGGCGTTTGGATCGCCATGTGCGTCGAGCTCTCGTTCCGCGGGGTGATCTTCCTTGTCCGCCTGAAGCGGGAGCGATGGATGAAACGGCTGTGAGCGGACTCCCGTAATCGGGGTTATATAATCCGTAATTCATATAGGTGACTCATCGCAATCCGCCGTATATTTGCAACGGCATGAGCGCCCGAAGCGGCAGCAATCCCCGCCTGCGGAGGCTGCCGCCGGGATGCGTCCCCGGCCGCCGTGGCGGCGAAGGCGCGGCATGCGGAGAGAACATGAAGCAAATCATAACAAAACCTTAAGACGAAAATATGGAACTGATTAAAGACAGAGAATTTGGCGGCGAACGACCGTTGTTCGAGTCCCATGACCTGCGTCTGGAGCATGTCATCATCCGGGCCGGAGAGTCGGCGATCAAGGAGTGCAGCAACATCGAGGCGGTCAACTGCCGTTTCGAGGGCAACTATCCCTTCTGGCATGTGCACGGATTCCTGATCGACCGCTGTTATTTCGATGTCGGCGGCCGGTCGGCGCTGTGGTATTCCGACCACTTGAAGATGACCGACACGGTGATCGATGCACCGAAGATGTTCCGGGAGATGAGCGAGATCGAGATCGAAAACGTGACGATGAACGATGCCGACGAGGTGTTCTGGCGCTGCAACGGAATCCGGGTCCGGAACCTTGTCCTGCACGGCGGCACCTATCCCTTCATGTTCAGCCGGGACATCCGCGTCGACGGGCTCGAGAGCGACAGCAAGTATGTCTTCCAGTACGTGCGCAACGTGGAGATTCACAACGCCCGGATCACCACCAAGGATGCGTTCTGGGAGGTGGACAACGTCACGATCTACGACTCCGAGCTCAACGGCGAGTACCTGGGCTGGCATTCGAGGAACCTGCGTCTGGTGAACTGCCACATTACGGGGGAGCAGCCGCTCTGCTATGCCCGCGATCTGGTGCTGGAGAACTGCACCTTCGGACCCGATTGCGACCGGGCCTTCGAGTACAGCACCCTCCGGGCCGACATCCGCGGCGCCATCACCAACATCAAGAATCCGATGTCGGGCAGCATCGTGGCCGACGAGATCGGATCGGTGACCATCGACCGCAATATCAAGGCCCCGGCGGATTGTGAAATCAGGCTCCGCGACGGCCGGGCCTGCGTCTACGACAAACCCGACGAGCGATGAAGTACGATTTCGACACGCCGGTTCCGCGCCGCGGGACCGACTCCTGCAAGTGGGACAGTGCGGCCGCGGAGGGGGTTTTGCCCATGTGGGTGGCCGACATGGATTTCCGGACGGCGCCGGCGATCACGGAGGCCCTCCGCCGTCGGGTCGAGCATGGCATCTTCGGCTATACGCATGTTCCGGAGAGCTATTATGAGGCCGTCGCGGGGTGGTTTGCCCGCCGCCACGGCTGGCGGATCGAGCGCGACTGGGTGATTTGCCTGCCGGGGGTGGTGCCGGCCCTGTCGGCCATCATCAAGGCGTTGACCGTTCCCGGAGACAAGGTGCTCATCCAGACGCCGGTCTACAACTGCTTCTTCTCGTCGATCCGCAACAACGGGTGCGAAATCGTGACCTCTCCGCTGGTGCCGGTCGGCAATACCTATGTGATCGATTACGACGACCTGGAGGCGAAGGCCTCCGATCCGGGGGTGAAGCTGATGCTGCTGTGCAATCCCCACAACCCCGTCGGCCGGGTCTGGACGCGCGCCGAACTGCTCCGGATCGGCGAGATCTGCCTCCGCCACGACGTCGTGGTCGTAGCCGACGAGATCCATTGCGAACTGGCCTTCCCGGGGCACAGCTACACGCCGTTTGCCTCGCTTTCGGAGGATTTTCTGCATCACAGCGTGACCTGCATCTCCCCCAGCAAGGCGTTCAATATCGCCGGGCTGCAAATCGCAAACATCGTCTCGGCCGATGCCGGACGCCGGGCGCGGATCGACCGCGCCGTCAACGACAACGAGGTCTGCGACGTCAATCCGTTCGGCGTGCTTGCCACCCGGGCCGCCTACAACGAGGGGGCCGAGTGGCTGGATGAGCTCATCGGCTACCTGCATGCCAATTATCGCTGCATGCGGGATTTCTGCCGGGAGCATCTGCCCGATTTCCCGATCACCGAGCTCGAAGGGACCTACCTGGTCTGGATGGACTGCCGCCGGCTCGGCATTCCCTCGCATGAGATGGAGCAGCGCCTGATCGCCGAAGCCCGTCTGTGGCTGAATGCCGGCACGATGTACGGTGCCGAGGGCGAGGGGTTCATGCGCTGGAACATTGCCTGTCCGCGGGTGCTGCTGATGGACGGCCTGAACCGCTTTCTGGGCTTCGTGAAGGCCGTGCGTGCCGGGGCGTCCGCTCCGCAATCGCCCGCCGGTGCGGAGCGGAACGGCGGACGGTGATCCCGGGCAGGCCCCGCGCTGCCGCCGGTTTATCATGCGGCGGAGTTTCCGCCTTGACGTGCTGTCGGGCCGCAAATTACTTTTCGGATTTGCGGCCCGACAGCGTACATGTGTATGTGCCCGGCCATCCGGCGTGCGGCCTAATGCCTGATGCTGATAAGCAGCGCAAGAACGGTCAGATAATCCTTCAGGGAGAGACGCAGGGAGCTGATGGCCCGCTGCAACTCGTAGTCCACCTTTCGGGTGGTGATGCCGTATCGGTCGGCGATCTCCCGGTAACTCTTTCCCTCGAACTTGTTTGCCGTGAAGATCTGCCGCCGCAGTTCGGGCATTTGGGCGATCTGCCGCCGGCAGATCTCCAGAATCTCCGCGCTGAACATCTCCTCCGGGTTGCAGCTTTCGATGGTGCGCGTGTAGTAATCCATGACGCAGCGCTCCTTCATCAGAATCTTTTCGTAGACGGCCTTCTTGATATTCCGGTCCCGGCGATATTTCAGGCTTTCGTTCCGGACGGCCTGGTAGAGATAGGATTCCATGTTCCTGATCTCGATGCTCTCCCGGCGCCCCCAGATGGCCGCAAAGCACTCGTTGACAATATCCTGCGCGGTATCCTTGTCGCGCACGTAGGAGTATGCGATCCGTTCCAGCTTTTGTCCGTATCGGTGGAAAAGCTGTTCAAACCACTCGCGGGTCAATTCTCTTGTTTCGGATACCTGCATGTCGTTGCTTTCAAAACAAAGATAACAAAAAATAATCTAAAAAATCAACAGGTACCGGCCGTCCTCTCGGTCGTGCTGTTGTGAAAATAAGAAAATTGCGAAATTTAATAAGAATATTTATTTGCATGCGGGATCGGGAATTTGTCCCGCTCGTGGATCATTTATTATAGAGGGGCAGACAAGAGGGCCCCGATGTATGACACGAAATCAAACTACCCGTATGATGCAAAACGAAATATCGGACACGTTGCTTTTCAAGTTCTTTCTGGGGGAGACCACGAACGAGGAGACCGACCGGATAGCCGCCTGGCTGGACGAGAATCCCGAAGAGCACCAGCAGCGCATGAAAAAAGCCCATGAGCTCTTTGTCAACAGCATTATGGGCGAGCCGGACCTGGTCCCGGAGGCCGATCGCCGGATCGGCTACCGCCTGCTGCACTCCCGGCCGGTGCGTCGGGTCGTGGGCCTGGCGGCGGCCCTGCTCGTCGCCGTCGGCGCCAGCTATCTCTTCTTCGATGCGCGCATGGAGCGGATGGTCGGAGCTCCGACCAGCATCGAGGCGCCGGCCGGACAGCATGTCCGCATGGCGTTGAGCGACGGTACGGTCGTCGAGCTCAACTCGAAGAGCCGCATCGTCTATCCGGCTCTCTTCACCGGGCGGGAGCGCCGGGTGCGGCTCGAAGGGGAGGCCATGTTCGACGTGCGGCACGACGAGGAGCATCCCTTTGTCGTGGAGACCTATGCCTGCGATGTCGAGGTGCGCGGCACGCACTTCAACGTCATGGCCGACGAAGAGACGCAGGCGTTCTCCACGGCCCTCTTTGAAGGGAGCGTCGCCGTGCGCAACAAGCTGAACGACGAACACATCCTCATGGAGCCCAATACGGTTGTCAATCTGCGGAACGGCCATTTGTGGCTCGACGAACTGACCGACCGGGACGACTACCTCTGGACCGAGGGCATCATCTCGTTCGGAGGCGACTCGTTCGGACAGATCATGGACAAGTTGAGGCGTTACTTCGACGTCGAGATCGAAATCCGGAGAGCGCGGCTGCCCGAGGTGAAGTACAAGCGGCTGAAGGTCCGCACGTCGGAAGGAGTGGACCATATCCTGCGCGTATTGCAGCGCGGCTCGGACTTCACGTATGAATACGACGACCTCGAGAACAGGATCGTCATCCGATAGAATCGCCCGATTCCATCCGTTTATGTCCAACCTCAAATCAAACTGCCTATGGATCAAATGCTGAAAAACTGACCCCCGACGACTTTTTGGTTGAGACGAAAAGGCCTGCAAGTGAGGCAACACCCGCAGGCCGCAGTCCAATCAAAAATACTAACCGATTTTTACTTGAACCTTAACTCACAAATGTATGAATAAAAAGATTATTCAGCAAATCCGTCTGTCTATTCTTTTGTTCGTTCCGGCCCTGCTGTTTCCCCTATCCGCCCTTCGTGCACAGAATGTGCGGGTCACGATCCGGGAAAACGGGTCGAAGATGGAACAGGTCATCAGCGCAATCGAACGACAGACCCGTTATCTGTTCGGCATCGGCGACGAGGTGAATACCGATCTTCCGGTCACGGTCCATGCCGAAAACGAACCCCTGAAAAAAGTCCTTGACGAGATGTTCCGCGGGACGGACATCGTCTACACGGTCGAAGGGACCAATATCCTGCTGACACGCCGTCCGGCCGCTCCGCAGAGCCGCGCGGTGTCGGTCTCGGGGCGTGTGACCGACGCTTCGGGGCAGCCGATCGTCGGCGCCTCGGTCATCGTGCGGGGCACGACCGTGGGTGTCTCGACCGATACGGAGGGGCGCTTTGTGCTGGAGGTGCCCTCCCCGGCCGCTTCACAGACGCTCGAGGTGAGCTACCTGGGCTATGAGACGGCCACGGTGCCGGTCGGCTCGCGCATGTCGTTCGAGGTGACCCTGCAGGAGTCCTCGTCCGAAATCGAGCAGGTGGTCGTGACGGCCCTGGGCATCAAGCGCCAGGAGAAGGCCCTCTCGTACAACGTGCAGCAGGTCGCGGCCTCGGACATCACGCTGGTCAAGGATGCCAACTTCATGAATTCGCTCTCGGGCAAGGTGGCGGGCGTGACGATCAACGCCTCGTCGTCGGGCGTGGGCGGGGCCACGAAGGTCGTCCTGCGCGGCAACAAGTCCATCTCGCAGTCATCGAACGCGCTGTACGTCATCGACGGCATTCCGATGTACAATTTCGGCGGCGGAGGCGGCACGGAGTTCGATTCGCGCGGCGCGACGGAGGCCATTGCCGACATCAACCCCGAGGACATCGAGTCGATCTCGGTGCTGACGGGCGCTGCGGCCGCGGCCCTCTACGGCTCGGAAGCGGCGAACGGCGCCGTGATGATCACGACGAAGAAGGGCGAGGCCGGAGCGCTGAAGGTGACCCTTACGAGCAACACGGAGTTCCTGAATCCCTTTGTGCTGCCGGAATTCCAGAACCGCTACGGCACGGGGCTGAACGGCGTGCGCAGCGGGTCGAACATCTACAGCTGGGGCGAGCGACTCGCCCCGTCGGCCCGCTACGGCTACACGCCCAATGGCTTTTTCGAGACGGGACACGTCTACACGAACGCCTTCACCCTCTCGGGCGGCACGGACCGCAACCAGACCTACTTTTCGGCCGCGGCGGTCAATTCCGACGGGATCATTCCCAACAACGAATACGACCGCTACAACTTCACCTTCCGCAACACCAGCTTTTTTCTGAAGGACAAGCTGCGGATCGACGCCTCGGCGAGCTACATCTACCAGCAGGACCAGAACATGACCAACCAGGGTGTCTACTCGAACCCGCTGGTCTCGGCCTACCTCTTCCCGCGGGGCGAGAACTTCGACCTCTACCGCCGCTTCGAGCGCTACAACGAGGGTACGAAGCTCATGGAGCAGTTCTGGTCGTCGGACATGGAGGGTGGTGATCTGCGCATGCAGAACCCCTACTGGATCGCCTACCGCAACCTGCGCAATACGGACAAGAAGCGCTACATGCTCTCGCTCTCGGCCTCGTATGACATCCTGCCGTGGCTGAATGTCACGGGGCGCGTAAGGATCGACAACATGAACTCGCTCTACACGCAGAAGCTCTATGCCTCGTCGAACACGACCATTACGGACGGCGGCCGGAACGGCCACTACACCGAGGCGCGGACCTACGATTCGCAGACCTATGCCGACGTGATGGCCAACATCAACAAGACGTTCGGCGACGACTGGTCGCTGCAGGCCAACATCGGCGCCTCGATCAACAACGTCAAGAGCGACGAGCTCTCGTACCGCGGTCCGATCCAGGAGAACGGCCTTCCGAACGTCTTCAACGTCTTCGATCTGGACGACACGAAGAAGCGGGCCGAGAAGACCGGCTGGCACGACCAGACGCAGTCCCTGTTCGCCTCGGTGGAGGTGGGGTGGAAGCAGATGCTCTATTTGACCGTCACGGGGCGCAACGACTGGGCCTCGCAGATCGCCGGCTCCTCCTCCTCGTCGTTCTTCTATCCGTCGGTGGGCCTGTCGTGGGTGCCCACCTCGCTCTGGGATCTGGGCGGAGCGTTGAGCTACCTGAAGCTCCGCGGTTCGATCGCCTCGGTGGGTATGCCCTTCCCGCGCTACCTGACCGTCCCGACCTACGAGTACGACGCCACGAACCGCGTCTGGAAGGACAAGACGCACTATCCGATCGGGGATCTGAAGCCCGAGCGCACGACCACCTACGAAGTGGGTATTGACGCCCGGCTGTGGCGCCACCTGAGCCTCTCGGCATCGTGGTACCAGGCCGACACGAAGAACCAGACGTTCGACCCCTCGCTGCCTCCCTCGTCCTCCTATACGACGATCTACCTGCAGACGGGCCACGTCCGCAATACGGGCGTCGAGCTCTCGGTGGGATATGACAACCGGTGGGGAAGTTTCCGCTGGGCGACGAATTTCACCTATGCGTGGAACCGCAACGAGATCATCGAACTGGCGGCCAATGCCGTGAACCCCATCACGGGCGAGCCGCTGAATCTCGAGAAACTCGACATCAAGGGCCTGGGCAAGGCGAAGTACATCCTCAAGGAGGGCGGCACGCTGGGTGACCTCTACACGACGTCGGACCTGCGCTTCAACGACAACGGCTACGTCGAGGTGGACAAGAGCGGCAACCTGCTGCTGACGGACGAGGGAGACGACATCTACCTCGGTTCGGTCTTCCCGGACCACAACCTCGCGTGGCGCAACGACTTCTCGTGGAAGGGCGTGAATCTCGGCCTGCTCTTCACGGCCCGCATCGGCGGCATCTGCTACTCGGCCACACAGGCCAACCTCGACCTGTACGGTGTTTCGGAGGCTTCGGCCGCGGCGCGCGACGCCGGGGGCGTTCTGATCAACGGCCGCGAGATGGTCGACGCGCAGAAGTGGTACCAGGCGATCGGCTCGCAGTCGGGCCTGCCGCAGTACTACACCTATTCGGCGACGAACTTCCGCCTGCAGGAGCTCTCGCTCGGCTACACGCTCCCCGCGAAGTGGTTCCGCGACAAGATGCGGATGACCGTCTCGTTCGTCGGGCGCAACCTCTGGATGATCTACTGCAAGGCACCGTTCGACCCCGAGGCCGTGGCCTCGACGGGGCTGAACTACCAGGGCATCGACTACTTCATGATGCCGTCGCTCAGGAGCCTCGGCTTCAGTGTCAAATTCCAATTCTAAACGACTACGGGCATGAAAAAGATAACGACAAAGACGGGCCGGCTGCTCATGGCGGCCGCCCTGCTGGCTCTGGCCTCCTGTACGGGTGATTTCGAGGATATCAACCGCAACCCGAACCAGGTGACCGAGGAGCAGATGGAGGCCCTGAACTACAAGACGGGCACGAAGGTCCGCACGCTGCAAAGCCTGGTGATTCCCGTCCAGGAGCACATGTACCAGTTCAACGAGTCGCTCACGGGCGGGCCGTTTGCGGGCTATATCGGCGCGACGGTCGACACGTGGCAGACGAAGTTCGAGACCTACAACCCCTCGGCCGACTGGCGCAAGTGGCCCTTCGCGAATGTCATCACCGAGACTTACACCCCCTACAAGGGGATCGTCGGCGGTACGGACGACGAGGTGGCCGTCGCCTTTGCGCGGCTGCTGCGCGTGGCGATCATGCAGCGCGTGACGGACTCCTACGGGCCGATTCCCTACTCGGAGCTTGAAAACAACGAGTCGGTCTACGTCGCCTACGATTCACAGGAGGCGGTCTACACGAAGATGTTCGAGGAGCTGGACGAGGCGATCGAGACGCTGGGCCGCAACACGACCCTCTCGTCCGATGCGTGGAGCCGCTACGACGGGGTCTATGCGGGCAACATCGCGCAATGGTTGAAATATGCCAACTCGCTCAAGCTGCGCATGGCCATGCGCCTGACGGAGGTGAAACCCGACCTGGCGCGGACGAAGGCCTCGGAGGCGATTGCCGGGGGCGTCATCACGACGAATGCCGACAATGCGGCGATGCACGCCGCGGAGAACCGCACGACGCTGATCTACAACGACTGGGGCGACCACCGCGTGGGCGCCGACATCCTCTGCTACATGACGGGCTACAACGACCCGCGTGTGGAGAAGATGTTTTTGCCGAACGACGTGGGCAACTACGTCGGCATCCGCATCGGTATCGACGTGGCGGGCAAGGCGACGGCCATGACCAAGTATTCCAACCTGATCGTCGAGTCGACGACCCCCTACCTGTGGTTCAACGCCGCGGAGGCGACGTTCCTGCGTGCCGAATACGAGCTGCGCTGGGGGTCGGAGGAGACGGCCCGCGAGCTCTACGAGGAGGCCATCCGCCTCTCGTTCGAGGAGCGGGGCGCGAGCGGCGCCGACGCCTATGTGGCCGATGCCGCGAGCCGTCCGGCCGCCTATACCGATCCGCTGGGCATGTACAGCGCCGCGGCGCAGAGCACGATCACAATCGCGTGGGCGCCCGGAGCGGACAACTTCGAGGAGAACCTCGAGCGGATCATCACGCAGAAGTGGATCGCCATCTTCCCGCTGGGCGTGGAGGCGTGGTCCGAGCACCGCCGCACGGGCTACCCGCGGCTGATGCCGGTCGTGGCCGACAAGTCGGGCGGCGGGGTCGACGTGGCGCAGGGGGCCCGACGGCTTCCCTATCCCGTGGAGGAGTATCAGCAGAACAATGCGAACCTGCAGGCGGCAATTCAGATGCTCGATGCCGAGCAGACGAACGGCAACCGCACGGGCGACCAGATGGGTACGCGCGTATGGTGGGACTGCAAACCCTATAACAACTGACCAACATGAAACAGACAAGAACATACCGGATGATCCTCCCGCTCGTGGTGTTGCTGCTCGGGGCCTCGTGCAGCGACTGGACCGAGACGGAGGCCATAGAAAACACGGTTTACAAACCGTGGGAGCAGGACCCGGCGCTGTGGGCCGACTATACGGCGGCGCTGCGGGCCTACAAGCAGTCGGAACACTACCTGTCGTATGCGCGGCTCCACAATTCGCCCGCGCAGGCCGCGAGCGAGCAGGACTTCATGCGCTGCCTGCCCGATTCGCTCGACATCGTGACACTGACCAACGCCGACAACTTCTCGGCCTACGACGCCGAGGACATGGCGGTGATGCGCGAAAAGGGGACGAAAGTGCTCTACCAGGTGGACTATGCGGCCCGCAAGGCGGAGTTTGTCGACGCCGCGGCCCTTGCGTCGTACCTCGACGGGGTGATCGCCTCCGTCGCGGCGAACGGTCTGGACGGCTACTCGTTCACCGCCGACCCGCTCGACGCCGCGGCAACGGCCTCGATCGTCGCGACGCTCTCGGCCGCCAAAACGGACGGCCAGCTGCTCGTCTTCGAGGGCAACCCGCTCTCGGTGGCTGCCGCCGACCGCGCGAAGCTCGACTACGTGGTTCTCGACACCGAGACGGCCGCGAACACCACCGAGGTGCACCTGCAGGTCCTCAACGCCACGGACTACGCGGGCATCGCCGCGGATCGGCTGCTGCTGGCCGCCGAGATCGACGCGCCGCTGCAGGACGCCGACCGCACGGAGTATGCCGCCGTGGAGCTGATGGCGCGCTGCGTCGTGGAGTTCGGCCCGCTGGCGGGCTTCGCGGCCTACAACATCGCCGGGGACTACTACCACGCCGACCGGAACTACAGCACGATCCGCGAGGCGATCCAGACGTTGAACCCCTCAAAATAGAGTGCCATGAAACGATACCTCATAACCTTTTTCGTGCTGCTCGGGGCGCTGACGGCCTGTGAGCGGTACGATGCCGACGACCACAAGTTCGGCAACGTGGTCTATCTGAACGTCTCGCAGACGAGCCCCGTGCAGCTGGCCACCTTCAGCAACAACCGCGAGACCTACGACTGTACGCTGCAGGCGGCGCTGACCTATCCGGCCGCGCAGGACGTGCGGGTCTCGCTCGCGGTCGACCCGTCGCTCGTGGCGGCCTACAACGCCCGCTACGGCACCGCATGGCCAATGCTCGACGCGAAATACTACGCCCTTTCGACCGAAACCGCGACCATCGCCGCCGGGCGCACCGTCTCGGAGGTCGTAACCCTGCAGCTCAAGGAGCTCATGGGCGAGGGCGAGGAGCAGACCGGGGCCCTGCCTTTGGACGAAACCTATCTGGTGCCGGTGCGCATCAGCGGCGCGTCGATCGACGTGCTGGGTGGTTCGGATGTGGCCTGGTACGTCGTCAAGCGCTCCTCGGCCATTACCGTGGCGGCGCAGCTCGGCGCGGGCAACTGGATCAACTTCCCGACTCTGGACAAGTACGGCGCCAACAGTAAGGCGTGGAACGGCCTTACGGCCATGACCTACGAGGCGCTGATCTATATCGACCAGTTCGCCACGACGGATGCCGAGGGGCTGCCGGTGAACATCTCCTCGGTGCTGGGTGTGGAGCAGTACCTGCTGCTGCGCATCGGCGACACGAACTTCGAACGGCAGCAGCTGCAGTTCGACGGTTCGGGCAGCGGCTCGCAGTTCGGCAAATTCCCGGGCCGGGACGCCACGAAGAACCTCGAGGCCGGGCGCTGGTACCACGTGGCCTGCACCTACGACCAGGCGACGCAGACCGTGCGCATCTATGTCGACGGCCGGATTCAGAGCGAGGAGAGCGGCGTGGGCATCGCTACGCAGAGCGAGGACAACCGCATCAACCTGGCCATGCGTGCGCTTTACGACTACTACCTGAACAACCCGACCGAGGACAACGAGAAGAAATACGGCGGCTTCGTCGATGCCTACCAGTTCTTTATTGGCCGGTCGTATAACGAATACCGTCCGCTGAACGGCAAGATTGCCGAGGCGCGCGTATGGTCCGTGGCGCGGACTCCCGAGCAGATCTGGGAGAACATGTACAACATCGAGAATCCGGCCGACGACCCGACGCTGCTGGGCTACTGGAAGTTCAACGAGGGGGCGGGCAATACCGTCCGTGACTACTCGATGTACGGCAACGACGGTGTGGCCGAGAGCGACATCACGTGGCCTGCGGGCATCGAGATTCCGAAAATCAACGAAACGAACGAATAATTATGAAAACGAGGAATATTTTGAGACAAGGGTGGGTGACGCTCCTTTGCGCGGCGGTATTTGCAGGCTTTGCGGCCTGCAGTACCGATCCTGTGGAGCGCGAAGGCGGCAAGCTGCCCGACAAGGAGCCGCTGGAGAATACCCGAGTGTTGGTTCGCAGCCAGCATTCACCCGTCGAACGCGCCGTCGTCTACCTGATGGTGGGCACGGGAACAACTTCCGACCCGATGTATTGCCGTCTGAACCGCCCGGCCGAGAAGAATCTGACTATCCGGACGGCTCCGGATGAATCGCAGGTCGAAATCTATAACACCAGCTACGGGACTGATTTCCTGACCATGCCGGCCGAGAATATTCAGATCGCCGGTAACGGGCAAATCACGATAGCCGCCGGGGAGCGAATCTCCGAAAAGGTGCAGGTAACCTTCAAGGCCGACGGGCTGGAAGCGGGGGAGTATCTGGCCCCGATTATGGTGTCGTCGGACGATGTGGCGCTGTCCGATAACGGCGGCATCCTCTACTATGTCGTCAAGGTCCGCAAACCGGAGGTCGGCGATTACGAACTGGACCCCGTAAATACGACGGTATTTTATGTCAATACCTCCGAATATTCGCCCCTGCTGGCCGATGTGTGGGTTGTCGCGAAAGAAGATTTAATGAATTATGGTGCTCCGAATGTCTGGGAACGGACGTATGGCAATATTGTCAATCTGCGTGTAGTTCAGATTGGGTATGACGAAGCTGCGGGGCGGGCCAAGCTGGTGCTTAATTCGGATATCCGTTATGTGCTGGAACATGCCGACCTGCATATCCGTCCCTTGCAGGACAAGGGCCGCAAGGTCTGCCTTTCGATTGAAGGCGGCAACACCGGATTGGGCTTCTGCAACCTTTCGGATGCGCAGATTGCAGACTTCGTGGCACAGGTCAAGGCGTGTCTCGAAACCTACGACCTCGATGGCGTCAATCTTTTCGACCGCAATGCCGGTTATGGTGACGTGGAGGGAATGCCCGCCATGAATACCACCTCCTATCCGAAACTCATCAAGGCCCTGCGCGAGGCGATGCCCGACAAACTGCTGACCCTGTCCGATTACGAGGAACCGACCGAATATTTCTGGGATACCGAGGCAACCGGCGGCATCGAGGTCGGGAAATACTTGGACTATGCCTGGTCGGGCTATATGAGCGAGGACGAGGATGTGCAGATTCTCGACCCGTGGGGTCGAATTGACCAAAGTGAGGGCGAAATGAACGGCATGATGTTCCCGGTGAACAACCATCCACGTAAACCGATTGCCGGATTGGACCAGTCTAAATATGGAGCATTTGCCGTGCCATTTTATTCAATTACTAGTCCATATAACATGGATCTAATAGGATTTATGAACATGTGGGTGTGGCGAGCATGTGGCTGGAGTACCAACAATATTCTTGTGTTCGGAGATCTTATTACGAATATTCAAGGAGAATATGAAGGACAATGGAATAACATTATTAGTACAACTCTAATGGTATATGAACCGGACGGTATGGATGGAATGTATGGATATGGGGTGTATATTTCACATAATCCAAACGGGAACGTATTCGATCTTAATTCTCCAAACTTATACTATGGAGATTACGCAAAAGACTGGTAATTACTCGATCGAGTAATTGAGTAAATGGATGGTGCCATCGGGCCCGCGTATCAGATGCGATGCGCGGGCCCTTTTTATCCAACAGTCCCGGCATCCAACAGTCCCGGCATCCAGCAGGCCCGGCAGTCGGGATAAAACGACCCCGGCGCCCCTTCAGTCCCTTCGCCCCTTCAGCCCCGCCCCCCCCATGCCCAAAAACAAAAAACCTGTAAACTCGTGGTTTACAGGTTCCCGGCCTCTTCCCGGCCTTGTCTTGGTGGAGAATACGATAACTGAACCGATATCGTAATAGCCAATATGTCAACGTGTTAAGATTGTAAAAATTTTTAGATACACCGAATAGGCCACAACCTTTTTTCGCTGTTTTCCCTTGTATTCACTTGGTTGTTACAAAGTTACGAAAAATTCCCGGATTTTGCAACCGAATTGGAAACGAACCTGCGGATTTTTTTATCGTTTTTGAGAATGTTATGATGTGTATAAATGTTTATAAATCAATATATTATATGCAACGGTTGGACCCGGTGCCCAATCTGATATTTTCAGCCCTTGTAACATTCCCGGAAGGTGACACGGGGGTTCAGTAGGGGATTCGGAAGTAGTCGAGCGTGGCTTAACGGTTATTTTGTGTTGGCGAGCATTAAAAGATCGTATTACTCATCAAGTTTTGGGTAATGATGTTTGTGTCGTTATCTGTAATAATAATCTTTATAATGCAAGTAATAAATATTGATATATAAATTGTAAACTAGATTATTATCATTATATTTGCATCGTTATCACTTGTGTTGATAATGATGCATATTATGGAAAATGATGAGAAATGCTGAAAACAATATCTATTGCTGGTGTTCCTGTCAATCTTGATAAAATTGGTCGGGATAAACTGAAAGGGCTAACTCTTGATCTAATATTGAGTTTCCGGTTTTATTATGCGGAATTCAATAAGCATCCGTTGTGCCTTGTTGAAAATGCTGATTTGACCCGTACATACACGCCGATGCGGTATGCTCGCATTGCTAATCAGATTGAGCGGATTCTGGACATTCCAGTTGTATTCATCTTGCAGTCTGCGCCATTTTATATCAGACAGCGACTGATTGAGCAGGGGGTTTATTTTGTCGTATCGGACCGTTATGTGTTTCTCCCCGGTATGCTAATTAATGAACGGATTCGGAAAAAAGAAGATCCGGAGCATCAACTATCCCCCGTAGCTCAATATGTCTTGTTAAATTATTTGCTTCATCCTGATCTGAGCGAATTTACCTTGCAAGAGCTGCAATCTCGTATTCCGTATAACTATTTGGCTGTATCTCGAGCTGTTGGTGAATTGGAAAGAAAGCAATTGCTGCAGGCTCGAAAAGACAGGAAGACAAAATTGATCTATTCCTCCATGTTGCGAAAGGATCTATGGAATAAGGCCATGCCCTATTTTGTGTCGCCAGTTAGAAAGATCGTTTATTCGGATGAGGTAGGAGGTGATTCTTTTTACATCGGAGGTGTCAGCGCCTTGTCTCACTACTCATTCCTGAATGCTGACGACCAGACCACATTAGCGATTTGGGAACGGGATTATGTTTCGGGAGATTATTCCTTCTCAGAGTGGGAATCGTCGGATTTCAAGTATAAGATTGAAATCTGGAAATATTCCCCTGAAATGAAAATTGGGCAACAGGGATATGTCGACAGATTGTCGTTGTATTTGTCTTTGCGCGAAGACAGGGATCCGCGGGTAGAAAAAGAATTGGAGAATATAATTCGTGAAATATGGCAGTAAGGGGTCTGGATAAGTTTAGGGAGTATTTTGGCGATTTCCAGGATAACTATGTGATTATAGGAGGTACGGCATGCAGTATTATGCTGCGTCATGCAGATATGAAACCACGAGCCACGAAAGATATAGACATGATTCTTGTTGTGGAACGGATGACACCTGAATTTGGCCGTCGATTTTGGAGTTTTATCCATGATGGGGATTATGAACAGAGAGAGAAAAAACGAGGTGAGGGGAAAGAGCCCGGGCCTGAATTGTTTCGGTTTTATAGACCTCGGAACGAAGAGTTCCCTTATCAGATAGAACTTCTGTCCAAACAGCCGGAAGTGCTGACTGTTCCCGCTGGTTGTCATCTGACCCCGATTCCTGTCGGTGAAGATGTGTCGAGTCTGTCTGCAATCCTGATGGATGAAGAGTTTTATCAGTTTGCATTGGCCCACAGTACGATGGAAGAGGAACTGCATGTTGTTGATACAGTAGGTCTGATATGTCTGAAGATGAAGGCATACCTGAATCTTTCCGAACAGGAACCGCCTGCACATAGCAGTGATATTCGAAAACATATGTCCGATGTTTTCAAGCTAATGGCAAGCGGTTATATTGCAGAGCCGATAGAATTGTCCGAAAAGATGAAGAGAGACGCAGTTGCCTTTGTGACGAAGATGGAATCATTGATGCCTAATCAACCGTTACAGGCCAGCATACAAAGAGATGCTGCCTTCATCGAGCAAGTATTGCTGGAAATGAGACGCATATTCGCTTTATCATGAAAATACAATACGCTTCCGACCTCCATTTGGAATTCAAGGAAAACAGCAATTTCCTGAAGCATCATCCATTGACTGTTTCCGCAGAGGTTCTTGTGCTTGCCGGAGACATCGGGTATATTGGGGATGATAATTATTCGAGGCATCCTTTCTGGGACTGGGCATCGGAAAACTACAGACAAGTAATTGTTATTCCTGGGAATCATGAATTTTACAAGCAGTTTGATATTAGCAAACTCTATGACGGGTGGTCTTTGCAAATACGAGAGAACATATTGTGTTGTTACAATTCCGTAATCCCGTTAAACGATGAAACGGAGTTAATCGCAACGACGTTGTGGGGGCGTATCGGATTGCAGGATGCCTTCCGAACAGAATCCGTCATTAGCGATTTTCGCCGGATACGTTGGGCTTGTGAGCCTTTGGATTGGGTCAGATTCAATGAAGAGCATGATCGGTGTTTCCGTTTTCTGGAGCAGCAAGTGAATCGAAGTAAGGCAAAGCACATTGTTGTCGTTTCCCATCATGTTCCATCGTTCGAATTGGTGGCTCCGGAATTCAAGGGTAGTCCGTTAAATGGTGCATTTGCGGTAGAATTGGGAAACTACATTGCCGCAAGCCCAATCGAGTACTGGATTTATGGACACTCTCACCGTAACATAGACAAAGTAATAGGGAATACACGATGTGTCAGCAATCAATTGGGATATGTTTTTGGTAATGAGCATTCGTCGTTCAATACAAGTGCCTATATTGAGATCATTGATTGAAGACCATGTGGTACGGAGGGTGAGTAATACCTCGGATGCGTTGCGGTTTAGTGTCGCATGATACCGTGTTCAACGAGATGTGGGTGGTGTCACGGGGTAGCATGTGCCGTAATACTCATCCTGCTTTTGAAGGACTGTGGTCAATAGGGTGTATGGAGATAAAACTTGTACGTTATCTGCATAAGAGATTACAGACCCCTTTATTTTGCTTGCGCAATTATCTCCTCGAATAGTTCAAAAATGACTCTGAAGTAGGTGAAAGAGACCTCTTTGAAAGATCCAGTTTTGTGGAAAATATTTTTTGCAAAATTATTTTTGGATAAGGCAATGTTTTCATCGGATCCGGTTTTTCTCACATTGCTATCCAGAATCTTCGGGTATTTGCACCTTAACTGAGCTCGCGAGCCTGCATAATATACCTCTTTAAGCTTGAGATGACACCCCGATTCCGGATCAAACTCTCTGGTCGTATATAACCTGCGTCCATTCTTGTCTTCTTTCAACAAATCTTCGTCCGGATAAAAATGTTCTATGCATATTTCGTTGAAATCACGGTGTTCCGGAACAGGAAGGAGCGCTGAATAGACATTTGCTTCCCAATATTTGTAAGATTTATCTTTTTCAGCTGCTTTCTGAATATATCTAGGAACATCTCTGTCGAACAGATAGATTTCGATTCGATTGTCCCTTTTGGCTTGTGGCCGTGTCTGGCACATCTGCAGTAAGGCTTCATTGTTGATATCCAAATCGGATCTCCATTTAGAGAAATGTAGATCCAGATCGGAGAATTCTCCCTGTTGATGGAACCAGGATAGTGCAGCTTCCAGGTGAAGGGGGTCTGTCTTGCCTTCACAAAACACGACAGCAGTACCTTCCGGGGCGGGAATATATTCAGGAATCGATAGCTTGATATTCGAGTCGAGTCTCTTGATTCGGTAGTAGAGTGCGATATACACCCGATTGCCTATTCCCTTCATTTGCCCGACGTAATTTAACATACCGGTCAATTCGTTCTTGAATGCTATTTCTGGGTAATCGGGATGTTTGTGCTTGTAGTTGAACTTCTCAAAGTGCTCTGTCGCAGCCGCTTCAAGACCATATTTTTCCCAGGCATGCAACATGGCCCGGATGCGCATGATATATTTTCGAGGAACGTTGATTCCGGCATTGACAATCAGTCCGGTAACTTCCTGTCTGTTTGTTCGCAGAGCATATCTTGTCTTTTCCTCGTTGATGGTGAATCCATTGTCCTGAAAGATCTTTTGCAATGTGTTGGACAAGACGATTTTATGCTCTTTGATATGACCTACGGCCGTCGGAAGAAACTGTAGATTGGTTGAGAAGGTAATATCATCCGCATATCGGCTGTAATTTATTTTGTGTTTGCGGGCAAAGGCAATCAGCTCATTATCCAGTCTGCGGCAAATGTAGTTCGAGATGACTGGCGAGGTTGGTGCACCTTGCGGCAATTTCCCGTCATGACAGCAGATTTGCGCCAAAGTCGTGGCTACCTCGTCATTGAATCCGAACGGAGCACTTTTAAATAGACCTCGGACTCGTCCGAAGTTGATGGAGGGAAAGAAATCTTTTAAATCCAGATTGATGACAATTCGCTTTCTTCGATGGATATAAGCATTGGTTTTGATACTCCTCTCTTTGACATAACCATGCACACAAAATTTGGCAGGCTGATAGTTCTGCAAAATATGCGATAAACGTTTCTGAATTTGTTTAATGCCGGAGATTGGAGCATATATCTCGCGCGTCCCTCCGGTTCGCTTGGGAATGTCGTATTTTTTGTATTGTTGTTCGGGAGGTAGCTTGTATAAATAATAAGCGAGCATCTTAAGGGAACTCCCCAAGAGTTCGGCGAGTTCTCTTTTAGTTGTAACCGCTTGGAATGCGGATGGGATGTCTGGCATTTCTGTTTGCATAAAAACAGCATCTGCTGAATATTCTACTTAAAGTGTCAAACGACATCGAAAGCACACAGTCGAAAACCGGAAACGAACAATGTTCTGACATTGTCATAATCGCCGTAAGAATACAGCGAAAAATCAATCATTCAGCAGATGCATATCAAAAATAGGAAATTTATCTCCATTTTACAAATCTTTCGTTACGTGCAGAGTGTGTGATGTTATAGAATCGGGTCATCACCTCCTTCTCTGCATCATTATTTTGCTCTAGGACGCAGCCTGCGTCCGACTCGCGGTATCGTCCCTAGTCAAGGCCGTATGTGTCAAGTTGGTATCTCAAAGCATTTTGTGACTGTCGATGATGTTGGAAGCAATGCCGCTCGTCATACTTTCTTTGAATAGCATGAGCCTTCAGATGGCGTCCTTGCTGAACTGCAATAAGAATCGAACCTGAAAAGCTATTGTCTTATCGGCAAGTTATGTGGTGATTCCCAATTCCAAAATGGTGATTTTTGCCGATACCGGCAAGTTATGGAGTTTTGCTCCTGCTGTCTGATGGACTACCGGGGACAAGAGATGTCCGGGTTTCGGATCCGGGAAAACATATAATTGATTCAAACACTGATAAACGAGTGCCGGGGTTGTCCCATTTTTGCCGTGGAAACTAAACCCGACAAAGATGGAAAATCAACACACGGATGATCTGTCCCGCATTCTGCGGACGGTCGAAGAGATCCTCGAGATCGTACACTTCATGAAGGATCATCGGAGCCAGCTCGAAGGCGATCCGATCCTCGATTTTGCGGAGGTCTGCCAGTTGCTCCGCCAGAGCGAACGCCAGGTGCGCCGCTTCCGCGAACAGGGGCTGCTTGTCGGCTTCAACATCGGAGCTCGGCGCATGTACCTGCTTTCCGAGGTGCAGGAGTTCATCCACAAGATGCGCCGCCGCGGAAAACTCGAATCGTTGAATCAATAAATCAGTTACCCATGGAAAATAAACAAAATCCCCGGATCTATCGGCTTGTCCCCTCCGAACAGCTCGAACGTCTCATCAGGACGAACTTTCTTTTGAGCAAGGGTTTGCTGCTTTTTGAATACCTGTGCAGTCAAAGTGACGAGCCGCTCTTCCTGACGGCCGATGCGGCCTGCGAAGTCCTTGGCATTCACCCCGAAACGCTGACCCGTTACCGCCAAAAACGGCTGATTCGCCCCAAGATCTATCGGCGGCAATTCCTGTACAGCGCCTACGATCTGCTGATGCTCGTTTACCGGATCAACCAGCGCAATCTGCAGAATGCATTGCGGCGTACCCCCCGGATTGTGGTCGGACCGGATGAGCAAAAAGTTTGACAGTGGGGTAGAAGGTTATTCCACAAGTGCCGACCTCGGGCCAAGATAGCAACGCGCCTGCACCTCGAAGTCCCTTTTCGCACGATCTCCACCCGTCCGGGTCGTATCGTCCGAAAAGAGACTTCCGGTTGGTCCCGCCGCTGTGTATCGGCCCGTGGCCGGCACCTTCTTTCCTAAATGGAGCCGGTCCATGGACCATATGTCAAACTTCAAAATGGATTTGGTATGATTGACCTTCAGAAACACATCTGGGAAGGCTGGACCGTTGGAGATTTTGTCGAGCGTTTGGCTCCCGAGTTGGATCGTATTATGTCGGGACGCAGTTGGCGTCGACCTTTTACCACGAAGCAGGAACTCGCCATGTGGTGCCGGGAGAATCAGCCCTATTACAAAAAGCACATTCCGGGAGTTGTTGCCTATTTTGCCCGGAGGTATCGTTTACGTTGACAGCAGCAGGAGATGATTTACTACCATCACTTTTATGTTGAGAGCCTATATCCCGAGAACCGGCGGAGGATTCTCCGCTGGTTGTTCCGTACTTTTAGTGTTTACCTGTGTGAAGCAACACCTGCGGGTTACAAGGGGCGCTTCTATACGCAGAACGTTCGCTTCCCGAAAGCAGCTTTCCGTGATTTGACGTTCAGTCTTCGTGGAGACCGCTCGTTATGTCTGTGGGTCGTCTCATATGACCTGCACACGCTCTATCTTGAGCGGAATATCTATGTCTATGGAAAGTGGCTCGATAGATAGCTGTCTTTCTTTGTGGCTATTCAAACTGCATATATCCACATGCGGCAACATGTGGAGAAGAAGAACTAGTTCTGGTAGAGAAAGAAGCTATTACCCTACTGTAAAATATGATGAATCTTCTTTGATGCTATTTTTTCAGGCGGTTAGTCTTGTGACGCGTTATTGTTGAGCCTTGAAGATTTTAGGGAAAGTATTATTGGCTTTATATACTAAATCCTGATAATTGCGCTCGCCTGCAATTTGAGCGATAGATTTTTTGAATACGGGAAATAAAGTAAAGTTGCTGATATCATGGAAAAGAGTAGATTCCGAGCCTCAATTTTGATGGAAAAGTGTGTAAATGGAGTCTGATTCGTTGGAAAAAGTGTGACGAATTCGATTTATTCGCTTGAAAAAGTGTAGAATCGCTTAAATATCATATCTTATATTCTTGTGATTTTTTATCTGTAATACATCATTAAATATATAAAAAGATGTATCTTTGTATATTATATGATAGGTAGAGCTATGACAAAAAATACAATGGGTACCAAGTTGCCAAGGAAGTTAGAGCAGAAGATGCAGATTGTGGGTGAGCAGATAAGGCTAGCTAGACTGCGTAGGAATCTCAGTATGGCTCAGGTTGCCGAAAGAGCAACCTGCTCACCCCTTACGGTTGGCCGGATTGAAAAGGGTGCACCGACAGTTGCTGTCGGCATTTATCTCAGAGTTCTCTATGTTCTTCATCTTGATGATGATATACTTCTCCTTGCCAAAGAAGACGCAATGGGAAAGGCCTTGCAGGATTTCAGTTTGAAAAAGCGCGAGAGAGCATCTAAAAAAGAATAAGTTTATAAAACGACTCTATGAATTTGACGTTAACGGTGTAATTTATTTCCTTGTTTAAATTTCGATACAAGATAAATTTTTCACATAAAATCCATGGTTGATAAATAATCATAAATTTTTCGTCTTTTGCATTGGAATAACCTATTCCTTAATTTTTTGTTTTAACTTTACATATATGTGCGCTATAAAATGGAACAAAGTATAAAATATACGGTTATAGATCTTTTTGCGGGATGCGGAGGGTTGTCGCTAGGTTTGTATCAAGCGGGATGGAACGGCCTATTCGCTATTGAGAAGAACCCTAATGCTTTTGAGACACTTAAATATAATTTGATAGATGGTAAGAATCATTTTGACTGGCCAGAATGGTTGCCACAGACCAATCTTGATATCATTGAAGTGAACAAAAAGTATTCGAAGCAATTAATAGCACTCCGTGGGAAAGTAGATCTTGTGGCTGGGGGGCCTCCGTGTCAAGGATTTTCCATGGCCGGAAAACGTGTGGAAGACGATACTCGTAACCAACTTGTTTTCTCGTACATAGACTTTATTAGAATGGTGCTACCCAAACTTATTTTGTTTGAAAATGTAAAAGGCTTCACATACGCTTTTGATAAGAAAAGAAATCAAGGAGCCGTCCCCTATTCTCGCATGGTAATAGATAGACTTCAAGAACTTGGTTATGATGTGCAGGGGCAAATTATTGATTTTTCCAAATACGGTGTTCCTCAAAGACGCAAACGCTTCATTCTTATTGGTGTTAAAGATGGAGTTAAGGGTTCTGCCCAAAAATTTATACAATTACTTGATAATCAAAAAGAACAATTCTTAAAAAGAAATCGTTTATCTGAATATTGTACAATATCAGACGCTATTTCAGATCTACTTCAGCAAAATGGACAAGAAGAAACGCCTGATCGTAAGGGGTTTAACTCCGGATTATATGGGGATGTACAATCTCCATATCAAAAATTAATGCGTAAGGAGATAAAGAATACGCAGAGGATACCGAATAGTCATAGTTTCGCTCATCATTCGAAAGAAAAACGAGACATATTTGAGAGGTTGCTTGCTGAATATCCGCTTCGAGGTAAACGTATTGATGGGAATTCTCGTGAAAATTGGGGAATACGTCAGCGAGGAATCACAATTTTGGATTCTCAGGCTCTTGCACCAACCATCACAAATATGCCTGATGACTATCTTCATTATTGTGAACCTCGTATTATGACCGTACGTGAGTGTGCAAGAATACAATCGTTCCCTGATTGGTATGAGTTTAAAAGTAAATACACTACAGGTGGAAAGTTGCGCAAAGCAGAAGTTCCCCGCTATAGCCAGGTAGGGAATGCTATACCACCTCTTTTTGCACAACAAGCAGGCTTGGTACTGAAAGAAATGCTCAGTTAATTATGTTATGGATGAACTTAAATTTAAAGTCAGCGCAGAGCTGAAGAATATACTTGGACGAGATC
>OICH01000048.1_pt1 | contig 60129 bp, 43 predicted proteins | sample 1581271 | NCBI WGS metagenome assembly OICH01 (sample SAMEA3882547, study PRJEB24775) | human gut metagenome | biome: human-associated habitat; feature: intestine environment; material: feces | place: Netherlands | collected 2009/2010 | reverse complement strand
ACTGATAATGAAGATACCAGAGATACTGTGAAACGTGATAGCGGAGCTGTATTCTTTATGACTGAGACTCCTGTTTCTGACAAAACCAAAATTCTTTTAGGTGCTCGTGAGGCTTATGTTGAGGAATCCGGCAGCAAGTTATGTCCGCAGCTGCAAATTATGCATTCCATCGGTAAGGATGATAATATCTATTTAAATATTAATCGTTCTATGCGCGCTCCAGAGGTTAATGAACAATGGGGTACTGGCGATTACATTATGAATCCTAATTTAAAAGCAGAGCATGGTTGGAACTATGAAATTGGCTGGAAGAAAAAGTTGTCAGATAACGAGTTGTTTAAAATCAATGCATTCCATATGACTCTCAATGATCGCATTTATGGTCAAAGTATAGATGCAGATACAGCGATTTATTTAAATGCAGATAAATACAAAAATACTGGTGTAGAAGTAAGCTACGAAAAGGCTGCGTCCGACAAATTTAGCTATAATTTAGGTGCTTCCTATGCAAACCCCCAACAGAAAAAGCATGACAAGGAATGGGAAAGAGTTGACTTTAAATTAGGTTTACATGCAGGAATTGGTTACAGCGTTGGTAAGACAAATGCCGATATTTATGCTAACTATATGGCAGAAAGAAGCCATAATGTTAAACCTATGTTAGACCTTACTCTGAACGTAAAGCAACAGATTACCAAAAATGATGCTTTGAAATTTACTGTTTATAATCTGCTTAACAGAGATGATATCAGAACCGGTTCTACTACCGGCACCGGTGCTATGCTGGAGGAACGCAACTGGATGCTGTCTTACGAGCACAGCTTCTGATGAAAGGCTTGGCTGATTATGCGTAGATTATTTTTCCTTGTTCTTACCGTGCTGGCTGTTGTCTATTGCTCCGGCTGTGCCGGTACTGTTGACAAGCAGAATGATGCTGCTAAAAAGCAAAGCTATGTTGTGCAGGATGTACGCGGCAAGAAGCTGTCCTTTGAGTCTAAGCCTCAAAAAATAATCAGCCTGTATGTTTATGGTGATGAGGTGCTTTTAGGCCTTGTTGACCATAAGCGCATAGCAGGCCTGTCCAAATGGGTGCATGATGAGGATTTGGCCATGGGTGCAAAGGAGGCTAAGTATGTTCCGCAAATTGCGGAAAGCAATCCGGAGGCGATTCTAGCCTTGAAGCCTGATCTGGTGCTGCTGCCGGACAGCAGTAAGCCGGAGCAGATTTCCAGCTTGGAGGATGTGGGAATTAAGGTTTTTGTTTATCCCGCCGCATCCAGACTGAGCAATATTCCCAAGACGATTAAGGCTATCGGCGGTGCTGTAGGCGAGCCGGAGCAGGCTGAAAAGCTGATTAACGAGATGCAGAAAAAAATCAGCGCGGTTGAAGCCAAGGTTAAGAAAATGCAGCCTGAGGACAGAAAAAAAGGATTGCTCTTTCTGCGCTTTGGTGCTATCGGCGGCAAGGGAATTATTTTTAATGATATTATGACTGCTGCCGGTGTAGAGGATTGCTATGAAGCAGCACGTCATACAATTGCGGATAAGCCGGGAACGAGCCGTATTTTGAGTAAAGAAGAAGTAGTACAGGCAAATCCCGACTACATAATTATCGCTACCTGGTCTCAGGGCGGTGCTTATAAGGCAGGCAATGCGCAATTAGAAGAACTCTATGCTGATCCTGCGCTGGCTACGGTAACCGCAGTAAAGAAAAAACAGGCGATTGTCATTCCGCAGGGTTATGTAAATTGTCTGTCGCAACATGCTGCTGACAGTGTAGAGCTTTTGCATGAAGCAGTTTACGGTAAATAACAACAAAAGTCTTTGCGTGATATTAAAGAATATTTTATGGGGGTGGCGGTTTAATCTGCTGCCCCTTGTTTTTTGAGGAGAAGAAATATGCTGCAAAAGAAAAACTATAGCGATGATATTTTGCATAATATCAGGCGCTTGAGCGAAGTGAATGAGCAGAGGGATATCAAGCCTCTGATGGCAACATCCTTCCCGGGAACTCATTGCCCGCTGATGGGTGTTCTGATGACCGTAAGACAGCTGCCGGAGGTTGTTACTGTTATCATCGGTACAGATGAATGCACCTATTATTCCAAGCTGTTGGCGAATATGAAAATTTTCGGCAGTCTTAAGAAAAGCTGTGTTTCCGTAGTAATAGATGATTATGATGTGACCTTCGGTACAATTAAGAAAACGAAAAAGGCCGTTGCTGAAATTTTTGAGACAGGTGCGCCTAAGTGCATAGTTTTGGTAACAACCTGCGTTCTGGAAATCATCGGTGATGATTACGATGCGCTAGTTGATGAGCTGGAGGAAAAGTACCATATTCCGGTTCTGCTTGTGCGTACGGAGCATTTTCAGTGCAGGGACCATCTGCCAGGTATTGAAAGAACGCTGACTGCTACTGTGAAGCTGATGCAAAAAATGCCGGCGGAAAATGTTGTCAATATTCTTGGCAATGGCGCTCCGCTGCCGCAAAACTCAGCTTTGCAGCAGCTGCTGGAGCGGGCCGGCGTACAGGTGGGACTGCAGCTTCCCGGCAAATGCAGTCTGCAGGATTTGGCACTTGCCGGCAGAGCTAAGCTGAATATTGTTGTTGATGAGCTGGGATTGGAGCTGGCAAAGCAGATGCAGGCAAGGCTGGCTGTGCCTTACGTTTACTTCCCGCCGATGTGTAATCCGCACAAGGTGCTGCAGGCCTATAAGGAGCTTGCAGCTGCTTTGGAAATGGAGCTGCCGCAGATTGTTACAGAGTCTTTGGAGGAATGCCTTGCTTTGCAGCAGCAGGTGCGGGAGAAGCTGCAGGGTGCAGACTATATCTACGGCAACAGTCCGTATAACTGTTGGGAGCTGAATACTTATCTGGCAGCTTTGGGATTGAAGCCGCTGATGATACAGATGAGCACTCTGAAAAACAAGGAAGCAAAAAAAGAGCTGCTGCAATATGCGGATCCTTATATCTGCAAGAGTGCCAATCTGGCAGCGATGGAATTTGTCTATGATAAATTAAAGCCTCAGCTGTATATAGGCAGAAGCTTTACCGACAGCCTGGAGAGAAAAGGGATTTTCGGTATAGACAGTATGCCGGTACAGGATGTATTGGGCTTTGCAGGCTGTTTCGGCTTGCTGAAGCGTTTGCTGGATTTTACGCAGACTCAAATAGAGGAGAAGTGAATATGGCTTTGATAAGAAATTTTCCGGTGCCGTCTGACAGGATGGCAATAATCAGCACGCTGCTGAATATTGAGGATGCTGTTGTGCTGGAGTATGGTCCCGAAGGAACAACACATTTCAGCATGAATTTTTTCAATAAGCTGGGGCAGGATTACCCCAACAGACTTTTTACCACCGGTGTAGATGACAGTGATATCGTTATGGGCAGCACCGAGAATCTGGAAAGAGGTATTTTGGAGCTGGATGCGTTATATTCGCCTAAGGCTATTTTTGTGCTGACTTCTTCTGTAACCTCTATCATCGGTACGGATATTGCGGGAATCTGCGACAGTCTGCAGAGCAAGGTTCAGAGCAGGCTGATTCCGGTAAATACCTCCGGTTTGGGTGCTGATTACAGCGCAGGTTTGCGAAAAATATACCTGCAGCTGGCCGAGCTGTTTGTACAGCCTGCTGTTGTCAAGCAAAGCAAGCGGTATAATATTTTAGGTGCTTCGCCGCTGCATTACAGAGCAGAATCCGATATCTGCGAAATAGAAAGCCTGTTGCGTGAAGCCTTTGGCTATGAGCTGCTGCATTGTTTTGCAATGAATACGACTACGGAGGCGCTTGCCGAGCTTGGTAGCGCCGAGCTGAATATTATTTTGGCTGCCGAAGCGCTTCCGTGTGCGGAATATCTGCAAAGCGTTACCGGTACGCCTTATGTTTATCTGCCGCCTTACGGCTATAGTCAGACGACAGAGTTTTTAAATAGCGTTGCAGCGGTTATAGGCCAGCCGGTTAAGGAAGCTATGCTGCAGCGTTTGGAGGAAAAAAACCGCAGACTGAAAATGCTTTTAAATTCTCCGCTACTGAGCAGAACTCCCGGTACGGTATTTTTAAAGGGTGATTATGATACAGTCAAAGGCTTGGGCGACTTTTTCAAGGAGCTCAGATTTAATATTGCTCATAGCGTGTGTGCACATAAAATAACGGGCGCTGCAGCAGAAGCAGGGATAGAGTACTTTAAAGACGAGAAGGATTATCTGCAGCTGCTGCCAGCTATCCGTCATTGTCTTAGTTTGGCTGATGAGGATACTATTGCCAAGACTGATGCGACAAACCTTAAAATCTGCGTGAGCCACCCATGCTTCAGTCACAGGACAATTGCCAAGCATTTGCCGTTCATGGGCGAAAGAGGTGCGGATATGCTTTTTGAGTATATTCAGCAATATGTGAATATGTAATTTTGGCAGACAAAAATCCCCTTGGGCTTTCAAGCTCAAGGGGATTAATAATATTCAGGTCAAATTTAATTTAAGCCTTGGCAGCTTCTGCTTCTACAGCTTCTTCCTTAGCGTAGTCCGGGTCGAATTTCGGGTTCAGGTAGTTCTGATAAGCCCATGCCAGCAGAGCACCGGAAATATTGTGCCATGCGGAGAAAACAGCGCCGGGAACGGTTGCGGCAGGCAGAGCAGCAAAGTGTGCTTTTGCCAGACCGGTTGCCAGACCGGAGTTTTGCATACCAACTTCGATGGACAGGGCAACAGCCTTTTTCCAGCTGAGGCCGGTGAAGCGGGCGATGGCAAAGCCAAGAGCGTAACCGCAGCAGTTATGCAGAATAACTACCAGCAGAATCAGGCCGGGAGCCTTCAGAATCAGGTCACGGCTGGCACCGATAACACCTGCGATAATCAGAGAAATTGCAATGGAGGATACAGCCGGCAGATAGTCGGTTGCTGCTTCGGCGAGCTTGGGCAGGAAGGATTTAACAGCCAGACCTAAGCAGATAGGCAGAATAACGATTTGAACGATGCTCCAGAACATGCCTACCGGATCGAAGTTAATCTTTTCACCGATAATCATGTAGGTGATGAACGGAGTCAGAATCGGAGAAAGTACAGTGGAAACACTGGTCATGGTTACGGAAAGTGCAACGTCGCCCTTGGACATAAAGGTGATTACGTTGGAGGAGGTACCGCCGGGGCAGGTGCCTACCAGTACAACACCGGTGGTCAGTGCCGGGTCCAGATTGAAGGCAACGGACAGCAGGTATGCCAAGAAGGGCATTACGAAATACTGAGCGCAGCAGCCGATGATAATATCAAGCGGGCGTTTCAGTACCAGCGCAAAATCCTTCAGGTTCAGTGTGGTGCCCATGCCGAACATTACGATACCGAGCATGCAGCTCAGGACGCTGATGCCGTGCACCTTGCCTAATACCCACAAAAAGTTCTGCGGCATTGTGAGGCCGAGAACCAGAAAAACGATGGCGATGATGCCAAAGAATTTGCCGATTAAAGCACAAAATTGTTTCATTATGAAATTACCTCTTTCCCTTAATAAAAAAATAATAATTTTAGAGAGTAGCATCAATGCTCTCTCCTTTGTCTGTAATGTCCACTATTATAACAAAGACAGAAGAGGAAATAAAGAGTTGGCTGTAAAAAACAGTAAAAAATTTTAAAAACAGCAGAATTGTGTTATAATGTTAATATAAATTGCGAAAAATACTGACGGAGGTACGCTACTTGTATACTATAAGCAGAGATTACCGCAAAGAAATTGTGATTGAAAAATCACGCTTTATCTGTTCGCTGAAAAAGGTGCACAGCGAAGCAGAGGCCCAGGAGTTTATTAAGGCCGTAAAAAAAGAGTTCTGGGATGCAACTCACAACTGCTCCGCCTATATCGTGGATGACTTGGCACAGCGCTCCAGTGACGATGGCGAGCCGAGCGGTACTGCCGGTATTCCGATGCTGGAGGTGCTGCGTAAAAACGGGCTGACGGAAACAGCAGCAGTGGTGACACGTTATTTCGGCGGCATTAAGCTGGGTGCGGGCGGACTGGTGCGTGCTTACAGCGGCAGCGTGGCTGGCGCTGTGAAGGAAGCGGGCATGGCGCAGAAAATTTTGCTGGGCTATTACAGCTTTTTATATGATGTGAACAGCGTCGGACGCATTCTGAACGTGCTTTATCAGCAGCAGCTTTTTGAGATTGCCGATGTGCAGTATGACCTGCGCGCCAAGGTTATCCTGAAAATGCGCGCGGAGCAAAAGGCGGAGGCCGAGGCCTGGCTGACCGAAAACCTGAATCAGAAGATAGAGCTGGAGCAGGAGGGTACAGAGTTCGCTGAGGTGGCGCTGTAGCTTTTAATAGGAAAAACTATACGAACAATCTCCCTTAGGCTATTGCTTGTGGGAGGTTGTTTTTGCTTTAGCATTGATACTGTTCAAATAAAAAGCTTTCAGCTTTGTAGCAAATAATGTATAATAATATGAATGAAAAGATTACTGACAGGAGGTAGAAGCGAGTGATTGAAGAAAGAGTGCCACCGCAAAATATAGAAGCGGAGCAGGCTGTGCTTGGCGCGATGCTTATTGATAAAGAAGCTATTGCCAAGGCGACTGAAGTGCTGTCGGCGGATGATTTTTACCGCGAAGCGCATCGCGTTATCTTTAGTGCGATGCTGGAGCTTTATAATAAAAATGAAGCAGTAGATATGGTTACTGTTACGGAAATCCTCAAGCGTGACAATAAGCTGGAGGACATCGGCGGCATTGCCTACATCACCAGTCTGGCGAATGTGGTGCTGACGGCGGCCAACGTCAAATACCATGCGGATATTGTTGCCGAAAAATCGGTTCTGCGTCAGCTTGTGCGCGTTTCTACCGAAATTGCGGCCATGGGCTATGAGGCCAATGAGGATGTCGGTACGCTGCTGGATACAGCGGAAAGCCGCATTCTGGAAATTTCCAACCGCAAGAAAAAGACGGATTTTACAGCAATTAACGATGTATTGATGGACAGCGTGCAGAGCATCGAAAGTCTGCTGCAGAACAAGGGCGGTCTTACAGGTCTGCCGGCAGGCTTTGCGGATCTGGATAAGCTGACGAGCGGTCTGCATCCTTCCGATTTTATTATTCTGGCAGCGCGTCCTTCCATGGGTAAAACTGCGCTGGCGTTGAACATTGTGCAGAACGTAGCGCTGCGTGCGCACAAAGTCATCGGCGGCGAACCGCGCAGTGTAGCCTTCTTCAGCCTGGAAATGAGCAAGGAGCAGCTGGTTAACCGTATGCTGTGCGCCGAAGCGGGCATCGACAGCCAGCGTCTGCGCGTAGGCGAGATGCATGACGAGGACTGGACGCACCTTTGGGATGCCTGCGATACGATGAGCCGTGCGAAAATCTATATTGATGATACGGCGGGCATTACGGCGATGGATATGCGCAGCCGTGCGCGCCGCCTGAAGGCAGAGCATGGTCTGGATTTGATTGTAGTCGATTACCTGCAGCTGATGCAGGGCAGCGGCAAGCGCAATTATTCCGGCGACCGTCAGCAGGAGGTTTCGGAAATTTCCCGCTCACTGAAGGCTTTGGCGCGTGAGCTGGATGTGCCGGTGCTGGCGCTGTCACAGCTGAGCCGCAGCGTAGAATCGCGTCAGGTTAAGCGCCCTATGCTCAGTGACCTGCGTGAATCCGGTTCTCTGGAGCAGGATGCGGATATCGTAGCATTCCTGTACCGCGAGGATTACTACAATCCGGAAACGGAAAACAAGCACACCGAGCTGATTATTGCTAAGCATCGTAACGGTCCGGTAGATACCGTTAATCTGTTCTTCCAAAAGCAGTTCACCAAATTTGTCGGCTTTACAAAGCGCGAAAGCTGAGAATAGAATACAGCGATATAATAAAAGTCCCGGGATTTTAACATCTCGGGACTTTTTGAGTATTGCATGGAGCATTGCCTGATGGGGGTTAAAAGCGTGAAATTTATTCTCTTGGCAAAAGATTTTTTCTGATAAGTGTAAAAAAGCTTACAAGGAAGCTGCGAAGAAAAACCGAATATTTTACCTAAAATCAACAAAAAATGTTCATAAAGCTTGCGATAAGACGCGGAAAATGATATGATATTTATGCAACAAAGTGTAGTGAAGAATCTGAAGGTAATATCTGTGGCTTTCAGATGTTTTTTCATGAATAAAATTGTCTTGGGAGGCATACAAAAATGATTGATCGTTATACTCATCCTGAAATGGGTAATATCTGGACACTCGAAAATGAATTCCGTACCATGCTGAAGGTAGAAATTCTGGCTTGCGAGGCTATGAACAAACTGGGCATTGTGCCTGACGAAGCGCTGAAGGATATTCAGACGAAGGCTGACTTCCGTTTGGACCGCATTAAGGAAATTGAAGCAGTTACCAACCATGATGTTATTGCTTTCCTGACTAATGTGGCTGAGTATGTAGGCGATGCGTCCAAATACATTCACAAAGGCCTGACTTCCAGCGACGTAAAGGATACTGCACTGTGCTACATGACTGTACAATCCGCAGACCTGATTATGCGTCATCTGGTAAACTTCCATGAAATTCTGCGCCGTCGTGCCGCTGAATTCAAATATACCGTTATGATCGGCCGTACTCACGGCATCCACGCAGAACCGATGACCTTCGGTATGAAATTCCTGCTGTGGTCCGCTGAAATCGAGCGTAACATTGAACGTCTGAAACAAGCGCGTGAAATGATGGCAGTCGGCAAGCTGTCCGGTGCTGTAGGCACTTACTCCAACATCGATCCGTTTGTTGAAAAATATGTCTGCGAAAAGCTGGAGCTCACTCCGGTACGCCTGGCAACTCAGGTTATCCAACGTGACCGTCATGCACATTTCATGACTACTCTGGCAATCATCGGTTCCTCTCTGGATAAGATGGCAACCGAAATCCGTAACCTGCAGCGTACCGATATCCGTGAAGCTGAAGAATATTTTGCACCCGGCCAAAAGGGTTCTTCCGCTATGCCGCATAAACGTAATCCTATCACCTGCGAAAAGGTTTCCGGTATGGCTCGCCTGCTGCGCGGCTATGCAGTAGCAGCTCTGGAGGATGTAACCCTGTGGCATGAACGCGATATCTCCCATTCTTCCGTAGAACGCGTTATTCTGCCGGACGCAACTATTGCTCTGGACCATATGCTGCGTAAATTCTCCAACATCATCGACAAACTGCTGGTATATCCTGATGCAATGATTGCCAACATGAACAAAACCGGCGGTCTGATTTTCAGCCAAAACCTGCTGATTGCTCTGGTTACCAAAGGTGTACTGCGTGAGGACGCTTACAAATGGGTACAACGCAACGCTATGGCACGTTGGCTGCAAGGCGCTGACTTCAAGACCAACGTTGAAGCTGACCCGGATATCAAAAAATATCTGACCGACGAAGAGGTTGAGCATTGCTTCGATCCGAAACCGATGCTGCGCCACGTTGACGAGATTTTTGCTAGATTTGGTTTATAATTTTGATAAGGAGTGACTGCTAATGTCATCTGTTGTAGTTTTAGGCGCCCAATGGGGCGATGAGGGTAAAGGTAAAATTGTTGACTATTTGGCACAAAAGGCTGACGCTGTAGTTCGTTACAGCGGCGGCTCCAATGCAGGCCATACCGTTGTAGTTAACAACATTAATTATAAGCTGCGTCTGCTGCCCTCCGGCGTACTGTTTAATGATAAGACTAACGTTCTGGGCAACGGCGTTGTAATCAACCCCGGCGTTGTGCTGGCTGAAATCGCCGGCATGAAGGAAAAGGGCATTGATTGCAGCAATCTGGTTATTTCTGACCGTGCACACGTTGTTCTGCCGTATCATCAACGTCTTGATGAGCTGCAGGAGGAAGCACTGGGCAATCACAAAATCGGCACTACCAAAGGTGGCATCGGCCCCTGCTATATGGATAAGGTTGCTCGCGTAGGCATCCGTATCTGCGATTTGATGGAGCCCGAAACCTTTGCTGATAAGCTGAAGGTTAATCTGGAAGCAAAAAATGCTATTATCACCAAAATTTACGGTGCAGAACCGTTTGACTATGATACCGTACTGAAGGAATATCTGGCCTATGCAGACGAGCTGCGTCCGTACGTTGCCGATACCGGCGTTGTTATGGATGAGCTGTTCAGCGCCGGCAAAAACGTTCTGTTTGAAGGCGCACAGGCGACCTTCCTCGATATCGACCATGGTACCTATCCGTATGTTACCAGCTCCAACCCGACTGCAGGTAATGCCTGCACCGGCAGTGGCGTAGGTCCCCGCTTCATCGACCATGTTGTCGGCGTAGTTAAGGCTTATACCACCCGCGTTGGTGAAGGCCCCTTCATCACCGAGCTGCTGGATACCGACGGCCCCGGCAACCAAATCCGCGAAACCGGCCATGAATACGGCACCGTAACCGGTCGTCCGCGTCGCTGCGGCTGGCTGGATGCTTTCATGCTGCGTTACAGCGCACGCCTGAACAGCCTGGATTATCTGGCAATTACCCGTCTGGATATCCTCGACCAAATGCCGAAGATTAAAATGTGCGTTGGCTACAAGATTGGCGATGAGGTTCTCAAACGCATTCCTGCAAGCCTGAACGTTCTGGCTAAGGTTGAGCCGATTTTCGAAGAGTTCGACGGCTGGATGACAGATATCAGCGGCATCCGCAACTATGACGAGCTGCCGGAAAACGCTAAGAAATATCTGGCTAAAATCAGCGAGGTATCCGGTGTTGAGCTGGGCATTATCTCCGTTGGTCCTAACCGTGAGCAGACCATCGTTCTGAAAGAGCTGCTGTAAGCTTAGGCTGCTGAAAAAACAGCAAAAATATTTTAAAAAGTACTTGACTTTCCTTGTGTTAGTCTGTATACTATTAATGTTGCTAATTTATGGCGACAAATGATTCACTAGCTCAGTTGGTAGAGCACCTGACTTTTAATCAGGGTGTCCCGAGTTCGAGTCTCGGGTGGATCACCAACGAAAATATGCCGTTCTTCGAAAGAAGAACGGCTTTTTTGTATTTGCGGATACAAATTCCGGCAAAACAGAATATAGTCCTGAAAATTTCCTCCTTGCTAATCAATTCCTGCGGTAGTAATATGTAAGTGATAAGCAAAAATTTTACAGACTTTTTCGGAGGTGCTTTGATGAAAATAGTAGTTATGGAGCCGTTAGGCGTAAAGATGGAGCAGATTAATGCCTTGGCAGCACCGCTGCAGGCTGCAGGTCATGATTTTGTATATTATACCGCAAAGGAAACAGACCAGACGAAGCTGCTGGCGCGTGTGCAGCAGGCCGATATTATCATGCTGGCCAACCAGCCGCTGAGTGCGGAGATTATCAACGCCTGCCCTAATTTGAAAATGCTGTCTGTAGCCTTTACCGGCGTAGACCATATTGCGCTGGCTGCCTGCCGTGAGCGCGGAATTTTAGTGTGCAATGCCGCAGGCTATTCCACCAATGCGGTAGCAGAGCTGACCTTCGGCTTGGCTATCAGCGTTATCCGCAACATCGTTCCCTGTGATGCACGCTGCCGTCAGGCAGGAACGAAGGATGGCCTGGTAGGCTTTGAGCTTTTTGGCAAAACCTTCGGCGTAGTCGGCACCGGTGCGATTGGCAGCAGAGTGGCGAAGATTGCTGCTGCCTTCGGCTGCAAGGTGCTGGCCTACAGCCGTACTCCGAAGGCAGAGCTGCAGGCTGACGGTGTAAGCTATGTAAGTCTGGATGAGCTTTTGGCTGCCAGCGATTTTGTCAGCTTGCATGTGCCGCTGACGGACGCAACCCGCGGACTGATTAACGCTGAGGCTATTGCCAAGATGAAGCCGACGGCCGTACTGCTGAATACTGCGCGCGGTCCTGTTGTGGACAGCGAGGCGCTGGCACAGGCGCTGAACGAAGGCCGCCTTGCCGGCGCAGGCATTGACGTGTTTGAGGGAGAGCCGCCGATTGCACCGGAGCATCCTCTGTGCCATGCAAAGAACACCGTGCTGACACCGCACGTGGCCTTCGCCAGCGCCGAAGCACTGGCTGCACGTGCCGATATCGTTTTTGCCAACATCGAAAAATGGCTGGCAGGAGCACCGCAGAACGTAATTAAGTAAAAACACTATGAAAAGGCTCAATAATTTATATTATTCCAAGAGAATAAAAGAGCTTTTGGCAGAGCTGCAGACAGCGGGAACAACGCTGGTTGTTGCTCCCATGGGCTATGGCAAAACATTGGCAGTGCAGTACTTTTTGCAGGAGCAGGAGCGCTGCGGCAAAAAGGTGCTGCGCCAAAGCATTTACGGCGCCGGTGCTGAGGCCTTCTGGCAGGGAGTGTGCCACAGCTGGCGGGGTACGGAGCTGGGCGCTGCGCTGCTGCAGCAGTCTTTGCCTGCCGATGCCAATGCCAAAACGCTAGTACTGGAACTGTTCCGTCAGCTGCTGCCGCAGGAGCCTGTATATTGGTTTATAGATGATTTGCATCTGTTGGAGAGCAGCGAGGCGATTGATTTTCTCTTTGCTCTGAGTAAGGCAGGCTTTGCTGATTTGCACCTGCTGCTTGTAAGCAGAGGGCAGATTTTTGATGGCAGCCGTCTGCTGGAGCTGGGACGCAAGGTTTTCTGCCTTGATAAGCATGACCTGGCGCTGCAGCGTGACGAGCTGGCGGAATACAGCAGCAGATGCGGCCTGCAGCTTACAACGCAGCAGCTGGATGCTTTGCATGAGGCCTGCGAGGGCTGGTTTTCCGTTACCTATCTTAACTTTTTGAATTACGACAGGTATCAGCGCTTTTGCCTTGATACAGGCAGCGTTTATGAGATGATAGCCAATGTACTGCTGCGGCCGCTGCCGTCGGAGCAGCAGCGTTTGCTGTTGCTTATGGGGCAGCCGGAGGAATTTACGCCGGAGCAGGTGGCCTATGCCTATGGCACAAGCTGCAGAGAGTCTGTAAGCAGGCTGCTGGAATGCAACGCCTTTATTATCAGGCTGGCCAACGGCAGACTGCGCTGTCATCATATGCTGAAGCAGGCAACACGTCATGCGTTCAGCCTGCTGCCGGAGGCTGAGCAGCAAATGTACTTCCGTCGCTTGGGACAATGGTACGCGCAGCAGAGGGAGTACGAGGAAGCGCTGGACTGGCTGTACCGCGGCCGTGATTTTGACGGTCTGCTGGCCGCAGTGCAGCAGCTGCGCGACTGGTCGATGCGCCCACAGCACAGGCAGCATCTTTTCGACTGGCTGCGCGAATGTCCGCCAGAAATATTGTGGCAGTATCCGCAGGCGGTGCTGATAATTATGCGCCGCATGTTTTCGCTGAACATGGTGCCGGAAATGCTGCAGGTCAAGGAATGGTACGTGACGGCGCTGGAGCGCAATACTGCCATCAGCCAGCGGGAGCGTGATAATTATTACGGCGAGCTGGAGGTTATCCTGAGCTTTTTGGCCTTCAACAGCATTACCGGTATGAGCGAGCATCACAGGCGTGCCTACAAGCTGCTGAGCGGTGCTCCGCAGACGCTCAGCAAGCAGGGCATCTGGACCTTCGGTGCGCCCAGTGTTCTGGGGCTGTATCTGCGCACGGGCTGCAGTCTGCGGCAGACGGTGGAGGATATGCAGGAATGCATGCCGCCGTACTATCTGCTGAGCGGCTGGCATGGTGCCGGTGCCGCCGAGCTGACGGAGGCGGAAGCACTTTGGCTGCAGGGACGCATTGACGAAATGGATATGCCTCTGCAGAAGGCGTATTATCAGGCGGAAAAGCATGGGCAGGAGTGTATTACTATCTGCTGTGATTTTCTGGAGATGCAGCGCAATCTTTTCCGCGGCGTTTACAGCAGTAAGGCGGAGGCCTACAGCCGCCATCAGTGCCAGCTGCAGCCCTGGAAGCAGAGCATGCTGCTGAATACTGCCGATATGTGCGCCGGCTTTTACTATGCACTTTTGGGCAAGCCGGAATATATCCCAAGCTGGCTGACGGACGGAAACGGACAGCAGCCTTCGGTGCTTTATCCTGCGCGTCCCTGCCGCAACTATATCAGTGCCCAGTGTCTGTTGGCACAAGGGCAGTATACGGAGCTTTTGGTGCGCTGGTCCGACTGGGAGCAGGAATGCCGTCCCTACAGTAATTTTTTGTGCCTGCTGTATTTGCAGGTGCAAAGGGCGGCGGCCTTTGCCGGCAGAGGCGATGTAACGAGCTGCCGCGCTTCGCTGAAGCAGGCGCTGGCAATGGCTGAGGCGGATAAGCTTGTGCTGCCGTTGGCGCAGAACATAGCGCTGCTGCGTCCGTATCTGGAGCAGGAGCTGCAAGGTGAATTTTCAGCAACGGCGGCAGCGGCACTGCACTTGGGGCAACAGCTGGAGGCGGGCCGGGGGCAGATTTTGTCCACACGCTTTGTTGAAGCAGGCCTGCAGGAGCTGACGGAGCAGGAGCTGCAGATAGCACAGCTGGCGGCGGCACGCCATACGAACAGGGAGATTGCGCAAAGATTGTCGCTGTCGGAGGGGACGATAAAGCAATATCTCAATAAAATTTTTGCCAAGCTGCAGATTGATGCGGCAGCCAAAAATAAAAGACATCAGCTGGAGCGCTTTTTCCCAAACTCTTAACTAAAGGTTACTTATAGTTATTCTTGACCCGGTATATACTTTAAATGAAGAAGTATATGCCGGGTCTTTTTATATCCGGCGGTTAGGAGGCGGAAAAATGAAACGGCTGAAGGTTGTGCTCGGGGCGTGCCTGGCAATGCTAGTGGCTTTTACGGCATTGGCGTGGGCGGCGACGCAGTACAAAACAACTATTAAGGTAAACGGCACCAAGCTGAATGTGCAGCGCTATGTAGAGGGCAAGGGGCCTATGAAGGATAAGGCGGTGCTGCTCAACAAGGATAATAAGGTTGTTGTGCGCTGGAAGCAGCGCGAGCTGAAAAAATGGTACTATGACGGTGATAAATATTTCCGCTTTGTACCCTACAGCTATGATATGAAAAACCTGAAGCCCGGCAGATATCGCTTGGTAACGACCAGCAGCTTCGGCAAGGGCGGTGCGGTTAAAAAGACCGTCAACATCAGCTACAAACCGCAGAGCAAGATGCAGTTCCGTGCGTCCAAGATTATCCGCAAGGGCAACGGCGATGTTTACCAGCGTCTGTATTTCAAAAAGAACAATTCTACGGGCAAGACCTGCTATGCCCAGATTTTCAATAAAAACAACAAGCTGGTCTATAGCACGAAATATAAGGCAAGAAACGCCAATCAGGATTTTGCCTTCAGCTGGAACGGCTGGGCGAGCGGCAACAGCGGCAAAAAATGTGCTAAGGGCGTATATACCGTGAAGTATTGGATGGATGGCGTTAATCCCAAGACTGCCAAGTTCCGTCTGAGCATTTGAGGAGGGGAGCATAATGAAAGAAAAAATGATGCGTATTATCGTAGCTGTTATGCTTACCCTGCTGCTGTGCAGCCTGACGCTGCTGGCAGGTGCCGCCTCCAAAAATGACTGGAAGAATACGGCAGGCTGCTATGTGTGGACCGAAAGCAGCCAGTATAATAACGGCGTGCTGAATATCAAGCCCTTGGGCGATGACAAATACCTTTACGAGCTGAAGGTTATGCGCGGCAGTGAGGAAGAGGACAGTGCGCAGGATTTCGTTACTGCCGGCGTTTTTGAAATTAATGAAGACGGCGACGGTATTGCCGAGGTGGATTACAAAAATAATGATACGGTGGAGCTGCGCTTTGTGCTGAAGGACAAGAGCATTACCACCTATCAGGACGGACCGCTGCCTCTTGATGTTCAGGGTGAATACAGATTTAACGAGGACAGCTTTGATGTATCCGAGGCTGCTGCCGCCGCGCTGCTTGCCGACCTGCCAGAAAAGCAGACGGGCTTGCCGGAGGATGTTGATGATTATAAGCTGCTCTATGCGGAGGAGCCTGTGGACGGCTGGTTCTACCAGCTGACGGCGTTGGATGATGAGGGCGATGTTATTGCCAAATTTTTGGTAGCTGCCGATTTGAGCGCTGTGTACCGCAACGATAAAGAGGATGAGGTAAACCTTATTTACGGTGACCCGATCAATATGCTGGCTGCCAAAAAAGCACCGCTTGTAGAGGAAGAGGAGCTGGAAGGCCCTGCAATCGAAAGCGGCGAGCTGGAGGGCGACGAGGATGCGCCCGACCTGCCTGCAACCGCAGCTTCCGAGCTTAGTCCGTTGGTGACGGTGGCTCCGGAGGAGGCCAGCCTGAAGGTGGGCGAGCGTACACGCATAGTTGCTTCGCTGCCGGGCTGCGTAGGCTATAATGTAACTGATTTGCGTTCCTCCAATAGTGATATAGTGAAGGTGGACGGCGATGTGCAGCTTTTGGCTGTGAAGCCGGGAACTGCGACGATTAGCGGCAAGCTGCTGTTGGAAAAGGGCGAAAAAGCCTTTATGACGCAGATTACTGCCTATGAGCCGAAGCTGGAGGCTCCGAATCTGCCGGCGCACTTGGGAATAGACGAAGCGCTGAAGCTGGAGGCCTACGTTGTGGGCGAGGCTGACGGCGTTACACCGGAGTGGAGCGTGAGCGATGAAAAAATTGCCGTTATCGAAGATGGCAAGCTGATCGGCAAGGCTGATGGCGTTGTTACCGTTACGGCAGTCCACGGCGAGATGAAGAGCCAATGGCCGGTGGCTGTGGGCACGGCAGAGCTGCCCGCTGCCGAGGATGAGGAAGAAAATGAGGATGACGATGACGGCTTTAGCCTGCTGACGATTATCGGCGGCGTAATTATCATCGGTGGCGCTGCTTTCTTCTTCCTGCGCAGAAAACGCAAATGATAAGCTGATGCTGTAAAGCGTTATGCTTACCGAAAAATAATATAAAGCATCGGAGGCTGAGCTGTGTCAGCCTCCTTGGTGCGCCTGCGGCGATGCTGTTGTTTGTGACCGCAGGCGTATTTTTTTGTGCGGGTATATGCTGTTACGTCCGTTTTTGCCTGCCCAAGCGTCCTTGCCGTTGCCTGCAGGCGCGGGAAATCACAGTTATTTTACACTCTGACAATGTTTCACAAAATCTCTGTAAAAAAAGTAACAAAAAGTTTTCAGTTGGACGTTACAAATGGCGAAAAATCTAGTATAATAATATTAAAGTGTACTATACTTTACAAAATCTCTGAGATCTCAAACTGGCGCCAAATCAATCAAAGCAAAATGAGGTAGAATAGTAGAAATGTTTTTTGATTCTTATGACACACCAGTCTTCAGACCTCCCAGTGAGGCACGCAGCTTTATTTTGCGCGTTACGCGCGGCTGCGCACATAATAAATGCACCTACTGCAACATGTACAGAGGTGTTCCCTTTCAGATTTTAAAGGATGAAGAAATTTCCCGTCAGATTGCACTAGCGGCCCATTACGGCAAGAACAAGGTGCGCCGCGTCTTTTTGGCGGACGGCGATGCTTTGGTGCTGCCGACGGCCAAGCTGCTGAAGATTCTGCAGGTACTGCGCGAGCAGTTTCCGCATCTGCAGCGCGTTGCCAGCTATGCTGCGCCTAAGGATATCCTGCGCAAGAGCGAGGAGGAGCTGCGCCAGATGAAGGAAGCAGGCCTGAAGCTTTTGTATTACGGCATGGAAACAGGCGACGACGCTACGCTGAAGGCTGTCAACAAGGGTGTTGACGGCGAACAGGCGGTAGAAGCGGGACGCAGAGTTACCGCCAGCGGCATGAAGCTTTCCATGATGATTATTCTGGGCCTGGCAGGTGCGGAGGGCAGCGAACGCCACGCACTGGCAACCGCACAGGCGATTAATATTATCAAGCCGACGCATTTGAGCGCGCTCTGCCTGATGCTGTACCGCGGCAGCGAGCTGCTGGACCAGTACGAGGCAGGCAAGTTCAATCCGCTTTCACCGGCAGGACTGATGCGCGAGCTGAAGCTGATAATAGAAAATATAGATTTACCTGCGGACAGGCACTGCCTTTTCCGCAGCAACCATGTATCTAACTACGTTCAGCTGGCAGCAACGCTGCCGCATGACAAGCAGCGTCTGCTGCGCGATATTGATTACAGTATTGCTCAGCTCAGCAAGCTGAAAAGCTGGGACGTATATAACTACAATTAATTTTGTATTTGAGCGGGGCTGATGAAGATGAAAAAGAAGCTGGCTTCTGTGCTGACCGTAATCATGCTGGCCTGCAGCCTGCCATGGCAGGCACAGGCTGCAGCGCCTATTGTCAGCAACAAACCGCAACCGGCCGTAAGCGAGGCGCAGCCTGTGAAGGCGGTGCCGGAGCCTGCTGCCGTCAAGGCCGATACCGCAGCCAAGCCTGCTGCCGAGGTAAAGGCACCGAAGCAGGCGAAGCCTGAGAAAAAGGTGAAGAAAACCGCAAAGAAAAAGTCTAAAAAAACGAAGGAAAAGCAGTCCAAGGTGCAGGTGCAGCAAAGCAACTGGCGCCTGAAGGTGGCACAGCAAAAGCTGCAGGTGCTGGGCTTCAGTGACGAACGCCCCAGCGGACGCATGACGGAGGCTACCAGCACTGCGCTGAAAAGCTTCCAGAAGCAGCACAAGCTGAAGGCAGACGGTGAACTGAATGATGCAACCTATCAGAAGCTGACCTGGGAGGCCTTTGCCAAGGAGGGCATCCCCAAGGTTAAGGGCAAGGAAATTGTAAGTCGTGCCGCCAAATACAAGGGTGTTCCCTATGTGTTCGGCGGAACCACGACCAAGGGCTTTGACTGCTCCGGTTACGTGCAGTATGTGTTTAAGGACTGCAAGGCCAAGCTGCCGCGACTGGCAGACGAGCAGGCGTTACAGGGGATTTTTGTGACGCAGAAGCAGCTGCGGCCGGGTGATTTGGTGTTTTTTACCACCTACGCGCCGGGAGCATCGCACGTGGGTATATATGCCGGTGACGGACAATTTTGGAGTGCATCCTCGGCCAAGGGTGTAATCCTTTCGTCGCTGAAGGACGATTACTGGAAACAACGCTATTATGGAGCACGCCGGGTGTTGATTACGAACGGCGAGGTTAATAAATAAAAAGTTCTGCTGACGGCAGCCGACTGCCGGACAGCTGGGGAGGGTATAAAACATGATTCGTGAGAGAAGAAATAAGGATAAGCTGGCTGCTTATTACAGAAAGTTTATGGAAGAGGGTATTGTTGATCCCAACGTGCATCCGTGGGTTGCTGAAAGCTGGCAGCGTTGCCGTGCTATGCATCTGCCGCACGAAACTATGCCCAAAATCAACAAGCTGAGCCGCGAGGAAATTATCGCGCACCAAAAGACGCATGAATTCATCGTCAAATACGTTGACGGTCTTTATGAGCAAAGCAAGCAGCATTTCAATATCCATAACCTGAGCATGCTGCTGATTGACGAAAACGGCTATGTAATCAAAAACTATGCTATGCCGTTCTTCCAACGCATTATCGAGGATATTCAGGGTATGCGCGTTCTGGAGGAGGATGTTGGTACCTCCAGCATCAGCATTGCGCGCGAGCATAACGTGCCCTTTTTGATGTTCGGCCCGGAAATGTGGATTAAGGACAGCCATTCCGGCGATGCCTGCAGTGCGCCTATCTGCGTAAACGGCAAAATCCGCTATATTATTTCCTTCTTTTCCTTGGATCAGAACGATTTGCCCTATGATTTGCTTTTGAGCCTGCTGATGACGATGAAATATTCCATCGAGCAGCACCTGAACATGCTGGAGGCTTGGAGCATCAACCGCATTATGATGGAACAGCTGCCGGTAACAGTTTACTGGCTGGGCAAGGACGGCAGCGTGAAATACTGCAACGAAAACGGCCGCAAGCGTCTGGAAGGACATGAGCGCTTGGAGGACGTGTTCCTGAACTACGAGCATATTCCTATCAAAAAAGCGCTGCACGGTGTAGCAACGCAGCGTCGTGAAATTACTTGGATTACCCAAGACAGAACCTTTGAGGATATTACCACCGTTATGCCGATTAAGGTTGGCAGCGAGGTAGAAAGTGCTTTGGTGCTTTCCATGTCCATTGAGGATTTGAAAACAACCATCGCCCATGCAACCGGTTACAGCAGCCGTTACAGCCTGTACAGCATGGTTGGCGAAACCAGCGAATTTTTGGCGCTGCAGCATAAGGCAAGCCGCGTTGCCCGCACCGACCACAATATCCTTCTGCAGGGCGAGCCCGGTACCGGCAAGCAGCGCTTGGCACACGGCATTCATCAGGCTAGCCCCCGCGCTGCCGCTCCGTTGATTGCGGTAAAATGTCACAACGCATCTATGGCAGAGCTGGAGGCTGAATTCTTCGGCACCAATGAGGACGGACAGCAGTCCGCAGGCAAGCTGGAGCTTGCTATCGGCGGTACGCTGTTCCTCGACGAAGTAGAAAAGCTGCCGCTGGAAATGGGCGACAAGCTGGCTGATGCACTGACGCATGGTCTGCCTGCAACGGAAAAGGGCGGCAAACCGCGTATGTTCGACGTGCGCGTAATTGCTGCCTGTGATTCCAACCTCAAGCGCTTGGCAGATAAGGGCCTGTTCTCCCGTAATCTGTATGAGCTGGTGCTGGATACTACCATGCGCGTGCCGCCTCTGCGCGAGCGCGTGAAGGATATCGAGGTTATCGCTTCGCATATTCTGGTGGAAATGTCCGCACAGCATAACCTGCCGCAAAAACGCCTTTCTCCCGAGGCTGTTTCCCTGCTGCTGTCCTGCAGCTGGCCGGGTAACATCAAGCAGCTGCAGGGTGTTATCGAGCAGGCCTTCTTCCACACTCCCGGCAGCATCATCGAAGCAGAAAATATTAAGCTGCCCGGTGACAAAACTTTGGAGCGCTCTTGGAAGTATGACAAGGAAGCCTTTATTGCAGCCTGGAAATCCGCCGGCGGCAATATCAGTAAGCTGGCAACAATGCTTGATGTCAGCCGTGTAACCTTGTACCGTTATCTGAAGAAGTACGGCCTGGGACCGAAAGCAAAATAAAATTTATCATGATTGCCCTCGAAGCAGGCTTGCCCTGCTCCGGGGGCTTTTGTGTTTTGGGCGGCGAGGTTGGCGCTGCGAGACGAGTTTATAAGAGAAAAGTGCAACATGTTGCAAAAATCTCTTGCAGGAATGGTATTGAGGGTGAATGTTGGGAAGAAAAAGGCAAATTTAGAAAAGATTTGTTCAATATGTTACATAATATCTTGTATAATAACATTAATATCGGTTGATAGTTTGTTAAAGCTAATTCTAAAATAAAAATATTTTTTTCGACAATCTTTTACAAAAAAAGCCTGCAAAAAACACGTCAACCTCAGTCTGTATGCGGGTTACAGTGCTTTCTGAAAAATAACATAGTTAAACTATTAGTATATGTTCGCACCTTGCTTAATGCAAATGGCAGTGCTATAATTAAAAGTGTATTATAATTGTTATCCGAAGTACAAACAGCCTCAAGTGTACTTGAAGCTGTTTTGCGAAGGTTTGTTGCCCGGTGCTACTGCAGGACAGCGGATGGCAGAAAACAGCAATATCGGCTCAGGACAATTAATACAATAGTTGTTTAACTTGTTTCCACACGTGGCAGGTGTCGCGTACCGTATGTAAATAATATTATTTATGTGGGAGGAATTATTGATGAACAAAGTATTCAAAGTAATTTGGAGTGAGGCGCGCAACGCATATGTTGTTGTCTCCGAAATCGCAAAAAATCATGGCAGTAAAAGCTGCTCTACCAAAAAGCTGCTGGCAATGCTGATTGCAACAGGTGTTATGACCTGTGCAAGCATGGCTCCGGCGATGGCTGCTGATCCGCCAGCAGAAGCACTCAAACACAGTACTGTTACCAATGGTGATAATATTACTGTAACTGAAGGCCTCAATAAAGACGGTGGCAAGGAATATAATGTTGCTCTGAAGAACGATATTTATCTTGCAGGAGATGATCCTGACGCTTTTGTAAACATCAGCGGTACCAACGGTACTATCGAAACCACCGGCTACATTGCAACCCAGGATCGCGTATATGCTGATAAGGGTGCAAAACTGGCAGATATCGACGTAACTGGCAACAAGATCTCTAACGGCGCTTCCTCCATCGTTATGGACGGCAGCAATGTTAAGGTTAACGATAAGGTAACCATTGATCAGAACGGCAAGATTAGCGGCGTAGCAGCAGGCGAAATCAGCAGCACTTCTACTGACGCTATCAACGGCAGCCAGCTGCATCAGACCAATGAGAATGTTGCAGCATTGGATAAACGCGTAACTGCCAATGAAGAAGCTATCAAGCAAAATGCTGATAAAATTAATAAATTGGATAACCGCGTAACCCAAAACGAAAAAGATATCAAACAAAATGCTACAGACATCGCTCAAAACAAGACCGATATCAAGAACCTTGATAATCGTGTAACCAATGTTGAAGAGCTTGCTAAGAAACACACCACTGTTACCGCAGGTGACAATATTACTGTAAGTGACGTAGGTCCGAATGCAGATGGTGGCAAGGAATACAAGGTAGCTTTGGACAAAGATATTAACCTTGACAGCGTAACTACCGGTAAAACTGTAATGAACAACGATGGCTTGAATGTTGGTAAAGACGTAAGCGTAACCGCAACTGCTGTAACCGCAGGCAAGACCTCCATCAGCGATGAAGGCGTAAAAGTTGGCGACAAGACCTATATCAGCGATAAAGGCTTGAATGCAAATGACCAAAAGGTTACCAATGTTGTTGCAGGCGAACTCAGCGAAACATCTAAGGACGCTGTAAATGGCAGCCAACTGTATAAGACCAATCAAGAAGTTGTTAACAACACCAACCGCATCAACAAGCTTGGCAGCCGTGTAAACAAGGTTGGCGCAGGCGCAGCAGCTTTGGCAGCACTGCATCCGATGGACTTTGATCCGGACGACAAACTGACCTTCTCCGCAGGCTATGGCAACTATGCAGGCGAAAACGCTGCAGCAATCGGCGCATACTATCGTCCTGACGAAAAGGTAATGTTCAGTGTTGCAGGTACCGTAGGCAATGGTGAAAACATGGTTAACGCAGGCGTATCCTTCGCTCTGGACCGCACCAACCATGTAAGCAACAGCCGTACCGCTCTGGCTCGTGAGGTTATCGACCTCCGCGGTCAACTGGCAGTAATGGGCGCTAAGATGGCTAAGATGGAAAAAGCATTCGGTATGCTGGATGAAACCAAGACCAAACTCTTCCCGGATGTTCCGGCTAACCACTGGGCATATGAATACATCGCTAAGCTGGCAGGCAACGGCTACATCGAAGGCTATCCTGACGGCAACTTCGGCGGTGACCGCCTGATGACTCGTTATGAATTTGCTGCAATGCTCTATCGTGCAATCGAAAACGGCGCAGCTCTGGAAGAAAAGATCATCAAAGAATTTGAGCCTGAATTGGGCCGCATCCGTGTAGACCGCATCAGCGGTGAAGACGGCGATCGCGATAAGATTGAACGTGTACGCGTAAACGATACTAAAGGCGAGCGCGACCATTACGGCAACAAGCTGGCAAAATAAATTGTCGGCAGTGACAAGTGAATAAAGCTCAGTAAACAGTAAAGGCGTTCTCCCGCAGGGGAGAACGCCTTTTGTCGTAGTGAGTATATCAATAATTGCAACGTTATTTTTCTTTTTGCAAACTATTGTTTCTGCAATACATCTGTGTTATAATTACTTTAGTTGCATAGGTAGCCGCATTTTTGCGGAGCTTATGCCTGGTCGTGCGGACCAGTGGCGCCTGTCGAGCTTTCGGCAGGCGCCTTTTCCTTTATGTCAGTCGCAATTGCCGGCTTATATATTTTTGCCTGACTTTATGCTATAATCAAAGGAGGAAACATATGCAAAAGCAAATCTCTAATCTCGATAAGCTGACTCTGTCTAACGATTTTCTTTTCAAGCACGTTATGCTCAGGAAGCGCATCTGCAAGCATATTCTGGAAGAGCTTTTACACACCAAAATTGCAGATATTACCTATCTTGAAGCAGAGCAGACTATTGATGTTTATCCTGACAGCCATGGTATTCGTTTGGATGTTAGAATTGCAGATACTGCCAATACTCATTACAATTTGGAAATGCAGGTAAAGAATCCTGTTAATCGTGCTACAGGAAAATTTCTGTTGCCTAAGCGTACCCGCTACTATCAGGCTATGCTTGATACGGATATGCTGCAAAAAGGTCAGGATTATGACGAATTATCTCCTACGTATATAATTTTCTTCTGTCTGTTTGATTTTTTTCAGGATTCTCAGCGTATTTATACCTTTAAGAAGCGTTGTCTGGAAAACATGAATATTGAATTGGCAGATGAAGCAGTTATTATGTTTCTTAATACCTTGGGAACCAAAGGTGATGTGTCACCGGACATTCAAAGTCTGTTTGACTACATCAACAGCAATACTATTACCAGTAATTTTACACGTGAGGTTGCTGACACGATTGTAGAAATTAAAAATGACAAGAAAGTGAGGGATGCCTATATGACTTACGAAATGCGTATGAAAGACTTGCGTGACGAAGCACATGCCGAAGGTCTGGCTGAGGGTAAGGCAGAAGGTCTCGCCGAAGGCAAGGCAGAAGAAAAGACTGCAACTGCAAAGCGTCTTTTAAGTATGGGATTATCTGTAGAGGATATTGCTAAGGCTACTTCACTTTCCGTTGAGCAGGTTGAAGCAATTAAGGCGGAATGAATTTGATAAAGAGTTTTTGCTTACAGTAAAGGCGTTCTCCCGCAGGGGAGAACGCCTTTTTACATTATAACGAAAGCAGTTAAGCTGTTATGGTATACGCTTTATAGACTGCTTGCGAAGCTGACACTTACCATTTTTCCGGAATTCCGGGGAAGTCGGCAATCGTCAGCATACAGCAGCTGCCGGTAGCCAGCAGTGTATCTGTATCAGTATCATATACATGAATCTGTATAGTAATCAACCGGTCATTATGCGAAACAACCTCAGCTTGTGCCTCTACCATTGCACCGGAAGGAGCGCTCTTAATGAAATCTACGGTCATCGATACCGTAACCACGCGCTTGCCCATAGCGGCACAGGCGATGCCGGTGGCATTATCCACCAGTGTTGTAAGCAAGCCTCCGTGCAGCTTGCCGTTAAGGTTTGTGTGGATAGCAGGGTCGATGCGCAGGCCGACTGCAGCTTTGCCGCAGCTGATGCTGTGAACCTTTATGCCGCAGTGCTGCATAAAAGCGTTATGCGTGTAGATATCTTTTACGCTTCGGATAATTTCTTCCGGTTGCATAAATCATTCCTCCTTTAGACAGGCGTCCAGCGATTGGGCAACGTCGTTGCATTGCTCAAGGCTTGCTACCCAATTTTGTAAACGTAATGCCTTTGCTTCACCGTAAACAGGTACGGCAAGGCTCATAAACTTGGCGCAGAGCTCCTCCCAAGTCAGAGGATTATCCGGATCTCCCTTAGGATAATCAACCTGCATTGTCAGTGTTTGTCCGTTATGCAGCTGAATTTCTACTCTGGAAGCCAGCTTGGAAGCATCTGCTGCGTGAAGCTGTTTCATAGCCTCATCGCGGATAACCTCGATGCGCTGCATTAAATCCGTAAGCTCTTTGTTATGGATACATTCCTCGCTGAACTGCGTAATGCCTACTTCGCCGAACTTCAGCATGGCAGCGGAGCAATATTGAATACTGAATTTGCCGCCGTAGGGAGTTTGCGGCTGCGGATTGTTAATCAGATAGTTCGTAATATCATTGACGTAAAGCTTAATTTTAGCGATGTCCTCAGGCTGCAGGGAATGAGCCTTACGCAACTCCTGAATGGCGTAAAGAGCGGCATGGGCATGCTTGCAGCAGGCGTAGGGCTTGAAGGAGTTGATGTCAATTTTCAGCTTGTCGGTGCTCATGCTTTCGGTAAGCTTTTCCAAATGCGGTTCTTTGACCATGGCACGGCAGAAGCCCTTTTCGCCTTCTAAAATTTCACTGGCTGCAGTAAAACCCTTCTGCGACAGATAAGCGCTGAGGACACCGCTGTAGGAAGCCTTGCCTGTGTGCAGCGGCTTGCTCATGGCACCCTCTTTTAAAAACTCCCACAGACCTGCTGCCTGGGTACCGGCGCTGCCGTAGCACATCAGTGTCTGCTGTGCGTCAAGACCGAGAGCGTTGGCGGCAGCAGCACCGGCGGCGATGGTGCCTGCGGTACCGGTAGTATGCCAAAAGAAGTAGGATTCCGGGATAACCGCTTCGCCTACGCGGCCGCTGGCTTCGTAGCCTGCGCAAATTGCTGCGATGAGCTGCTTGCCACTTTTGTGTTCGGCCTCGCAGACAGCCAGTGCGGGAGCAACAACAACGCAGGCCGGATGGATAATAGATGGGTTGTGCAGATCATCGAAGTCCAGACTGTGGGAAGCAGCACTGTTGATAAAGGCTGAGTTCAGGGCACTGGCCTTTTTGGCGGGAAGGCTGCCGAAAATATTCGCCTGTGGTGCATCACCCTGCAGGATAACATCATGTATAATACGTACCGGTTTTTCCTGCGAACCGCGGATAGCAATTCCCAGCCAGTCCAACAGACATTTTTTAGCCATTTCGATACTGTGAACAGAAAGCTTTTCGTAGCACAATTCTGCGGTAAATTTTGCTAATGCTTTAGTTGTCATTGTTAATACCTGCCTTTGCTTTAATTTTAACTATTGCCATGGTATTCGCCAAACGCAACGTAAACACCTGCCTTAGCCTTAAAACAAATTACCTCCCTGCTGGTATTCTCCGAATACCTCGCGCAGTACACCGCAGATTTCGCCTAAGGTTGCATAGGTTTTGACAGCATCAATCAGATAAGGCATAAGGTTAGCTTCACCCTTGGCAGCTTCCTTCAGAGCTTTCAGGGAAGCATCTACTGCTTGCTGGTCACGGTGAGCCTTCATTTCATTTACACGGGCAATCTGACGTTCCGCAACGCTTAAATCTGCCGTAATAATATCATTTGTTTTGACAGCCTTATTGTCTGCAAATTTGTTGACGCCGATGACTGTACGCTTGCCTTTTTCAATATCTGTCTGATATTCGTAGGCATGGGCAGCCATTTCACCTTGCATATAGCCTTGTTCGATAGCGGAAACCGCACCGCCCATGGCATCAATTTTTTGGATGTATTCATAAGCTTCTTGTTCGAATTTGTCAGTGAGTGCTTCAACATAATAGGAACCGGCCATGGGGTCGATTGTGTCGGCAACACCGCTTTCGTAAGCGATGAGCTGTTGGGTGCGCAGTGCAAGCGTTGCACTTTCTTCCGTCGGGAGGGCAATGGCTTCGTCATACGCGCAGCAGGCCATCGACTGAATGCCTGCAAGTACAGCGGACATGGCCTGCCAGGTAATGCGGGCAACGTTGTTCAAAGGCTGCTGTGCTGTCAGCACGCTGCCTGCGGTATGAACGTGTACGCGCAGCATCTGTGCCTTGGGAACGGTGGCTCCGTAACGCTCTTTCATGATGCGTGCCCACAAGCGGCGGGCAGCACGGAATTTGGCTATTTCAGAGAAGAAATTCAGGCCTGCGGTAAAAATCCAGCTGATACCGGGAGCAAAATCATCAACCTTTTGGCCTGCTTTGATTGCAGCATCAATATAGGCCATGGCATTAGCGAAGGCAAAAGCGATTTCCTGTACCTCGGAAGCACCTGCTTCGCGAATGTGATAAGCGCCAACGCTGATAGTATTCCATTTGGGGATATTCTGCGAGCAATAAGCAAAGGTATCTGTAATCAGGCGCATGGAAGGACGTGGCGGGAAGATATAGGTTCCGCGGGCGATATATTCCTTGAGAATATCGTTTTGAATAGTGCCCTTCAGCTGCTCCGGCTTTACGCCCTGCTTTTCGGCAACAGCAACATACATTGCCAAAAGTACGGCTGCCGGACCGTTGATGGTCATCGATGTGCTGACCTTATCCAGCGGAATACCTTCAAAAAGCTTTTCCATGTCAGCGAGAGAATCAATAGCTACGCCAACCTTGCCGACTTCGCCTTCGGATAACGGTGCGTCGCTGTCCAGACCGATTTGTGTCGGTAAATCCATAGCTACGGAAAGACCGGTTTGGCCTGCCTGCAGCAGATATTTGTAACGGGCATTGGTTTCTTCGGCAGTGGCAAAGCCTGCATAAGCACGCATAGTCCACAGGCGGCCTCTGTACATTGTGGGCTGTACGCCACGGGTGAAGGGATACTGACCGGGAAAGCCAATCTTACTGTTATAATCAAAATTTTCATCGATATCTAAGGGTGTATATAAGCGCTTTTCGCTTAAATGCTGCCGTTCAGGGAATTTTGCGATTGCCTTGGCAACCTTGGCATCATAGGCATCTAAGCTAAGCTGTAAATCTTCTCGTGTAGTCATAATGATTTTCCTCCTTGGATTGCTCTTTCATCGTGCCTGTTTTTTCTAACGCTATGTGCATGTCGAAGGCATGTTCCAAATCAACAGGCTCATGGCCGTTTTTTCTTTGCGCCATTTTCAGGTAATCATAAAGCTGTTCTCTGAAATCGGGGTGGGCGCATTTTTCGATAATCAGCTTGGCCCGTTTTAGAGGACTCAGACCGCGGATATCGGCTACACCTTGCTCGGTAATAAAAACCATCGTATCATGTTCGGTATGATCTGCGTGTGAAACCATGGGAACTACGCTCGAGATATTACCGCCTTTGGCAGTTGATGGGGTGGAGAATATTGTCAGGTAACCGTTGCGCATATAATCTCCGCTGCCGCCGATACCGTTCATCATACGGTTACCCATAACATGGGTAGAATTTGCCTGACCGTAAATATCAAATTCAAGCGGTGTATTCATGGAGATAACGCCGAGGCGGCGGATGACCTCCGGATTATTGCTGATGTCGAGCGGACGCAGAACAATGCGGTTACGGTAGAGCTTGGGATCTTCTTTATACATCTCCCAAACTGTCGGCGATGGGGTGAAGGCACAGCCGGAGGCCTGGGTGACTTTACCGCATTTTATCAGCTTAAAAACAGAATCTTGCAAAATCTCCGAGTACATAGTAAGATTATCAAATTTAGATTCTGCCAAACCCATTAATACAGCATTGGCTATGCTTCCTACGCCGGACTGCAACGGCAGCATTTGCTGCGGCAGACGGCCGTGGCGCTGCTCGTGCTCCAGAAAATCAACCAGGTTAGCGGCAATTTTTTTGCTTGTGTCATCAGGAGCGCTTAAATTGCGTACATGGTCGACAATGTCTGATTCGACGATGCAGGTAATTCTGTCAAGTCCGCAGCTTACATAAGGAGAACCGATGCGGTCGCCGACATGATAAATAGGGATTTCGGTGCGCTCAGGTGGTTTGCTGCAGATGTAAATATCGTGCATTCCCTCCAGCGTCAGCGGGATAGATGTGTTGACCTCAACAATAATTTTTTTCGCATGCTTTACAAGCATAGGCGTGTTGCCGACACCAGAACCGAGAACAATGCTGCCGTCTGCATTAATAGCAGCGGCTTCAACGATTGCAACATCAACATCGCCGTAAAAGCCGTAGTCGATTTGTTGGGCAAAGTGGCTTAAATGCTGATCAATATAGGTTACGCTGCCGGTGTTGATCTGGCGGCTGAGTGTTTTGTTGGAGGCTGCATAATAAGGCATGCGTCCACTGATACCGCCAACTTCGGCAAGTGCTTCTTCTATTTCCGGTCCGACGGAAGCACCGCTCCAAATATTGATACGGCATTTTTTGCCGGCCTTGATGGCTTTAGCGAGAGCAAGTGTGGTTTTCTTAGGATAGCCAGAGGGGGTGAAGCCGCTGACACCGACATTCATACCGTCGGTAATCAGTGTGGCTGCTTCGTCCGCGCTGACTATTTTGTCAAATAGGCAGGGGGTGCGCAAACGTGTTGCATCCAGCATTTCAAAAACCTCTTTTCTTTTTTGGAAATTTCCTTATCTGCTTACAGTTTAAATCTATCAACGTATAAAGTAAAATACGGAAAATACATTTTACATATAAAAAATACATATACGTTAACTCGTTCTTTGATGCGGGAACAGGATAATTCATGATATATAGTTGTCTGTTTTTAGAAAAAACGAAAAACTTATGCTTTTATTCCTAATCACTTATAAAAATAATCTATTGGAGTTATATGTGTTTTGCATATGCTGTCATTGGTTTTATGAAAAATTTAATTTTAAAACTAAAAAAGTACTCAGAAATATTGCTGTATAGTATAATAAAGGCAGAGAGAAGTAAAGGAGAACCCTATATGGACATAGAATATTACCGCAATTTTATTGCCATAGTTGAAGCCGGCAGTATTTCTGCCGCAGCTAAGCAGATAGCGATTGCCCAACCGGCGCTGAGTAATCAGCTTAAGGTGCTGCAGAAGCGTTTTGGTACGCAGCTGCTGCATGTGCGCCGTGGCGGTCACAGCATTGAGCTTACGGATGCAGGCTGTATTTTATATAACAAGGCTAAGTATATCTGCTCGGTAGAAAACAGCGCTCTGAAGGAGATAGTTAACTGTCAGGCAGGCTTTAGCGGTACGCTGCGCATCAGTCTGTCACCTTCGATGTCAATAAACTTTATTAAAAACTTTTTGAGTGATTTTTACAGAGAGTTTCCGCATATTAATTATGAGCTGTATGAGGTGCCGATTGACGAACAAACCCAGCAGCTTTTGGAGGGGAAAACGGAAATAGGCATTGCCAATGCACCCCTAAAGCAGTCTAAACGCTTTGAAACGCTGTTCAGCCGTAAAGAGCGTCTGGTTGCGCTTTTTCATAAGGATAGCCCGTATCTGAAAAATGATAAGCCTAATATCCTGCTGGATGATTTGGAGGACATTCCGTTATGTCTGTCGCGTGGCTGTTCTGAGCTGTTTTTTTCTGTGTGCTCGGATTCACACATTTTCCCGCAGGTTATGAGTATTAATACTACTAAGCTTTCGGCCATAGCCTGGGCAGAAAAAAATACCGGTGTGGCAATTGTACCGGCACCGGCTGTAGAATTGTTTCCGGCGAATCTGGTCCGCAAGGAAATCAAGGATGAGCGCTTGTTTCTGGAGATGACGCTGTCTATAGTTAAGGGCAGAGAGTTGTCGCAGGTTGCGCAGACCTTTATTAATTATTATATGCAGAATAAATAAAAATACGCCTTAGGCTGTTGATGCCTAGGGCGTATTTGTTGTGCGCCCAGCATGGGCGATAACTAGGTGGTGAAAGTCCACTACGCGCTCGGTAGCAGGAAGCGTTAGCCGAAGGCAAGGGTGTCCATCGTGAGGTGGAATCTGAAGGAAGCCAGATGCTGTTGCGGAAAATCGACAGCGGGCAAAGTTCTGAGCCGACGAACAGAAACCTTATAAAAGGCTGAATTAGAGTGGATAAGTCTGCGACACAAGATGAAGTCCAATGCTACCCGAACTCTATACAGTAAATAAGGCGGCTACATGGAATGAAAGTTATCGTTCTTACCTGGGGAGGTCTCACAGACGTAAAGTAGGAAATCCGAAATACGGAGTAAAGCTTGCTGTGAGAAGTCAGCAGAGGTCATAGTACCGTTTTTTTTTTATGGGAAGGACTGAACAAATATCAGTCTTGAGTAACTGGAGAAAGGAGACCAACACAATGAAAGCAGAATACCGAAAGGACTGCCTGCAAAGGGATAGCGTGGAACGCGAAGGGTATGCAGGAGTGCCGAGTGTTGGAACTCGGGACAACAGAGAAAGAGACAATGCAACGCAGGATTTACTGCGAGAAATTCTTCGGGGCAGAAATCTACTCGAAGCAATGAAAAGAGTCAAAGGCAACAAGGGAGCCGCGGGAATCGACGGAATGACTGTCGATGAAATGGAACCTTGGTGCACCGAACATGGTCGAGAACTTGTATCTGACATATGGTTCGGAAGATACAAACCGAATCCAGTAAGACGCAAGGAAATCCCCAAAGCAGACGGGGGAGTGCGAAAGCTTGGTATACCAACTGTCATAGACAGAATGGTACAGCAGGCAATAGCACAGGTACTGCAACCGATGTATGAAGCAACTTTCTACAAAGGAAGCTACGGCTACCGAGTAGGAAGAAGTGCACAACAGGCAATGGAAAGCGTGAAAGAATATGCGGAAAAGGGCTACCAATACGTAGTAGAAGTAGATTTATCCAAGTATTTCGACACGCTGAACCATGACTTACTGCTCAACATACTTCGCAGAAAGATAAAAGATAAGAGGCTGATAGAGCTAATCAAGAAATTCCTCAAAAGCGGAGTCATGGACAACGGAGTAATAGTAAAGACAGAAGAAGGCTCGCCACAAGGCGGACCATTGTCGCCACTACTGGCAAATATTTACCTGAATGAGTTTGACCAAGAAATGTCAAGACGAGGAGTAAATATTGTAAGGTATGCAGATGACATTATTGTCGAAGCAAAAAGCAAAAGAGCAGCGGAAAGATTATTGGAATCCAGCAGAAAATATCTTGAAGATAAGCTCAAACTAAAGTTGAACATGGAAAAGAGCAAAGCAGTAAGCGTATACTCACAAAAGTTCAAGTTCTTAGGATTTACGCTAGGTAAGAACCAAACGGGTGTAATGATAAGAGTACACAAACAACCCTTGAAGAAAGCCAAAGCAAAACTAAAAGAGCTGACAGCTAGAAGCCAAGGAAGAAATGTACGTGTAGTGATGAACAAGGTAAAAGTATATATAAGCGGTTGGCTGAACTATTACTGCATAGCAAGTATAAAACGCAAAATGCAGGAATGGAATGAATGGCTGCAAAGGAGATTTCGTCAATATATATGGAAACAATGGAAGAAATCTACAACTAGAGTTACAAACTTAAAGAAGTTAGGAATACCAGAGGAGTACGCATATATGTGGGGAAATACAAGACTAGGTTATTGGCGAGTAGCAGGAAGTGCAATACTTAACAGGTCAATAACAAAAGAAAAGCTCGTAAAAGCAGGCTATTATGAATTAGCGAGCAATTACGAGCTTAAAAGACTTAAGCATTATGGTATTTGAACCGCCGTGTACCGAACGGTACGCACGGTGGTGTGAGAGGTCGACTGCTCAAATAATGATCAGTCTCCTACTAGATTGCCTTCTTACTGTATTTTTTTCTTCGGGCGATATTCTGAGATAAACAGACCAGTCATTGTCAGAATGGTACCGAGTGCCACCAGCAGGGTGATTTTTTCCTGCAGGACAATCGCCGAAGTAATGACGGTGATGACGGGCACCATATAAATATAAACGCTGGCCTTTACTGCGCCCAACTCTCTAACTGCCAAATTCCAGGTGACGAAGCAGAGGGCGGAAGCGCCCAGTCCCAGAAAGACAATGTTGAAAAGATAGGTAGTATTGGCGAAGCGTGCCAGGTTTAGTTCAAAATCCAGAAAACCGAGCGCTGGCACCATAAAGAGAATGCCGTAGAAAAAGGTTCTGCGTGTAGCGAGGATAACAGGATAACCGTAGCTGCTGATTTTTTTCGTCAGCAGGGCATAAAACGCCCACACGACAGCGGCGGAAATCGCCAGCAAATCACCCAAGGGATTGAGCTGCATGGCTGCGCCGTTGAAGCTGATGCAGGCGATGCCGATCATCACGATAAAAAAGCCGATGATGAACTGCTTGCTTAAGCTGCCGGCAGAATGCATAAAATAATGCGCCAGCAGCGCGGTAAAGAAAGGCGCTGTGCTGCCGATTACGCTAACGTTGGAGGCTTGCGTATAGGTCAGGGCGATGTTTTCCAAAAGGTAGTAGAGGCAGATGCCGCAGAGGCCTGCTGCCATAAAAACAGGCTCCTGCTTTTTATCTGTTTTCAGCATTTTAGGATAGGCCAGCCAAAGGGCGAAAAAGGCCATAATAAAGCGGAAAAAAAGAATTTCCAGCGGCTGAAAGCCGGTAAGTAAAATCTTGGTAGAAATAAAGGTTGTGCCCCAGGTAGCAATCGTAATGAGGGCAGCAAGGTGACCGATGTAGCGAGTGTTTTGCATTTGCTTAGGAATCTCCGTTCTTTTAGTGCGCAGTAAAGCGTACTCTATGATTTTAGCAGACTAAAATCCTGCTATTAACAAACTATCCCCTCTGCCGGTATGACAGAAGGGATAGGCTTTTAAGTTTTTATTTTGTGTGCTTATCTTCGGCAGCCTGCTTATTTGGCGCCGCAGCAGCATATTTTGTCAGGGCAACCTTCGTAATGTGGAAGTCGCCTACGGTAGCAGGACCGTCGATACAGCCGTTGGAGCAGGCCATACCTTCGATATAGCTGCAGTCGAGCTTGCCTGCGGCAGCAGCCTTAACCGTATCACGGCATTTGTCCAGTCCGGAGCAGTATTGTGCGTTATGCACCTCACCGCCCATAGCGGCAACCGTATCCTGCATGGCAGCGCTTACGCCGGCCGTCAGCGGGAAGCTCAGGCCAAGCTTGGAGGCATCGCGTTCATAAGCAGTATCACCGCTCATTTCCGCAAATTTGATATCCTTGCCCTCCAGCATGCACATAATCTCTTCAAAGGTCAGCACATAGTTGATGGTTTCGCGGTGCTCGCGTGCTTCCACCTTTTTTGCGATGCAGGGACCGATGAACACAGTAACTGCATAAGGATATTTTTCCTTAATCAGCTCAGCGCAGGTGAGCATGGGAGAAGGTGTATCCGAAATCTTGTCGGCTGCCTCCGGTACCTGTGTTTTAATCAGCTTAACGAAGGCAGGACAGCAGGAGCTGGTCATAAAGCCCTGCTTGGCAGGAACCTTCTCCAGATATTCCTCTGCTTCCTTAACGCTGGTGATATCGGCGCCAACGCCAACCTCTACAACTTCAGCGAAGCCTGCTTTTTGCAGTGCCTCGTAAATTTGCGCCATGGTAATCTTCAAACCGTATTGGCCTACGATAGAAGGTGCCACAAGGGCGATAACCTGCTTGCCTTGCTGGATTTCGCGGATAACGCGGATAATATTGCTGCGCTCGTCGATAGCGCCGAAGGGGCAGGCGTTGCGGCAGGCACCGCAGGAAACACATTTTTCGTGGTCAATGACAGCCTTACGGTTTTCACCGATGCTGATGGCACCGATGGCGCAGGCACGCACGCATGGACGATGGATTTCGATAATCGCACCGTAGGGGCACATCTGCTTGCAGCGTCCGCATTCGATGCATTTTGTTTTATCGATAAAGGCACGGTCCTGAATAATGCTGATAGCCTTTTTCGGGCAGTTATTCATGCATTTGTGGGTGATGCAGTGACGGCACATATCGGTAACGTAATAAGCATCAATCGGGCATTGGTCGCAGGCTGCGGGGAGCACGTCGATAATCGGCAAATCGGTGCGCTCAGGCTCGTTCAGCGTCAGCTTGGCAGCCTCGATGATATTGCTGGAGCACTCCTGGCCCAGCGCCATATCAATACGGTTTTTCAGTACGGCTCTTTCTTTATAAACACAGCAGCGGTAGCGCGGAGTATCATCGCGTACCTCCTGCAGAATATCGTAGACGTGGTCAGGCAACTCGTTATTCCAGGTGTAGCGGGATAAATGCTCCAGCACCATGCGGCGCAGCTGCGCAACAGCGGTTAATTCCATAAGGGTTCCTCCTTGGCAATTAGTTATATTGCGTTTTGCATTGCATACTCTATACTGTACAATTCTTTACAGAACGCAAAAATCCTGCTGAAGTAGGAGATAAATCATGGTTGGCATAAGTATTGTCATCTGTTTTTGGTATTTGGAATTTTATCAGATATAACTGAAACTTTTCCTGATTTAGGAATTCTATCAGATATAACTGAAACTTTTCACGATTTTAGATTTTTATCAGTTATATCTGATAAAAATTCCGCTGTTGTAGTCAAAAAAAGCATACTTTTTTAGTATACGCAGAAAAAAATAAAAAATTTTCCTCTTACCCCCTTTACAAATTCAAATCCTAGTATTATAATAAGCGCATAAAGCAACAACGTGGTTGTTGGGTCGAAAGGTCCAAACTTCGTAGTTGCTTTTTCTTTTATATCAGCGGTGAGAATTATCCTCTTACCCATGATAAGTGCAACGAAGCACCGTAGCAGCGCAAGGCGCAGCTGACGGTGCTTTCTTATTTACAGAGCCAGAGAGAAGAAAATCTGTAAAGCACAAAAAACTGTATTTCCAATGAGGGATTTACACTTCGTAAACCCAAGGAAATTCTCAGAGAGAAATTAGGGAGGTTTTACAATGAATGATGTACCGAAACTGTTTGGCAGCTTAGTTTTTAACGAAAGTGTTATGAAGGACCGTCTGCCGACTGCAACCTATAAGGCATATAAGGCAGCAGTGCTGGCAGGCACTTCGCTGAATCTGGAAATTGCTAATATCATCGCCAATGCTATGAAGGACTGGGCTCTGGAGCATGGCTGCACTCATTTCACCCATTGGTTCCAACCGATGACCGGCATCACCGCTGAAAAGCATGAAAGCTTCATTTCTCCTACTGCTGAAGGCCGTGTAATCATGGACTTCTCCGGCAAAGAGCTGATTCAGGGCGAACCTGATGCTTCCAGTTTCCCGTCCGGCGGTCTGCGTGCAACCTTTGAAGCTCGTGGCTATACAGCATGGGATCCGACCTCCTATGCATTTATCAAAGATAACTGCCTGTGCATTCCTACAGCCTTCTGTTCTTACACCGGCGAAGTGCTGGATAAAAAGACTCCGCTGCTGCGTTCTATGAATACAGTCAGCAAGGCAGCCTGCAAGCTGCTGAAGCTGTTCGGCATTGATACTATCCGCGTCAACAGCACTGTTGGCCCGGAACAGGAATATTTCCTCGTAGATAAAAAAATGTGGGAAAAACGTAAAGACCTGGTTTACACCGGTCGTACCCTTTTCGGTGCGAAATCTCCGCGTGGCCAGGAGCTGGACGACCATTACTTCGGCATTATCAAACAAAGAGTTCTTTCCTTTATGAAGGATTTGGACGATGAGCTGTGGAAGCTGGGCGTACTTGCTAAAACCGAGCATAACGAAGTTGCTCCGGCACAGCACGAGCTGGCACCTATCTTCACCACTACCAACGTAGCATCTGACCATAACCAACTGATGATGGAGTTCATGAAACGTGTTGCTCTGCGTCATGGCCTTGTTTGCCTGCTGCATGAAAAACCCTTCGACGGTGTAAACGGCAGCGGCAAGCATAACAACTGGTCCTTATCTACGGAAGAAGGCCTGAACCTGCTGGATCCCGGCAAGGAGCCGTACAAAAACCTGCGCTTCCTGACCTTCCTGGCAGCAATTATCAAGGCTGTTGATGAATATCAGGATCTGCTGCGTGTGTCTGTTGCCAGCGCCGGTAATGACCATCGTCTGGGCGCTAACGAAGCTCCTCCGGCTATCGTTTCCATGTTCCTTGGCACTGAGCTGACTGCAGTCCTTGAAGCTATTGCAGCAGACAAGGTTTACAACGGCAATCCGGAAAGCTACATCAAGGTAAGCGACGATACCATTCCTGCTCTGGTTAAGGATAACACCGACAGAAACAGAACTTCTCCCTTCGCCTTCACCGGCAATAAATTTGAATTCCGTATGCTGGGCAGCATGTTCTCCATCGCCGGCCCCAACATCGTACTGAACACCATCGTTGCCGAAGAGCTGGATGAATTTGCCGATAAGCTGGCAGATGCTCCTGACCTGGAAGCAGCAGTATATGATCTGGTTAAAGAAACCTATAAGGCTCATAAACGCATTGTCTTCAACGGTAACGGTTATACCGATGCATGGGTTGAAGAAGCAGCCAAACGTGGCCTGCTGAACCTCAAATCTACTCCAGAGGCTCTGCCGTATCTGGGACATGCTAAGAATATTGAGCTGTTCGAAAAACACAACATCTTTAGCAAAGCTGAGGTTGAATCCCGTGTAGAAATCCTGCTGGAGAACTACAGCACTACAATTTCCATCGAAGCAGCAACTATGCTGGATATGTTCCATAAAGACATTCTCCCGGCAATTACCGCTTATACCGGAGATTTGGCTAAAGCAGTACTGGATAAAAAGGCTGCCGGTGTCAGCGCAGGCTTTGAAGGCGCACTTGCCGATAAGCTGAGCAAGCTGGGCGGAGAAATGTATGCATCTTCCCTGAAGCTGGAAGATGGCTTGAAGGAAGCAGCAGAAATCGGCGATAGCGAGAAGCAGGCTCTGTACTATCACGATACTGTTCTTGAAGAAATGGGCAAGCTGAGAAGTGCTGTTGATGCTGCCGAAGCTTTGACCGGTGGTAAGTATCTCGACTATCCGACTTATGGTGAGTTGTTGTTTGGTGTAAATGAGTAAGCTGCAGTTGCCTTCTCGACAGCCTTGAGTAAGGTGTGTTGAGATAAAATAATATATATAAACTCATACACAAAGGGGTGTATCCGAAAAATCGGGTACGCCCCTTTTTCTTTAGCTAATGCCATGTGAGCGCTGCTCAATGACACGTTAAAAAATATTATAATTTGAGGGGTGTTTACAAATGGACAAATATGTATCTGCCGATACTATATGGGTGCTGATAGGTGCCTTCCTGGTATTTTCTATGCAGCCGGGCTTCGCGATGGTTGAAACAGGCTTTACCAGAGCAAAAAATGCCGGCAACATTGTTATGAAAAACGTCATGGATATGTGCCTCGGTTCCATCGTTTTCTGGGTTCTGGGCTTTGGCCTTATGTTTGGTACCGATATCGGCGGCTTCATCGGCACGCCGGACTTCTTTGTAAAAGGTGATTACGGTGCCAGCTATCCAAGCACTGCGTACTTTATCTTCCAGACGATGTTCTGTGCTACCGCAGCAACCATTGTTTCCGGTGCTATGGCAGAACGTACCAACTTCCTGGTTTATTGCATTTACAGCGTATTAATCAGCGCTATTATTTACCCGATTAGCGGTCACTGGATTTGGGGCGGCGGCTGGCTCGCACAGATGGGCTTCCATGATTTCGCCGGTTCAACTGCCGTTCATATGGTAGGCGGCGTTGCTTCTCTCGTCGGTGCCAAGATGATTGGCGTATCGGCAAATACAATGCCGACGGTACGGTAAACGCTATTCCTGGTCACAGCATTCCGCTTGGTGCCTTGGGCGTTTTCCTTCTCTGGTTCGGTTGGTTTGGCTTCAACGGTGCTTCCACCGTCTGCGCAACCGGTGATGACGCCTTGGTTTCCATGGGTGCTATCTTCATTACCACTAACATGGCTGCAGCAGCTGCTGCTACCGCAACTATGATTTACACCTGGATTCGCTACGGCAAGCCTGATGTTTCCATGACACTGAACGGCGTGCTTGCAGGTCTGGTAGCAATTACCGCAGGCTGCGATATGGTAAGCCCGGTCGGCGCTTTAATCATCGGCCTGATTGCCGGTGTGCTGGTAGTTGCTGCTGTTGAATTCTTCGACCAGAAGCTGAAGATTGATGATCCTGTAGGTGCAATTTCTGTTCACGGTGTCTGCGGTGCCTTCGGTACTCTCGCAACCGGTCTCTTCGCTCTTGACGGCGGCCTCTTCTATGGCGGCGGTACTGATTTCCTGGTAAAACAAATCCTCGGCGTTGCAGTTGTAGCAATCTATGTTGCGATTACGATGACGATTATCTTTAAAGTTCTTGATAAGCTCTTCGGTCTGCGTGTTAAGGAATCCGAAGAAATTAAAGGCCTGGATATGGAAGAGCATGGCCTGCTCAGCAGCTATGCCGACTTTATGCAAACTCCGTTGGAGGCACAGACCTCTGTTACTACTACTTATGTTACTCCGGTCAAGGAAACTGCAGCTAAGCCTGCAGGCACAGTAAAGATGAGCAAGGTTGTTATTATTACCTCGCAAAATCGTTTCGAAGCATTGAAAAATGCTTTGGATAAGCTGGGAATTACCGGAATGACTGTTACTAAGGTTTTGGGCTACGGCATCCAGAAGGGCTCCACGGAAATGTATCGTGGTGCTGAGGTTGCTGCTCACCTGCTGCCGAAGGTAAAGGTTGAAATGATTGTTTCCGCAATTCCTGTTGCAGCAGTAGTCAATGTTGCTAAGCAGGTTCTGTATACCGGCAAATACGGCGATGGCAAAATCTTCATCTATGATGTTGAGGATGTTGTTAAGATTCGTACCGGTGAAACAGGCTATGATGCTCTGCAGGATTATCCTATTGAGGAAAAATAATTTGCTTCTCCCTAATCAAACTCCCTAATAAAACAGGAAGGCGCTCGGTGTCTTGCATAATGCAGGCTAAGAGCGCTTTTCTGTGTGTTGTAGGAGAATGCTTTTATAATCTTATTATGGCGAAAAAACTTGCAAAACTGCATTGTTTAGGCCAAAATAAGATTGAATCGTATTTTAGCCGGATTGGAGTGAATGCTATGAATAAAAACGTTGATTTATATAATGAGATGATAGCTTTTTTTGACGGAGATGCACGCCGCTGCCAGCATTTTATCAAGGTTGCCAGCCTGGCCAAGCAGCTGGCTGAGAGCGAGGGTGCAGATGCAGAGCTGACAGAGCTTGTGGAGGCGGCAGGTCTTGTGCATGACTGCGGTATTAAGCCGGGTGAAGCCAAGTACGGCGCCGGTCATTGCACCGGTAAAATTCAGGAGCAGGAGGGACCTGCTGTGGCACGCGAACTTTTGCAAAAGGTTGGGTATGCCCCTGAAAAAATTGAACGCATCTGCTATCTTGTCGGCCATCACCATACGTATAATATGATTGACGGTCTTGATTATCAGTTGCTTGTGGAAGCTGATTTTATAGTAAATTTTTATGAGGACGGTACGCCGAAGGAGAATATTGCCAAGGCTGTGGAGCGGATTTTTAAAACAGAGAGCGGAATAAAGCTGGCAAAGACTATGTTCGGTCTTTGATATACAATGCTGTGGCTTTTCGGTCACAGCATTTTTCTTGCTATTTTGTTCTATGCTTGCTAAAATAAACAGGATTAGGTTATTTTTTGGAGGCATAGAATATGAAGGAAATTTATGATTTAGCAGAACAATATCATAACGATGGCAATAACTGCGTGGAATCCGTAGTTAAGGCGTGCAATGACGGCTTAAAGCTGGGCCTGCCGGATGTAGCAATCCGCATGGTGTCCGGCATGGGCGGCGGTATCGGCCGCAGCGGCTGCGTGTGCGGTGCGCTGAGCGGTTCCTGCCTGGTTATCAGCTCTATCGTGGGCAGATTAGACCCGTCTGAAAAACATCAGACAGAAGTCTATAAATATACACATGAGTTTCATGAGCGCTTTACCAAGCATTTCGGCACTTCCTGCTGCAGAGCGCTGAACCGTCTGAGCTTCGGCACACCGGAATACAGAACTAAATGTATTAAGATTACTGCCGAAGCGGCAGACATGGTATCCGATTATCTGCAGGAAAAGGGACTGGTAAAATAAGCATTGGCTGCGAAGCTGAAAGAAGGACTGATGGAGGTCAGGCTGATGGAAAAAACTGAGTTGAAGAACATTGTAATTTTAGCAACCGGCGGCACTATTGCCGGCAAGGCTTCCTCCGGCACCCAGATGACAGGCTATACTGCCGGTGCCTACAGCGTTGCCGATTTGCTGGCAGGTGTGCCTGAACTGGGCGAGCTGGCGCACATCAGCGGCGAGCAACTGTGCAATATCGACAGCAGCAGTATTACCGATGCGTTGCTGCTGCGTCTGGCGCAGCGCTGCAATGAGCTGCTGGCGCAGGATGATGTCGACGGCGTTGTTATTACCCATGGTACCGATACTATGGAAGAAACGGCCTTCTTCCTGAACCTGACGGTAAAGAGTGCTAAGCCGGTGGTACTCGTGGGCGCAATGCGTCCTGCCACCGCAGTCAGTGCCGACGGACCTTTGAATATTATCAACGCTGTTAAGGTGGCTGTGGATGCTGCAAGCGCCGGGCAGGGCGTGCTGGTGATGATGAACGATGAAATCTACAGCGGGCGTGACGTGACCAAGACAAACACGGCGAATGTGGCAACATTCAAGGCAACGAACGGTGGTCCTTTAGGCTTTATCGTTGGCGGTGAGGTACATTACTATTATCGCAGCGTGCGTCCGCACACACTGCAGAGCGAATTTGACGTAACTGGTGTTACTGCTTTGCCGCGCGTGGATATCATCTACACGCATATCGGTGAGGACCGCGTATTTGTGGATGCGGCACTGGCAGCAGGCGCGCGTGGTCTTATCTACGCCGGCAGCGGTATGGGCAGCATTCATGAGGCTGTGGAAGCGGCGCTGGCGGAGGCTGTCGGCCGCGGCGTTGTGATTGTGCGTTCCAGCCGCACCGGCAGCGGTATTGTTGCCGCAGGCCTGGAGCGTTGGCAGGAGCAGGGCTTCCTGTATGCGGATAACCTTAATCCGCAAAAAGCACGCCTTTTGCTGCAGTTGGCACTTTTGCGGATGCACGAGCGCAGCGAGGTGCAGGAGATTTTTAATCGTTATTAAAGCATAAAAAGCAAAAAAGCTATCAGCGGGCAAAGCCCGGTGATAGCTTTTTTTATGTGCGCTTTAAAATTTTACCATCTTCTGTAACCGTTATGGTGCTTGGCACGTTCTGCCTGACGGGCAGCGCGCTCCGCTTCGTAAGCCTCGCGGGCAGCGAAGAAATCCTCCAGCTTCCAGCCGCGGTTAAACATTTCAATCAGCAGCTTGCCGGTGTTGTTGGCATCGTCAAAGGCGGTGTGCCACAGGCCGGCGGTGTTGACCTCCTGCTCTTCGGTGGCCTTTTTCAGACCGGTGGTGTAATCATCACCCTTCCACAGGCGGTAGGCCAGCGCCAAATCAAGATAGTCCTCGTATTTTACGGGGTTTTCGATTTTATGACGCTCGCAGCCTGTCTGCAGTACCTTGTAATCCTCGGTTCCCCAAGCTACAAAGTAGGTTTCGCCGCTTTCATACAGCGCTGCCAGTTCCTGCACCATGGCAGGAAATTCAATGGCCTGCTGCATATCCTTAGCGGTAATCATGCAAAAATCCATAGAATCCTTAGCCTGCTTAGGATAAAAATGTGGTTTGACAAAGCTTTGGATGCGTCCGCAGTCGGTGAGCGGTTCGCCGTCCAGCTTCACTGCGCCGATTTCGATAATCTCGGAAAAGAAGCCGCGCGGACGGCCGACAGGGCGCTCGTAGGTAGTAAATTCAAAATCAACGACTAAAAATTTCTTCATTGCAATTCCTTCTTACACTAAAGCATAGCCTGCTGCTCAGTGCTTTTTACCGCAGCATTTTTTATACTTTTTGCCGCTGCCGCAGGGACAGGGATCGTTAGGATAAACCTTTTTCGCTTTGGCACCTACACGGGTATTTTGCTGAGCTGCCTGCTGTGCGTCACGCAGCAGCTTGATAGTTTCGTTGGGAGTGTGGCCGCCGAGGCAGAACATACGGGTAGCATTGTTGCGGGCGTTCTGCAGCAGTACGGAAAGTCTGCCGAGATGGCTGTAATTGTTCCAGGCAGGAATATTAGCCTGTAGCTTCTGAATCAGCTCAGAGGTATTACCGTCGGTGTTGGAGTTTTCAAATTCATAGATGTACTGGCACCAGTAATGTGCATCCAGTGCCGCAACATTCAGCTCTTGAGTGAAGAAGTCATGCAGATCCTGATATGCGGTAGTAGATTGCATATAACCGTAGTGGGAAAGCATGGTGATTTCCTTTACGGTAGGCAGGTACAGGCCGAAGGGCTTTCTGCCCTGCTCCAGTCTGGTGTAGAAGTCATCGCTGTCATTTTTCTTGAGCAGGATGCGGCCATCTTTAATTGCGCAGGGGTTAAAGTTGCTCGGAACCTCGGCCAGCAGCTGCGGCAGAGTTTCCGGAGTAAGCTCAAAGCCTGCTTTTTGATTATACATTTCGCAGAAAAATTCTACCGGCAGGATAAGGTGCAGGCTGGACATTGCGGTTATGCAGTCCAAAAGCCATGCCAGCTGTTGGCGGTGAGCCTGGAAATCTGCGGTGTTGATTTTTTTGTAGACGGTGCGTGCTTCCTTTACTGCTTCAAAGCAGTCGTCGGGATAGGAAACAATGTAGCCCATAGAAATAAAGGGCAGCAGCAGTGCATATTCGCTGTAGGTAGGATGGGAGCATTTTTTCTCCAAGGCTGCTTCGAAGGCCTGAATATTTTCGTCCGGCATAATAGCAAAGCGTTTTGCTGCAATTTCCGGCTTTTGCATTTCTGTGCAGATTTTTTCTGCCAGCTCGTCCTTTTTGAGCTTGCTGTAGGTGATGCAGAGCTGACGCGCTGCAAAAATTAATTTATCCTTAGTGAAGGCTTTTAAGTAATCCAGCAATACAGGTTTACGGGATGGTTGATTCTTGGTTTTGGTTGTACTTGCAGACATATTGATAGAAAATCTCCTTCTTTGTAATCTTACGTATCTCTTAATTATAAATAAAAACAGGAAATATAGCAAGTGAGGAAATTTAATATACAGTTTATTATACGCTTTTCGGCGGTTAAATTTATTTTTCAGCCTCTACTTGCTGGCGACGCATAGCGGGAATAAGGAAAAAGGCACAGTAAATAAAGGAAAGCAGCACGATTGCGCCGCCGCCGAGACCGATATAAGCGATGGAAGCATGCGTACAGATAAGTCCGCCCAGATAGCTGCCGCTGCCGATACCAAGATTATAAATGCCGGAGTAAATCGACATAGCCACAGCGGAGGTACTCATAGTAGTTGTGCGCAAGAGCTCTGCCTGGCCTACAACGTTGAAGGCGGTAACGAAAATGCCCCAGATTGCGCAGAGCAGCACCAGCAGATAATGATTGATGCTTACGGGGTAGAGCAGCAGCAAAACAACTGCAACGCCAAGTACGGTGATGCGGAAAAAGTGATAGCGGCATTTATCATACCATTTGGAAAAGGCTGCGCTGCCCAAAAGTCCGGCAGCACCGAAAATAACCAAGGTGATGGTTATCCAGGCATCATCCATCAGCGCAATCTGCTTCAGGTAAGGCTCGATATAGCTGTAGGCGGTATAATAGCCGGTGGGGAGCAAAAAGGACATCATATAGAGGCCGATGAGCACAGGATTTTTCAGCATTACCGGCAACTGCGAAAGCGTAAACGGTTCGCTTTTTTCCGGCTTGGGGAAGACGCAGAACATATAGGCTAATACGATGAAGGCCAAAACGGCGATGCACATAAAGGCCATGCGCCAGCCTACGTAAAGGCCGATGATACGTCCTAAGGGAAGGCCGACGATGATGGCGATGGCCGTGCCGGTTACAATCATACTCATAGCCAGTGCTTTAAAGGGACCTTTGACAAGACGCACGGCGATAGGCGAGGCGACGGACCAGAAAATGGAGTGGGCGAAGGCTACGCCGATGCGCGAAAGCAGCAGCGTCCAAAAGCCGGTGGCAAAGGCAGAGGCTACATGCGATACGGCGAACAGGCTGATGGTTGCCAGCAAAAGCTTGCGCAGCGGATAGCGGGAAGCAGCAATCATCAGCGGCAGGCTCATGAGCATTACGACGTAGGCATAAATGGTAATCAGCATACCGGCCTGCGCTTCGGTCATGCGAAAATCTGCGGCGATATCGGACAAAAGGCCTATGGGCATGAATTCCGATGTGTTAAAAATAAAAGCGGAAACGGTCATGCCGATTAACGGCAGCCATTCGCGGGGAGTGAGTTTGTTTTCCATAATATATCAAGCACCTTACTTTCATTCTATAAAATTGCGCTGAATATTATAGCACAGCATATTTGTGTGCTACAAGCAAAAAGATTGTAAATTATTGGCTGTGGGATGTTGCGGAGGTTTTCTTTGAAAAGGGCTGTCGTTAAGGGGCAAAAACAGTAAAGGCGTTCTACTTAAGTACGGTAGAACGCCTTGGAATATAATATTAATTTTAGTTTATGGTTGCTGCTCAGCTTGCAATGCTTCAACCTGTTCAAACGGGAGAGAAGTAGCCTTGGCGATATCCTGCACAGAAAGGCCCATGCTGAAAAGACGCTTAGCAGCAATGTTGGCATTTGCTTCGCCCTCAGCAATGACTTCACGCCTTTTATCTAATAAACGTGCTTCCATAAGCATAAATTCTCGCCTTACTTTTGTATCTAATTTGAGATGGCTGATTTCATCGTCAATTTGCTTGGTGAAATCAGTATTAGAGTGGTTAAGCTTCTTCTTTCAGCTTTTCCACATCAGCGAGAGATAAACCGGAAAGTTCCGTGATTTCCTGCAGGGAATAGCAACCTTTAGCTAACATGAGTTTAGCGACTTTAAGTTTATGTTCGGCTTCACCTTTTACTAATCCGATAGCTTCGCCTTCAGCAAGGCCAATCTCCTTGCCTTCGGCAATGCCTTCACGCCTCTCATCTAACAAACGTGCTTCCATAAGCATAAATTCTCGCCTCACTTTCGTATCGAGTTTCAGATAGCTGATTTCATCGTCAATCTGCTTGGTGAAATCAGTAGTTACAATGTGGTTGTTTACATAATCATAAAAGCTCTTGATGTCTTTAGAAATATCGCCATGCGTACCTTTGGTGTTCAAAATCATGGTGGTCGCTTCATCGGGAAGCTCCAGCTCCAAATTCTCCAGACAACGTTTTTTTAAGGTATAAACATAATTACCTTTTTCAAAGAAATCAAAAACACAGATAAAAATGATAAAGGTCGGTGGCAGCAGGTCATACGGCTGTCCCTTCTGCAGCAAATCAATATCAAGCAGCGCCTGATAATAGCGTGAGCGCTTGGGCAGAACGTAGGTATCCGTATCAGGATTTTTATTGTTTTTCACCTGCATCTCCAGATTATAATGCGTGTTTTTATCATCCGCTACGATGATATCAAGGCGGATGCCGCGGCTGGTGTACTCAGGCTCAAGCGTCTTTTCTGCCTCCAGATAGTTGATGTCGGCAATTTCTATCTGCAGCAGCTCCTCCAGCAGATGCTTGCAGATGCGCTTGCGCGACATAACCTTCTTGAAGATGAAGTCGCTTTGGATTGTCAAGTTTGCGAATTTTGTTGCCAGGTCTTGCATGGTTTTTCTCCTTTCATTTTAACACAAGTGAATAAAAAAATACATAAGCAGTTGCAAAGCGCCTGAAAAACAAAAAAGAGCAGTACCATGACGATAAAAAATCGTCAGTTCGTACTACTCTTAGAATGTACCATATAAATATAAATGGCCTTGCTTAAGCTTCTGCAGAAAAGATGCATCTGCAGGATATACTGCTTATTTAATTGTCCGCAGGTAAATGAGCCGGATGCTTATGCTTACTTGCGGTTTTAAAGAACTTAGTTTAAGTTTACTTGAAATACAGGGGAATGTCAAGGGAGGGAACTTTTCATGCGAACATTATACTTACTATAATCCGGTTATAATACGGGTACTTCTATTTTAGAAATGAAGTTGTCATGCGAATCGGTTGACCAGTAATTTCTTAATGTTTTGATATAAATAATGTTATTTGTTTTTAAATTCAGTGCTTTGCAAAAATTAGTTAAAAGTGGTTTGGCCGTATTAACTGCATCGGCAAAATTGGTATTAACGCAGATTTGCAGATACAGGCCGTAAGGCTTTATGTAATTGTGCCTTTTTTTATTAGTCTTGCAGAAAACTTTGTAGGATTTCGGAGAAAAATCGGTAATTGTTTCATTAAAAATAAAACCGCTGATACTATATTCTTTAAGCCCGTTTTGGTCGACAGCCGAATTCAGCAGGGTGGCAGCAGCTAAAAAACGTTCCTTTTGCGGTAACGAAAGCGGGATTTGCTCACTTACCAAAAAATATTCCTCTTCTCTATAGGACAAGGTAATTTCGTTCAGTTTGCAATCATTGTAGATGTTTATAGTATTAATTTTAGATTTTATATTATCACATAATTTTGTAGTGAGCTCTATTTGCTTTGTCAATTTATGTAATTGCTTGTTGAGCAGAGAAAGCGTATCGTCAGGAGTGCGGTGCTCCAAAAAATTCTTTATATCGTTAAGGTGGAAGCCCATTGTTTTCAAATCCAAAATAATTCCCAAGATGAAAAACTGCTTCAGCGAGTACATGCGATAACCGTTCGAATCTACATAATCAGGCTTAAACAAATCCTTTTTATCGTAGAAAATCAGCGTCTGTTTTGATATGTTATATAATTGCGCCAAGTCACTTGCGTAAAAGAAGTTGCTTTTGTTTACCATTTAAAAATCTCTCCTATTGACATTATAGTTACTATATGGAGTATACTGTATCATCATAACATAAACAACATAATAATGCTAGAGTATTAGCATTGAGTTAGTGCATGAGTGTATGATGAAGTTGTTAGGAGGTATTGTATTTTTATGTTGAAACTGAATCGAAAAAAAGTTGCCGCTTTATTCATGATTTTGGGAATTTTGCCTCAAAGCGTAAGCTTTGCAGCAGAAAAGCTGGATCAATATAATTTGGACGAAATTGTAGTAACAGCTTCTCAGGAGAAAATTAAGCAGGAGCTGAATACTCCTGCTACTACCGAAATTTTCACTGCGGAGGATATTAAAAACTACAACGGCAGCAACGTACAGGAAGTATTGGAATATGCTGCGGGTGCGATTGCCGCTCAACCTACCGGTGTTGGCTCTACGTTTGGTATGAGAGGTCTGACCGGCGCAAGCCGTAACCCGACTATTCTGGTTGACGGTGTTCCTTTAAATATGCAGGGCTTCGGTAACCTGGACGCTATTCCCGTTAATGCTGTTGAAAGAATCGAAATCATCCGCGGTACCGGCGCAGTTCTTTACGGCACCGATACCTTGACCGGTGTTATCAATATTGTTACCAAGCAGACTCCGCAAATTTCCGCAAGTGCAGGCTACGGCAGCAGAGGCAAGCGTCTGGCTACATTGAATGTAAGCGAAGATAAATTCGCTATGGCATATACACATGACAGAATTGCGGAACGCAACTGGTACACTGCGAAGAAAACATCTCAAGGCAAGTGGATGGAGAAAAACAGTGTTATGTTAAAGTACAAACCTAATGATAATTTATCTATGAGATATATGCTGACTGATAATCAGAATGATTACGATAAGTTTGCTGCCCTCAAAAAGACAGGCTCCAACGAAACCAATATTGTATTCCATGATCTTAATGTAGCATACAACAACAAAGGCCTGGATGTTACCGTGTTCGGTCAGAAGCGTAAATACAAAAACAATGCTTATAACGCAGCTCACGAGCTGATGTCCAAAAATTCTCTGCGCAGAAACAGCTGGAACTATGGCGTAGATGCTAAGTATAATTTTGATATCGGCAAGTTCAACATTACTACCGGTGCGGAAGTGGCTTTGGAAGCAGATTCTCACGGTAACGTTAAAGGCACATCCTTCGATCTGGATATGATTAAACGTCACAGAAAGGCTGTATATATTCAGGCTGTTGACAACATGACCGACAAAACCACCTTATCCTTCGGCGGCCGTGAAGTAATGTATGACGACATGAAGAATGAATTCCTGCCGTCCTTACAATTACTGCACAAGCTTAACAATAAGGATACCGTATTCCTGAACGTCAACAAATCCTTCCGTATGCCTACCATCGGTGACCAATATTCCGACAGCGATTCTATGATTTTCAATGATAACCTTGGCCCCGAAACCGGCTGGAACTATGAAATCGGCTGGAAGAAGCTGTTGTCTCCGCGTGAATTCTTAAAGGTTTCTTTGTACCATTTGGATATCAGCAACAGAATCTTTACGCAGAAAATCGACGATGACCACAGCATGGTTGTCAATGCCAATAAATTCAAAAACACCGGCTTAGAGGTTTCCTATGAAGGCGTTTTGAGCGACCACTGGAGCTTCAAGACCTCTGTTGCATATTCCGATCCTAAGCAGATTGATAAACCGGGTGCCGATTTCAGAAACTGCGATGATAAGCTGCTGATTAACAGCGTTTTAGGCTATAAAAACGGCAAGCTGGCAACCAACCTGTTACATCAATATGCTGCTATGCGTTATCTGTCTTACGCACCGTATTCCGGCAATGGCATCAAGCAATATCTGAGCTTTAATGCTACCTATCAGTTCGATAAAGAAAACAGCGTGAAATTTGCTGTCAACAACATTCTGAACAGAACCGAAGAGATGGCTGCTTCCAGAGGCTGTCTGCTGCCGTACCGTGACTGGTTCATTACTTATGAAAGAACATTTTAATAAAATGCTTTGAAGGTGAACAATGAAAAAGCTGTTTCTGGTAATAATGGCATTGTCCTTATTGTTAGTCACCGGCTGTGGCAAGGAGTCCTTGTCCTCGCAGGAGCAGGGCAGCGGTTATACAGTTGTTGATGCCAGAGGCAAGAAAATAACCTTTGCATCAGCACCGAAAAGAATAGTTTGCTTAAATTACAGCGCTACAGATATTTTGACGGACCTTATACCGACAGAACGGATAATTGCTACGGATATGTGGGCAAGGGAAGAGGATTTGTCGAACTGCTATGAGAAGCTGAAAGGTATTCCTGTATGCGAAAATAATCCTGAGCAGATTATGAAATTTAACCCAGATCTTGTTATTCTGACTGAAGGCAGAGCTAATGAGCTGGCAGATACTCTTGACAGTGTGGGCGTCAAGACCTGTGTATTGCGTCAGCCGAAAACTATACAGGAAATTCCGGATTATATTAAAATTGTGGGTGAGGTAGCAGATACTAAGGCTGCTGCCGACAGCCTGGCAGAAAAGGTTGCTGCATATATCAAGGCTTCTGCCGGTGGACAGAAAATCGAAAGTGTTTTGCTGATTCATCCTAACGGCGGTATCGGTCAAAAGGGCTCGATGCCTGCCAGCATCTGCGAAGCATGTAATATTGAAAATCTGGCTGCAAAGTACGATTTTCCGCAGTCCTCCTATCTTAGCAAGGAACAGATTATTGCTATGAATCCCCAAAGAATAATAGTGTTGGACTGGTCCTTTGGCGGACAACACAAAAATGCAGAGATACGCAAGGAAGAAATTTTAAATGATCCCAGCTATCAGACTGTTTCAGCCGTGCAAACTGGCAAGGTTGTTATTGTGCCGATGAAATATATGCATTGCTCCAGTCAGTATGTGATGAAAAATCTGGAAGAATTAAAACGTATTATGCGCACAACCCTATAATAAAAAAACAAGCAGTGAACTACGAAAAATAGTTCCTGCTTGTTTTTTAGAATATGTAAATATATGGTATGGGGAAAGTTTATGTTTAAAACATTTCCCGGCTATTACAAAACATAAAAGGAGAAGGTTATGAGAAAAATTGCAATTTACGGTAAGGGCGGTATCGGCAAATCCACCACAACCTCCAATTTATCGGCAGCACTGGCCTTAAAGGGCTACAAGGTTATGCAGGTAGGCTGTGACCCGAAGAGTGACAGCACAAAAAACCTTATGGAGGGCAAACGCATTCCGACAGTATTGGAGCAATTAAAAGAAAAGGGAGAGTCCTTGAAGCTGGAAGATATTGTTTTTGAAGGCTTCGGCGGCGTACTGTGCGTAGAGGCCGGCGGACCTACTCCGGGCATCGGCTGCGCAGGCCGCGGTATTATTTCTGCCTTTGAAAAGCTGGCAGAGTTGGAGGCCTTTGAAACCTATAAGCCTGACATCGTTATCTATGACGTATTGGGTGACGTAGTCTGCGGCGGCTTTGCTATGCCGATTCGCGGCGGCTACGCACGCGAGGTATTCATCGTATCCTCAGGCGAAATGATGGCCCTCTACGCGGCAAGCAACATCGCCCAGGCCATCAAAAACTTTGGCCGTCGCGGTTATGCACGCTTGAAGGGCATCATCCTCAACGCCAAAAACATTGAGAATGAGCAGGAGCTGGTAGCCAAGGCTGCTGCAGAAATCGGCACCGAGGTTGTGCAGTACGTACCGCGCAGCGGCGATATCCAAATCGCCGAAAATCAGGGCGGTACCGTCAGCGAATTTGTCAAGGATTCCCCAATGGTACAGGTATACAACGAATTAGCCGAGCGTGTGCTGGCTATGAGCGAGGACGAAGAAGAATAGGAGGCAGTACATGGGCTTAAAGGAAGATGCAATTTGGAAGATGGCCGAAAAAATGGGCATGCCCAAAAGCGCCATCGAAGCCATCAAGGACAAGCAGAAAAACGGCGACAAGAGCGCTATGCCCGACATGGGCAAGATGATGAGCATGATGCAGGCAATGAAAGGCGAAAAGAAGGACGAAATGCGTAAAATGGCTGAGAAAATGGGTATGCCGCCGCAAGCTGCAGGCATGGACGGCAACGAAATCTTAGGCCGTCTGAACCGCCTGAGCAAGGTGCAGACGATCAAGGATGTGCCCCAGCTCACAACAGCACTGTTCCCCGGCACACACTGTCCGCTGATGGGCGCGGCGATGGTGGCAGGCGGTATCGACGATTGTCTGCTGGTAATCGTAGGCACGGACGAATGCAGCTATTACACCAAAAGCCTCACCATCAACGAGCGCTACGGCGGTATTGCGGGACGCTGCGTTTCCGTAGTGCTCGACAGCCATGACGTGACCTTCGGAAGCACCGAAAGCATGCATAAGGCCTTCAAAGAAATAGTGGCGGAATATCAGCCGAAATGCGTGATGCTCGTCACCACCTGCGTAATTGAGGTAATCGGCGATGATTACGACGCCATTGCCGCAGAGCTGACGAAGCAGTACAGCATTCCGGTAATGGCGGTGCATACCGAGCACTTTAAGTGCGAGGATCACTTCCCCGGTCTGGAGCGCGCCATTACTGCCTGCGCTGCCATGATGCAAAAGCAGGACTGCGACGGCAGTGTCAACGTTCTGGGCCAGCGCATGGGCAACTTTGCCGACACGGAGCTGCACGCATTTTTGCAGGCAGCAGGCGTCAAGCTGGGCGTACAGCTGCCCAGCGGCTGCACTGCTGAGGAAATCCGCCGTGCTCCCGCAGCGAAGGTGAACATCGTCGTGCATGATATCGCGCTGCCGTTGGCGCAGACTATGCAGGAGCAGTATAACATTCCCTATGTTTACTTTAACCGCTTCGCAGCGCCGGAAAAAATCCTGCAGACCTATCAGCATCTGTTTAATTATCTGGAGCTGCCGCTGCCTGCGGAGATTGGTGCTAAGTTTGAGGAATGCAAGGAAATGGAGCAGAAGGTGCTGCCTGACGTAAAGGGCGTGCCCTATATCTACGGCAATACGCAGTATGACTGCTTTGAGCTCAACAGCTATCTGTGCAGCCTGGGCCTGGTGCCGCAGCTGATTCAGAGCAATAAGCTGAGCGAGGCTAATTTTGCTGATATCGAAAGCATTCTGGCGCAAACCGACCCATACATCTGCAAGGCGGCAAATATCGCACCGCTGCAATATGTTTACGACGTACTGCATCCGTGGTTCTATATGGGCCATGAGTTCGGTGAGCGCCTGCGCCGCAAGGGCATTGCCCTGCTGCACAGCGACCCGGCAGGCAAAATGCTGGGCTTTGAATGCAGCAGCTTCATGCTGCAGGCAGTGGCGAAGGCTGTAGCCGACGCAAAGAAATTCAGAGAGGAGGCTGGCCTGTGAGCTTAGTAAGATTTTTACCGACACCGTCGGACAGAATGGGAATTATCTGGAGCCTTTTGGCCGTACAGGGAGCTATCGTGCTGGAGTACGGCCCTGCCGGCACCACGCACTACAGCATGGGCTTATACGGAGGCTTGGGCCTGCGCTTTCAAAACCGCCTCTTTACCACGCATATGAGCGAGGACGATGTTGTCATGGGCGACGTAACACGTCTGGAGGAAGCAATTATCGAACTGGACAAAAGTTATGCGCCGAAGGTTATCTTCGTCGTAGCCTCCTCCGTAACTGCCGTCATCGGCACCGACATCAAGGGCGTGTGCCGTTATATGCAAAACGAGGTCAAGGCTAAGCTTGTGGCCTTCGAGCAGGGCGGCTTCCGCGGTGATTACAGCGTCGGCCTGGCCGAAACCTACAAGCTGCTGGTGCGCAACCTGCCACAGAAGGATGCAGTGCAGGAGGCGGGCGTGTACAACATCATCGGCGCCTCTGCGTGGCGCTACCGCATGGCAAGCGACATCTGGGAGGTAAAGAGCCTGCTGAGTGAAGCACTGGACCTGCGCTGTAATGCCTGCCTTTGCTGCGACACCAGCGTAGACGAGCTGCAGGCTATGGGCAAGGCACAGGTAAATATTGTGCTGGGCAACGAAGGCCTTGCCGCTGCCAAATATCTTGAAGAAAAATTCGGTACGCCATATGTTTATGCCGTTCCCTACGGCTACAGCGGCACCGTAAGCTTTTTGGAGCAGGTAGGCGCAGCAGTTGGTAAGGCTCCTGAGCCCGTGGTGCTGATGCGCATCAAAATGAAGGAAAAGGGCATGTCCATGCTCAGTATGTTTGCCATGATGGGCGGCAGCAAGCCAAGGCAGGCCGCTGTTAAGGGCGATTATGACCTGGTGCAGGGTGTGAGCACTTTTCTAGAGCAGGCAGGCATCAGCGTGACGCACAAAATGTGCGCGCACAGCCTGAAGGCCATCACCGAACCGGCGGCAGACGTAGAAGCCTACGCCGAGGAGGGCGAATGGCTGCAGGAAATCCGTGAGCTGCGCGACACGCTGCTTTTCGCGGATGATGTAGCGCTTACGCAGGCAGATGCAAGCAACATGAAGGTGCTCATCAGCGCGCCGTTTATGAATGGCGTAGTGGCAACACACCTGCCGTTTATGGGCGAAAAGGGTGCTGATTTCCTGCTGGAGCAAATCCAGGGTTATTATCAAAAGTAAAGTTTAAAGCAAAAGGAGGACACTATCATGAAACAAATTCCTGTAATTTTTTGGACCGGTACCGGTAACACACAAATGATGGCTGACGCTGTTGCAGAAGCAATTAACGCTGCCGGTGCGGAGGCTGTTGTAAAAAATGTCAGCGAAATCACTGCTGACGAGGCTGCAGGCTATGATGCTCTGGCATTGGGCTGCCCGGCAATGGGCGCAGAGGTGCTGGAGGAATGCGAATTCGAGCCGTTCTTCACCGAGCTTGAAGGTAAGCTGGCAGGCAAAAAGGTAGCGCTCTTCGGCTCCTATGGCTGGGGCGGAAGCTATATGCAGGACTGGGAAGCACGCGTTAATGATGCGGGTGCGACACTTGTAGCTGACGGCGTACTGGCGCTGGGTGCTCCCGATGACGAAGCAATGGCCAAGCTGGCGGAAGCAGGTAAGCTGCTTGCCGAATAAGGCTTAAGCAACACCAAAAACTGCCTTTCGATTTTAGGAAAGGCAGTTTTTTAGTGAAGCGCTTGTGTTATAGCAATTGGCAAATAACTCGCTTTATGATATTATTTAAGAACACATCCTATTGACTTTATACCTGCTATATAGTGTAGACTGTATCATCATAAAAGAAAGTATATAACGTCGCGGCAGCGTTTTGACAAAAGCTGCTGCCCGCGCTTTAGAATATATATGAATAGAGGATAGGAAGCTTTATGTTCAAAACATTTCTCAGCTATTATAAACCGTATAAGGGTATTCTGCTCTTTCTCGTGATAGGCTCGCTGCTGCGTGCGCTGCTCGAGCTGTTCTTTCCCTATGTAGTGAAGCTGATGCTGGAACAGCAGCTGCCGCTCAAAAATCTGCCGCTGCTCCTTGAATGGTCGGCGGCACTGCTGGCCATGTATCTGGTAAACTTCGGCATGCATTTCAGCATCATCTACTGGGCGCAGTCCATGAGCTATTCCATGGAACGCGACATGCGCCGCGATTTGTTCAGCCATCTGCAAAAGCTGTCCTTCGGCTTTTACGATAAAAACAAAAGCGGCCAGCTGCTTTCGCGCCTCACAAGCGATTTGAGCGAAATTAACGGCTTCGCAGGCAATGCGCCGATTGATCTTATCGTCTGTGGGCTGACGATGGTCGGCACAATGGTTATTCTGATTTACATGAATCCTATGCTGGGCAGCCTTATTGCCTTCCTGCTTCTGGTGAAGGCAGTGCATACCGTTTTCGTCAACCTGCGCATGAAAAAGGCCTTTTTCGCTAATCGTGTGGCAATGGGCGAGGTAACTGGCAAGGCTGCGGAAAGCATTAACGGCGTGCGTCTGATCAAGGCCTTCGCGGGCGAGCGCAGCGATATGGCGCAGTTTATGGAAAAGGCGGATACCTATCTGACGGTATGTAAAAAATCCTTTAAAATAACCTCATATTTCGTCGGCAGTATGATTTTCTTCAGCAACTTTATCAATGTGGCGATATTAGTCGTGGGCGGTCTGCTGATAAATCAGGGGCTGATGAGCTTCGGCGAGCTGGTGGCCTTCTTCCTCTACGTGGGCCTGTTTATGAAGCCGCTGATGCAGCTTTTAGGCTTCATTCAGGTATATCAGCGCGGCATGGCAGGCTTCAAGCGTTTTTATGAGCTGCTGCAGGAAAAGCCCGAGATTACCGATGCACCGGATGCTAAAATCTGCCCGCCCTGCAAGGGGAACATCACCTTTGATAACGTCAGCTTTGCCTATGCGGACGGCAGACCTGTTATCCGCAACCTTTCGCTGAGCGTGGCAGCAGGTGAAACTGTGGCTTTTGTGGGCGCTACGGGAGCAGGCAAAACAACCATTGCCAGCCTGTTGCTGCGCTTTTACGAGCCGCAGAGCGGCAGAATTCTGCTGGACGGTAGCGATATCCGTGAATTTACGCAGGAGTCGCTGCGCAGGCAAATCGGCCTGGTGCAGCAGGATGTCTTTCTCTTTGGCGACAGCGTGCGCTATAACATAGCCTACGCTAAACCGAATGCGACAGCGGATGAGGTGCAGGCGGCAGCGAAGGCGGCTGCGGCGGATGAGTTCATTCAAAAGCTGCCTGCAGGCTACGATACCGAGGTGGGTGAGCGCGGCGTGAAGCTGAGCGGCGGCCAGAAGCAGCGCTTGGCGATTGCGCGTGTCTTTCTCAAAAATCCTCCGGTAGTAGTGCTGGATGAGGCTACAAGTGCGCTCGACAATATTACGGAGCAGCAGATACAAAAGGAGCTCGATGAGCTGGCGGTAGGACGCACTACGCTGATTATTGCGCACCGTCTTTCCACCATCCGTCATGCGGACAAGATTGTGGTGCTTGACGAGGGCGCTGTTGCGGAGTGCGGCAGCCATGAGGAGCTGCTGGCGCGCAAAGGGCATTATTATAATTTGTATCAGAAGGGGTAAAGCAGAGGCTTGCGGATGCAGGCGTACTGCAGAAGATAATAAAATAAAAATAGCGCACGCTCTTAAAGTGTGCACCGAGAATACAGAAAACCCATGTCTTGCCGATTTCGGCGGGACATGGGTTTTAGTAATTTCTTATAAACCAATCTCAGCTCTATTCTGCTTTAACCTTAAACACAATCGCGTACAGCACCGGCAGCACTACCAGCGTCAGCAGCGTTGCTCCGGTCAGGCCGCAGGCAATAGCCACAGCCATCGCATTCCAGAACTGGCTGGCGAACATAGGAATCAATCCCAGTACCGTAGTGAAGGCTGCCAGCATAATCGGACGGAAACGCACAATCGCCGATTCCGTAATCGCCTTGGCAGGCTCCATTCCGGTATCAAGATGCTGCTGAATCTGGTCAACCAGCACCATACTGTTACGGATAATCGTACCGGTGAGCGCCAGAATACCCAGCTCCGCCATAAAGCCCAAAGCGGAATTGAACAGCAGCAGGCCGAAGATAACGCCGATTATTCCCATAGGCGCCGTCAGCATAATAAACAGCAGCTTGCGGATATCCTGCATCTGCAGCATAATCAGAACGACAATAAGCAGCAGCATCAGCGGTATCGGCTTCATCAGATAATTCAATGTATCGTTGCTGTCCTCCAGCGAACCGCCTACCTCGATGCTCATGCCGGCAGGCAGCTCCTTGTGCAACGGCTCCAGCTCCTTATACACCTGCTTGGTAACATCGTTGCCGGTAACGCCGTCAACAATACCGCCGTTGACGGTAATCGTAGGACGCAGGTTGCGGCGCCAGATGATATTGTCCTCGCTGGTGTAGTCAAGATGCGCAATTTGTGACAGCGGCACAGCGCCCTTGCTCGTAGGAATGGAAATAGTTTCCAGCTGCGAAATATCTGCACGCTGGTCAGGCTGCAGGCGGAAAACGATACCGATCTGCTGGTCACCCTCCAGATAGGTTGCTACGGTATAACCGGATACCTGGGCCTGCAGAGCGTTGGCCACAGTCTGACGTGTGAGCCCCATTTGCAGCAGCTTGTCATTGTCGACCTTCAGCTTAACGGCGTTGGTCTGCTCCAGCCAGTCAAGACGTGTCATGTTGACATAGGGATTAGCAGCCATCACCTTACGCACCTTCTGCGCATATTCCTTAACCTGCGCGTCGTTGTTGCCGCTGACGCGGATCATAACAGGATAGGGAGCAGGCGGACCGAGCGGAATCGAGCGGGAGTAGACGATAGCCTCCGGCAAATGCTTGGCGGCAAGCTCGCTGATGCGCTTCTCCAGTTTCTTGCGGTCCTCAACGCTTTTGGCAACAACTACGAGCTGTGCATAGTTATCACGCGGCTGTACCGGGTCGATTACCAGCACAAAGCGCGGTGCGCTTTCGCCTACGTAGGTGGAAACGTGATCTAATTCTTTATCATCCTTAATCAGATTCGTCAGCTTGCGTGCTGCGGCATCTGTAGTTTTAATCGAAGTGCCCTCAGGCATATTAAGCTCTACCAACAGCTCCGGACGTACGGAGGCGGGGAAGAATTCCTGGCTGACGAAGCGCAGCATGAACATGGACAGGCCTAGCATCGCTAGAGTAATACCGATAACCGTAATGCGGTGTCCCAATGCCCAGTGCAGCAGCTTGCGGAAGGCGCGGTAGAAGCTGTTGTCATAAGATTCCTGCTTGATAACGGTAGGACGTATCCATTCATAGCCCAATACCGGCGCCAAGGTTGCGGAAACAAGCCAAGACAGCATCAGTGTTACGGTCATAACCGGGAAGAGGCTGTAGGCAAATTCCGAAGCGCTAGCCTTGGAAAAGGCAATCGGCATAAAGCCGAGGCAGGTAATGGTGGTGCCTGTCAAAAGCGGCCAGGCGCAGGTTTTGAAGGCATAGGAGGCTGCTTCCTTACGCGGCATGCCTTCGGACATTTTTACCTCCATCAGCTCAACAACGACGATGGCATCATCGACCAGCATACCAAGGGAAACAACCAGTGCGCCCAGGGATACCTTATGCAAATCGATGCCCAAAGCGAACATGGCGCAGAAGGAGCCTAACAAAATCAGCGGGATGCAGCAGGAAATTACGTAACCGCTGCGGCGTCCGAGTGTCATCAGGCTGACTACCAGGACTATGATAATTGCCTCGTAAAGGCTTTCGGAGAATTCGCTGATGGATTTTTTTACTACCTCAGGCTGGTTGGCAACCTGATTAAGCTCCAGTCCGAGCGGCAGCTCCTTTTGGATGCGGGCGATTTCCTTGGCCAGATTTTCGCCAAGCTTGATGTTATCGCCGCCGTCCTCCATAGAAAGTGCGATGCCGACTGCGGGCTTGCCGTTATAGTACATCATTGTTTCCGGCGGGTCTGCATAACCGCGGGTGATGGTTGCGATATCGCCCAGGCGGAAGACACGGCCGTTGGCATTGATGGGGATGGCAGCAATATTTTCCACGCTGTCGGGACTGCCGGTAATGCGCAGGTAGGAGTTGGCTGTGTCGGCTTCAATCATACCGCTGGCATTGACCGAGGTCTGTGCCTTGATAGTGTTGGCAATACTGTTGATGTCCAGGCCAAGCTGCGATAGCTTGGCGGTTTGCATATGCACGAAGATTTTCTCCGGCTGCACGCCCACCAGCTCAACCTTTTTGACATCAGGCACGCTGAAGAAGTCGAGCTTAATTTTTTCGGCGTATTTACGCATATCCTCATAGGTGAAGCCGTCACCGGTAATTGCGTAGATATTACCGTAAACATCATCAAAACGGTCGTTATAAAACGGACCTACGGTGCCCGAAGGCAAGTCCTTTTTGCCGTCGTTGACGATATTGCGCAGCTCCAGCCAGCGCTGACGTACCGTGTTGCCGGCAACCTCATCCTTGAGCGCTACGGTAATAACGCAGACACCGGGGCGCGAATAGCTGGTGATTTTCTTAACCTGCGGCAAGCTTTGAATCTGCTTTTCCAATGTATTGGTCAGATGCATCTCGACATCCTTGGCACTGGCACCGGGCCAGGCTGCGGATATTACCATCTGCTTGACGGCAAAGCTGGGGTCCTCGCTGCGTCCGAGCGATTTAAAGTAAAACATA
>OICH01000032.1_pt1 | contig 71581 bp, 56 predicted proteins | sample 1581271 | NCBI WGS metagenome assembly OICH01 (sample SAMEA3882547, study PRJEB24775) | human gut metagenome | biome: human-associated habitat; feature: intestine environment; material: feces | place: Netherlands | collected 2009/2010 | reverse complement strand
ATCCCAAGGTGGAATCTATGGTTTGAGCTAAAAGAGCATCAAATTGCTCCATAATAGAAAAAATTCCTCCAAAAGGAGTGAGTTTCTCAGATTTTATTTGTATCTTTGCCATGTCATATTAGAGTTTTGCTTGTCTTCTTTTCGCAACACTAAGGTAAGTGAAAATTCTGACATGGCAAAATCCTGGGCAACTTTTTGTTGCTCAGGCACTTATAAATAATGTTAAACTATAGTGTTGCGGAATTAAGGAATAAGAGAAAAATATGAGAGAAAATTCAGAAAGTTCAGTTGCCTGCAATCATCACAAAGTAGGCTTCCTGGGATTGCTCGTCACACTGGGCATCGTGTTCGGAGACATCGGTACTTCACCCCTCTATGTGATGAAAGCCATCCTCCATACAGGCGAAACCATCAACGAAAGCACCATTCTGGGCGCATTGTCCTGCATCATCTGGACACTCACACTGCAGACCACCATCAAATACGTATGCGTGGCGCTGCGTGCCGACAACAATGGCGAAGGAGGCATTCTCGCCCTCTACGCCCTTCTGCGCAGACTCAAGAGCAAGTGGATTTACATTCTGGCCATCATTGGCGCAAGCACCTTGCTGGCAGATGGAATCATCACCCCTGCCATCACGGTTACCACAGCCATCGAAGGACTCGAGAGCATCAGTCCCAACCTGCCAGTCATTCCCATCACACTGGGCATCATCACCATCATCTTCTTCGTGCAGCGCTTTGGCACAGAGAGTATTGGCAAATCGTTCGGAGTATTCATGCTGATATGGTTCCTGCTGCTGGGCGTGGCGGGAGCTTTCAGCATTACCTCTTACCCATTGATACTCAAGGCATTCAACCCCTATTATGCAGCCATGCTGCTGGCAAATTCGCCAGAATGGTTCCTGATTCTGGGCGCCGTATTTCTCTGTACCACCGGTGCTGAGGCACTCTACTCCGACCTGGGGCATTGCGGCAGAAAGAACATCGCCATCAGCTGGGGCTTCGTAAAAACCATGCTCATTCTAAACTATCTGGGGCAGGGAGCATGGGTGCTGAACCATATCCAGACTGCCTCCTCCGTGAATCCGTTCTTTTCCATCATGCCGCAGAGCATGATGGTCTTCGCCATCATCATGGCCACGGGTGCGGCAATCGTTGCCAGTCAGGCACTTATCAGCGGAACCTTCTCCATTTTGAGCGAAGCCATGAACCTGCACTTCTGGCCACGCATGCGAATCAAGCACCCTACCCATGTTAAGGGTCAGCTCTATATCCCGGTAATCAACCTCGCCATGTACATCGGCGTGGTGTTCATCATCCTGCTTTTCCGCGACTCCTCTCACATGGAGGCAGCCTACGGACTCGCCATCACCATCACCATGCTGATGACCACCCTGCTGCTCGGTTTCTACCTGCACAGCAGGGGCGTGGCTCGGGTCTTCACGCTGCTGTTTATGGGCGCATACTGCACCATCGAAGCCATCTTTCTGGCAGCTAATCTATCAAAATTCCTAGCAGGCGGATGGTGTACGATGCTCATAGGCGGAATCCTGTTCCTGATGATGTACGTGTGGGTGAGAGCCATGAAGATTCGCCACCATTATATCAGCACCAAACCGCTGGATGATTATTATCAGATTATCTCCGACATCAAGGCCGATGAGAGCATCCCCAAATACGCTTCCAACCTGGTTTATGTAAACCATGCCGACAAGGAAGGCGCCGTGGATGACAAGCTGCTCTACTCCATCATCAACAAGCAGCCGAAACGTGCTGACCACTACTGGCTTATCAACATGGAGTTTGTAGACACGCCTGACACGCTGGAGTACAGTTGCGAGACATTGATTCCCGACACCCTCTACAGCGTAACGATGCATATTGGTTTCCGCATAGAACCTAGGGTGAGCCTCTATCTGCGACAGGTGGTGGAAGACCTGGTGGCAAGCAAGAAGGTAGATTTGAGAAGCACCTATCCTTCGCTGCGGAAAAACGGGATTCCTGGTGACTTTCGCTTCATCATCATCCACCGCGTATATTATCCGGAGAGTTCCGGCAACCGTCAACAGAATTTACTGATGAGCATCTACGCTCTCATCAGCAAGATAGGCATTGACGAGCCGAAGGCATTGGGACTCGATACTTCTATGGTAGTGGTAGAAAGAGTACCGCTCATCATCAGCCAACGCAACAGAAACATCAGGCGCATCATGCAGATAGTGGAAGAATAGGAAGATTTTTCAAAACAAAAAATCAGCCGGATGATTACTTTTCGGATTATTATTTGTATCTTTGCACCTGAATTGCGCAAAGCAAAGTTGAAAGATAATAAAAAAAGATAATTGAATGGGAAATCAAATCACAACAATGGAGCGGGGAATGCAGCGACGCACAGAACTGCTCCTGGGAAAAGATAATCTTGAAAAAATTCAGGAAGCACGAGTGCTCATCTTCGGAATCGGAGGCGTGGGCTCATGGTGCGCCGAGGGACTGGTGCGCAGCGGCGTGCGCAACATCACTATCGTGGATAGCGACCGTGTATGCGTAACCAACTGCAACCGCCAGCTGATGGCAACAAGCCGCACCATCGGACAGGTGAAGGTAGATGCGCTGCGCGACCGCCTGCAGGAAATCAATCCCAATGCCAACATCACGGCTTTTCAGAAAATCTATCAGGCAGAAACTGCAGAAGAGTTCCACATGGAAGAATACGACTACATCATCGACGCCATCGACTCGCTAAAGGACAAGGCCGACCTGATTCTGCGTGCCACTGCCCTTCCGAAGGAAATCACCTTCGTATCTTCGATGGGAGCAGCCCTCCGCCGCGACCCGTTCATGGTGAGGAAGGCTGAGTTCTGGAAGGTGGATGGCGATCCGCTGGCAAGAGCCCTTCGCAAGAAATTCAAGAAGAACAAGACCTTCCCTCGCCGCAAATTCCAGTGCGTATTCAGCGAGGAAAAGCCGATGCAGAACATAAGCGACCAGCGACTCGTAGAGGACGAATGGACATCTACGAAGCCGCAGATCAACGGTTCGCTCTGCCACATCACCGCTACATTCGGAATGGCAATAGCAGGAATCGTCATCAATCACATCATCGAAAGATAATATATTGAAGAAGGTAATATTTTGAAGAAGGCATGATCAAGATACGCTGCGTGGTAGAACGGATTACCTACCAGAATCAGGAGAACGGATATTCCGTGATGAGAGTCAAGGTGAAGGGATATTCCGACCTGGTTACACTGGTGGGCAACCTGCTGGATGTTCCAGTGGGAGCGGTTCTGCTGTGCAATGGCGAATGGAAGATGGACAAGCGGTACGGACAGCAGTTTGCCTGCGAAACCTGGGAAGAGGTAATGCCTGCCACCGCGTATGGAATCGAGAAATACCTGGGCAGCGGACTGGTGAAAGGCATCGGTCCGAAGTTTGCACATCTGATAGTAGAGAGATTCGGAACGGAAACCATCGAGGTAATAGAAGATGACATCGAGCGACTCTACGAGGTTGCCGGAATCGGCAAGAAACGTGTGGAGAAAATCAGAGACAGTTGGGAGAAGCAGAAGGACATCAAGAACGTGATGATCTTCCTGCAGCAGTATGGCGTAAGCACAGCCTATGCCGCCAAAATCTACCGACAGTATGGCAAGGAAAGCATCGACAACGTGAAGGAGAATCCCTACCGCCTTGCCGACGACATCTGGGGCATAGGATTCAAGACTGCCGACGGAATAGCCAGTAAGATGGGTTATAAGAAGAATGATCTGAGAAGATGCAAGAGCGGAATCAGTTACACATTAAACGAGCTATCCAACGAAGGTCACGTTTATACTGTAGAAGAACAGCTTATAGAAGCCGCCAAGAAACTGCTCGAAGCAGATGAGGAACCTATCAGACAAGCCATGGCAGAAATGATCATATCAGAAAATCTCATCCGTGAGAACGAAGCCATCTATCTGCCACCCTTCTATCATTCAGAACGTGGAACGGCGAAAAAACTGCTGGAATTGATGAAAGGTCAGGGTCCTACCCTCTTCAATATGCAGGCCGACATCCAGGCGATGGAAAAGGCTTCAGGCATCAAGTACGACGAGGTACAGATTGCCGCCATTGAGCAGGCTGCACGCTCGAAAGTAATGGTGCTGACGGGCGGTCCTGGAACAGGAAAGACCACGACAACGCAAGGTATCATTTCTGCTTACAAAACGGCAGGAATGAAGATTCTACTGGCGGCTCCTACGGGCAGAGCTTCCAAACGAATGAGTGAGGCTACGGGCATGGAAGCCAAGACCATCCACCGACTGCTGGAGTTTAATCCGCAGGACGGATATAAGCGCAACGAGGAGAACCCGCTGGAGGGTGATGCACTGATCGTGGATGAGTGTTCGATGATAGACATCATCCTGATGTATAATCTGATGAAGGCGATTCCGGAGCACATGCGCCTGGTACTGGTGGGCGACATCGACCAGCTGCCGAGTGTAGGAGCAGGAAACGTTCTGCGCGACATTATCGACTCAGAGAAAATTCCGGTCATCCGACTCACCCGCATCTTCAGACAGGCGCAGTCGAGCCGAATCATCATGAGTGCCCACGCCATCAACCAGGGATACTATCCGGATACGAGCAACGGCAAGCAGACCGACTTCTTCTTTATCAAGAACGAAGATCCGGAGCAAGTAGCTACGGAAATCGTGAACCTGGTAAAATATCGCCTACCAAAGGCTTACAATCAGCCACAGAGCAACATCCAGGTGCTTACGCCGATGCAGAGAAGCGTGGTGGGCGCCGCCAATCTGAACATGATGCTGCAGCAGGCGCTCAACACATCCAACCTGGGAATCAGCCGTGGCGGAACCACCTATAAATTAGGCGACCGCGTAATGCAGATCAGGAATAATTACGACAAGAACGTATTCAATGGCGACATAGGAATCGTAGAAAAGGTGAATATGGAAGACCGCACCATCTCCGTGAGTTTCGAGGACCATTTGGCTGAATACGAGGCTACGGAACTGGATGAGTTGACACTGGCTTATGCCACCACCATCCACAAGAGTCAGGGTTCGGAATACCCCATCGTGGTTATCCCTATCCTGATGACTCATTTCGTGATGCTTCAGCGCAACCTTATCTACACCGGAATCACGAGAGCCAAGAAAATCTGCGTGCTCATCGGTCAGCCCAAAGCCCTCGCCTATGCGGTAAGAAATCTGACGGTGAGCAACAGAAACACGAAATTGAAAGAACGGCTGCGTGGAGAGATAGAAGCAGCAAATTCTTCTCCTCTCCACATCAGCAAGCCGTATGTTCTGCCTGAAAATCAGCCAATGATGGCTGCTGAACCGGAAGTCAACAATAGAATAAAAAAAGATTGAGAATAAAGCTATTAGGTTTCAAAAATCAAAATTCAGATGAAACATATAAAGACAGCATTGATAGGATTCGGATATCGGGGCAAACAATTGCTGCAGCTGCTGCGCACGATTGAGGTCTTCGAGATTGTCGGTATTGCCGACATCAACGGCTGCGGGGATTCGGAATCTCCGGGCGCTTCCTTCTATCAGGGCGAGGAAGCCTACAAGATGATGCTCGACGAACAACAACCCGACCTGGTTTTCATCACCACCCCCTGGCACCTTCACATTCCCCACGCCACGGAATGCATGCGGCGAAACTGCCATGTGGCTATCGAAATCAAGGGCGGACTCTGCCAGGATGAATATTCCCCGCTACTGGAAATCGCCAGACAGAAAGGAGTAAAGGTTTTTCCGCTGGAGAATACCCTCTTCATGCGAGAAATCCTTGCCATAAAGAGAATGGTGGATGAGGGAGTTCTGGGAGAAATCATCTATATGAGAGGCGGTTACCGCCACGACCTGCGCAACCTGCTGCTCGATGACAACGGGGTGCTGGGTGGACGAAAAGGTACAGAAAGCGTGTGGAGAAGCCGTTTCTACACGCACCAAAACGCCGACATCTATCCCACCCATGGACTCGGACCGCTCTGCATGATTCTGGGCATCGGAAAAACAGACCGTCTCGCCTGGCTTACATCCTTCGCCTCCAAGGCGGTGGGACTTCGCCAGCGAATGTCAAAAGATGATACCACTCCCATCACCCTGGGCGACATCATCTCTACGCAGATTGAAACCCAAGGCGGAACGCTCATCTCACTCACCCATGACACCACCCTGCCCCGCCCAAGAAGTCTCGACTTTGAGGTACAAGGTTCGCTAGGCATCTGGGACGGGGTGAACCGACGCATCTACCTGGAAAAGATGAACTCGGAAACCTGGCAAGACGACCACGCCATCCTGGCACAATACGAAAGCCGCGAATGGCAGCTCTGGGGCGAGGAAGCCATGAAGCACGACAGCCATCACCAGGGGATGGACTACATCATGCTGAGAAGCGTTGCCGCAGATCTGACGGGAGGCTTTCACTATCCCGCCACGCTAAGCGATCTTGCCCTCTGGACATCGGTAACCCTCCTGTCTGAAACTTCCATCAGGGAGCATCGCCGTGTGGCATTCGGTTATTCAAGTGATTTATAAAATAGAAAAACAAGAATTCATAATACAATATAGAATAAGAAACAGATATGATTACAGTTGATGGATTGACCGTAGAATTCGGCGGCACCACCCTATTCAAAGACATTTCCTTCCAGATCAACGAGAAGGACCGTATAGCCCTGATGGGCAAGAATGGCGCAGGAAAGAGTACCCTGCTCAAGATCATCGCAGGCGTGAGAACAGCCACACGTGGCTCCGTTTCCGCTCCTAAAGACTGCGTCATCGCCTATCTGCCTCAGCATCTGATGACCGAAGACGGAAGAACCGTGTTCGAGGAAACCTGTCAGGCGTTCGCCCATCTCCATGAGATGCAGGCGGAGATCGACCGCATCAACAACGAGCTCACTACCCGTACGGATTATGACAGCGACGACTATATGCAGCTCATCGAAAAGGTATCTTCATTGTCTGAGAAATTCTATGCAATCGATATGACCCACTTCGAGGAGGATGTAGAGAAGACGCTACTCGGCCTGGGCTTTGAGCGCTCTGACTTCAACCGCCCTACCAGCGAGTTTTCGGGAGGCTGGCGCATGCGTATCGAGCTTGCCAAACTGCTGTTGAAATCGCCTGACGTGCTACTCTTGGATGAGCCAACCAACCACCTTGACATCGAATCTATCGGATGGCTCGAAGACTTCATCATCAATAGTTCGAAGGCGGTGGTAGTGATCAGTCACGACCGAAAATTCGTAGATGACATTACAACAAGAACCATCGAGGTTACCATGGGCAGAATCTACGACTACAAGGCTACCTACAGCCAGTATCTGGAACTGCGCAAGGAGCGCCGCGAACAGCAGATGAAGAAATATGAGGAACAGCAGAAGATGATTGCCGAGACCAAGGACTTCATCGAGCGATTCAAGGGTACGTATTCGAAGACTTTCCAGGTACAGAGCCGCGTGAAGATGCTCGAAAAGCTGGAGCTGATTGAAGTGGATGAGGAGGATACCAGCCGACTGAGACTGAAGTTCCCTCCAAGTCCGAGAAGCGGTGCCTATCCGGTCCAGATGAGTGATGTAGCGATGGCGTTTGATGACAAGCAGATTTTCAGCGGCGTGAATCTTACCGTGGAACGTGGCGACAAGATTGCTTTCGTGGGAAGAAACGGTGAGGGTAAATCTACGCTTGTGAAGTGCATTATGGGCCAGCTTCAAAACGAGGGTAAGCTGGAGTTGGGTCACAATGTTCAGATTGGCTATTTTGCTCAGAATCAAGCTTCTCTGCTCGATGGCGAGCTTACGGTTTTCCAGACGATAGATGATGTAGCAAAGGGTGAAATCAGAAATAAGATTCGCGATTTGCTGGGTGCATTCATGTTTGGCGGCGAGGATTCTACCAAGAAGGTGAAGGTTTTGTCGGGTGGCGAAAGAACTCGTCTGGCTATCCTGAAACTGCTGCTGGAACCGGTGAATCTGCTGATTCTCGATGAGCCTACCAATCACCTGGATCTCAAGACGAAGGATGTGTTGAAGCAGGCGCTGCTGGATTTCGATGGCACGCTGATTGTTGTAAGCCACGACCGTGACTTCCTGGATGGTCTGGTTAGCAAGGTATACGAATTCGGTCATGGCCGCGTCCGCGAGCATCTCTGCGGAATCTACGAGTTCCTGGAGACGAAGAAAATGGAAAGCCTTCAGGAATTGGAGAAGAAATAAAATACCTAGGAAAGCCCTGTAAGGTAGGGTGTTCAAAATCCGTTTAAAATATGGCACGTTTTTAGTCGAATAATCGGTTCAACTAACTGATATTCAATAATTATTCTACACGAATATTACGCAGAACTATAAAACGTCACATTTTTGAATTTGTAACACACTGATTTCGTGCAACTTAACTTGTATTTCAATACAAAAAACGTGTCGAAAAATTATATAGATTTTGAACACCCTACCATACAGGGTGTGACTTTGAGTTATGGCAAAGTCTAAAGGCTTTTTCGGTTTCAATCCACACACCCATACAGGGTGTGACTCTTTGCTGTTGATGTCTTTGGTGCGGGAATAATTGTTTCAATCCACACACCCATACAGGGTGTGACGAGCGTTTATATTATACTTGACTTTATCGAAGAGTTTCAATCCACACACCCATACAGGGTGTGACTTAATATCCAATCCCGAATGATTTGATTCAAAAGAGTTTCAATCCACACCCCCATACAGGGTGTGACGCAATCCCTTAACCCCTTAGAGCTTGCTTCCGTGTTTCAATCCACACACCCATACAGGGTGTGACCCACAAAAACGCACAATTCCACCCCACCACCCGAGTTTCAATCCACACACCCATACAGGGTGTGACTTCCACTGTTGCGATGAAATGTACCAGGCAGAAGGTTTCAATCCACACACCCATACAGGGTGTGACGATGCTGAGGAGTTCTTTGGTTACTACGATGTAGTTTCAATCCACACACCCATACAGGGTGTGACGCGGCGATGCTATACAGCACGCACAAGCACACGCCGGTTTCAATCCACACACCCATACAGGGTGTGACCAGAAACCATGCGAAGGCAGCACTGCCCTCGGTAGTTTCAATCCACACACCCATACAGGGTGTGACTCTTTGTTATGCCCTGTTTGGTTTGCTTGTTTGGTTTCAATCCACACACCCATACAGGGTGTGACAGAGGCCTTTAAGTTGGGTAAAGTCGGCGGTAAGTTTCAATCCACACACCCATACAGGGTGTGACCGAGCGTGGAAGCAAGAGAGTTTACCGATGAGTTGTTTCAATCCACACACCCATACAGGGTGTGACCGCATACGTGGAACGTGCAACCGGGCTTTGCTATGTTTCAATCCACACACCCATACAGGGTGTGACCAGGTTTGGCAGGTGACTTTGTTTGGCCTATGTACGTTTCAATCCACACACCCATACAGGGTGTGACTGTTGGCGTGCATAACTATTCAGCCGCACGTTAAGTTTCAATCCACACACCCATACAGGGTGTGACTAATCATCGCCGTGTCTATCTTCTGCCCTTTACAGTTTCAATCCACACACCCATACAGGGTGTGACTTCTACGTGTCGATGTCTGGGCTATCTGTTAATACGTTTCAATCCACACACCCATACAGGGTGTGACAGCCACTGTTTACCGATGTGTGCAGTTACTTAGTGTTTCAATCCACACACCCATACAGGGTGTGACTGATACCATCAACGGTATATGTGGGGTCTACGATGTTTCAATCCACACACCCATACAGGGTGTGACATCTTGGCAACAACGGCGAGCCGGACACACTCGATGTTTCAATCCACACACCCATACAGGGTGTGACTAAACACTTTACGGCAGCGGTTGCAAGAGTGATGTTTCAATCCACACACCCATACAGGGTGTGACATCGGTTTCGGGTGATAGGAAATTCGCTAGAGTGTTTCAATCCACACACCCATACAGGGTGTGACTCCAATACATTGAATCCGATTTTGCGAAACATCGAGTTTCAATCCACACACCCATACAGGGTGTGACCGTTTCAGCCGCAAAGAAAGTCGTGTACAATAACGAGTTTCAATCCACACACCCATACAGGGTGTGACATGTCGTTGTTTTGCTTGTTGCTCGATACATCTTGTTTCAATCCACACACCCATACAGGGTGTGACCGCCCTTCTTGGTTACGAGCATACACGATACGAGGTTTCAATCCACACACCCATACAGGGTGTGACCCTTAATGCTGCTATTTATAAGGTCGCTATCAAGTTTCAATCCACACACCCATACAGGGTGTGACTTCCGGGCTGACACTATCGGCAAAGTCCATCAAAGTTTCAATCCACACACCCATACAGGGTGTGACCCTGCCGCTTCGCTGCTGATATACTTCAACGGCTGTTTCAATCCACACACCCATACAGGGTGTGACCACATATGCAGGAAATCTGTTTAAGTGTATGTGGTTTCAATCCACACACCCATACAGGGTGTGACGTCGCTGATAGTGATTGCCGGAACATACGGAAAGTTTCAATCCACACACCCATACAGGGTGTGACCATTCTTTGGTACTGAGTATAGCGATGTGACCAAGTTTCAATCCACACACCCATACAGGGTGTGACTGCATATTCAGCAAAAGGCTGAATATCACGATGCAAAGGTAGATATTTTGCGAAAAACAACAAAATAATAACCCATAAAATAATATAAAAGCTGGTAAAAACACAACTTATTGATTTACAAGAAGTGCGAATCTACCGGATTTATTTGCAATACAATAGGTTCGCACCCTCATATATTAAATGATAAGCTCACCAGTAAAGTCGACTCCCATATCCTTACCCAATGTTTCAACTTTACGTTTCCAGTTCTTCCCAAGGATATAGAATCTAACACTGTCTTGTCTAGAATCGATAATTCCCTTCAATTGGTCTCTCAACACAACAAATTGAGCTTCCGTCAAAATACATTCAAAAACAGAGTTTTGAACTCTCTTTCCATAATTCAGACACGCTCTCGCTACATTGCGCAAACGTTTCTCACCATAAGGCGATGTTATATTAACATCATAAGTAATCAACACAAACATAAGCTACTTGATTAAAAATACAGGGTAATCATCAATATCCTTGCGGATGAATCTTGCCAACAACATTGCTTGAACATAAGGAAGAAGACCTATACTTACCTTCTCATTTAAATAAGGATGAATAATCTGCTCCTTCTTTCTGTTTTGCCAAGCAGACAGTATAATCTTACGCCCCGAATCTGTCATGACGATACCTTCGTCACCCTGCTTGATGAAATCTTTGATGGTAATCTGTTTTCTGTTGATTAAAGATAGAACCAATCTATCACCCAAATATGCTCGCAGCTCCTCCATCATATCCAAAGATAAAGATGCACGCCCTGGTCTTAAAGTATGCATAAACCCTACGTATGGGTCTAAGCCAACAGTTCCCAAAGCCGATGTCATATCATTACATATAAGAGTATATACGAAAGATAACATCGCATTAATCGCATCTTTAGGTGGACGACGATTGCGACCTTCAAATACAAAATCTTCTTTCTGGTTTAGAAGAAGGCGTGAGAAAACGCCAAAATAAGCAGTGGCAGCTTCTCCTTCTATTCCCCTCACACTATCTATAGATTCAGCATTTAAAACTCTTCTTTTACATCGAAGCAATTCCTCGCAAACATATGCTATAGCCTCATCATCTCCATTGTCTCTAATAAAGCGACGTAAGATATTACGATAGTTTTGGATTTTACCTCCTATGAAGAGTTTACAGAGATGAAGAGCATAGTTAGGTTCATCAGAATTCTTATATTGTGCTTTTCTCAACAAAACGTTTCCTCTAGTCGGACCTTGCGAACGGCTGATATATCTTCCTTGTGGTGAAAGGAAGGTTAGAGAAACATTGTTATCTGCACACAACTTCATCAATCCTGGACTTGCCCCCATATAACCAAAAGTAATAATTTGCTCTATATTATGGATAGGAATACGGAATATCTCGTTTTGCTTCACAGATACCACAACATTCAACCCATCTTTACTTAGATAGGCTTCAGGCGTTGTCACGTATAATGTATTAAGTAATATCCTCATATAGATTCTTATTTAAATAGGTTGATACTAGAGTACAATCACTCATTTCCGGTATACAGAGATTTACCAGAGAACAATTCTTGCAATGGTGCTGTTTGTTAGCTTTTGGCAAGATACCGCTTTTAAACACCTCATGCATCTGACGGGCACATTGAATAGTCATACTTCTTAATGACTCAGAAATAGAAATTGTTTCTCTATGTTTCACTTCATCATAATACAATGCACCATATGGAATATGAATGCCATACATTTCTTCAAGACACATTGCCTGGGCAGCCAATTGAACTTCATCTCTTTCATCAGGTTTATGATGCCCTCTTTTATACTCCACAGGATATGGTTTCCAATATCCTTTGTAACGATTATGTGTGATGGCATCTTCAGAAGAATCAGTTGGAACAAGTTCTACAGCATCAGTTATACCATACAATCCTAATTCTTTGGAGGCAATATGGAGGGAACGAAGCGTGATAACATCACCATTCTTCTGACGATAGAAGGGATTATCTACATTCTTGTGTAGAATCTGCCCTTCTGTCGTCAGTTTATTTTCTGCCCATTGTTGCTCGATATGAATCAAAGCCCATTGTCGGGGACAGAACATAAAGTGCTGTATCCCCGACAACATGAGCATTTCGTCTTCAGTATACATGATGATACTAAATCAATTCTTCAACTGTTACACCGCTAGGAACAGAATCCATGTCTATTGTAACTTTATAATCGTTGAACGATCTTGGTACCGCTTTTGTGTTCTTCTCGATTTTTACCAAATCGAACAATTTATTCGCTGGAGCATTACCCAGAACAGAATCATGTTTGAACACAATTAATTTCTGAGCACTCATCAAGCCTCTTGCTGCAGAACGATCAACATCAAACATATTCTTCAATGCATCAAAGAAAAGCTGAAGATCTTCCTCTGAGAAACCAGTTTGCTTTGCAAGATTTGCAGAGATAAAGCCATGACAAACATAGAGACCATAAGGGACAGTTGCCTTGCGACCCATAGTTCTGTTGTCACCTTTCTGCTTTTCTGCTTCATTTTCTGTAGCGACCGCCATTCGAGTAATAGAATGTTCAGCAGTTGCAATTGAATCTACAGAGCGAGCAAATGTAAGCTGAATAGGACCTCTTACTTGTCCTGCATTCTTTCCTGTAGACATTACAGCACCAAAAGTACGAATATCATAATAGTTCTTGCACATAAACAAACGAGCTGCTGCCGTTTTGTCTTTAGCATTCTTAACATCAGAATCATCATGTGCCTTATCTATCTCATTGTTGAGGACGGCCTTCTCCTTGATAAAGATATCATACCCAGCAGCCAGACTTTTTGCTACCTGCACATAGTTGCGCACCTTACGCTTCAAGCACACATCAGTAACTAAGCCCATACCTGTCTCTGCATCCACACGAGGAAGATTACCAGCATCTGGATCTCCATTAGGATTGCCATCCTGAACATCAAAAATGTAAACGAAATCAATTTTATTTTTTAATTCAGCCATAATATTTATTTTTTTAACGTTAATATTTTAATCTTTATTTTCTTCCTCTTTCTTCGTAAAGAACTCTTGTCTCTGATGGTAGTATCCTATAAAGAATCTACCCTGGTCTTGAAGATCAAGATGTGCTGGGAAGCCCGATGCAGGAATCTTATCAATAATCTCCTGCTTCATCTTCTCAAAGAAGATTTTCTTACCCCCATTCGTCAACTTCTCCATGTGATGTGAAGAAAGATTGAGAATTGTTGCAAACACAGAAGCTGGTGTTGCACTGGCAGCATTCATATATCTTTCGCGTATGCTGCTAATTCCATTTGCATCTTCTTGAATCTTATCAAGAACTGCAAAAAGACGACCACATAAGTAGCCTTGGTTTGTGTTACTCTTGTCTAACATAATTTCTATTTTTTTATTATTACTATTTGTTCTATTGAGATATGCCTTGATGATTGCCATACGAGCAATACGAATCGCGTCTTTGCTGCCAGATTCTGCTCTTATTCTACGAATGCATGCAGAAAATAAAGTGAATGGATATGGTGTTCCTTGGAAGATACTTTTGACAACTGCTTCTGGGAGATTAGGGGTAGCTTCAGACTTCCCGTTAAGAGTGACAGCTGCAAGCATACTCTTGATTCCCATATATGGTTTCTTATCTATACGAGTATCTTTGATTTCCATATCTTTAAAATGACACAATATCTTTCCTGCAAATTCTTTCAGAGAACATTCCGACCAATATACAACGGCTATTCTTGCCGAATTTGGAGCCAAACCAAGAATATAGAAACGGTCTTCTAATGATGTTTTCAAACTTCCAGAATATATAGCAGTAAACACTTTGCGCACTTGCTCTATCTTAGCATTTGGATCATCAACCTCTTCTTCAGTATATCCCAACAGGTCAAAGAGGCTTCCTTCTGTCTGTTCTGCAGCCTCGCTGTTAGAGGAAGCCCAAAAGACAAAAGTTCGATTACCTACACAAAACTTATTATGAGAACCTTTCTGCAACATAGTGTTAAGAGCTGTAGTATAGGCAAATTCTGCATCTTCACTTATTTGGGCATTGTAGCCTTGCTCTTTTCCATATGAATCATAACCGCGGTCTGTTTTAAAAGAAACCAAAGGTCCTGTATCTTTTGTCAGCTTTATCGTAGTATGGAGTCTTGCTACAGAGTCTTTCTTACCTGTCACCAAACATATTCCATATATGCCATCATCAGCACTTTGGCTCAAGATTAAATTCCAGACCTTTTCATTTTCTGCAGCAATCTTACTTTCTCCTTGCAACAGGAATGATATGTTTTTCTTGGATTTATGCATTTCCTCATACAACACATCATTTTTAATAATATCTTCCAATTTTTCGTTCTTCTTATAGAATTCTGAAATAGCATTTAGATATCTATCAGAAGACACCTGTTCTTTTAACTTCTCAATCATTCTAATGAAAGTATCATGTTTTTTAGCACTTTCATCAGCCCCTCCAATCACATATTCATAATTATCCCAAAGGATATTCGGAGCATATTTTCTACCGCTACGCTTAATTGTTTGCAAGACTAAAAATGTTTGAGCAGTCTTTTTATCTTTCATTCTGCTTTCTATCCTGACAAAAGTTCCATCTTTATCTATCACGATAAGGTAGCCAATCTCTTTCAGTTCTAAGCCTTTTTGGGCTAATCCTTCACATCTATTATAATAGTCATATAATGCTTTTAGTATCATCTTAAAATCTCCTCACTTTTAATTGGTGGAACAATAATTACGCCATCTTTCATCTGTGGACGATAGAACATTGGCTGGATGTTCTTCTTATCAGCAAAGTCCATATCATAGAGCATGATTCCTAAGTCTTTAGTACCACCTTGCTCTTCAGATATTGGTGGACTCAATGCCTCATCATCAGGATTAACGAGACGGAAAGAGGCAGAGAACTCGCGAGTACCAAGATAAGGCTGATTGAAACATTGCCCCTTGCTTGCTCTACGCTCAAACATCTGATAATACTTCATCGGATTCTCATCTTTACCCGGCTCATGAGAAAATAAATCACCTTCTGCCTTTCGCTTCGATACAGAACGAAACTCCATCTTTGCCCAAATTCGATAACCTACATCTTTTAAAAGCAAAGTATTTTTCTGCTGGCGTTTTTCCTCTATAAAGATGATAGATTTACCAGCTACCGCCCCCACCTCATTTCTTCTAACTGAAGTCCATTTGATAGGTTTCAACACCTCTATCTTGGTTATCTGCCAATGAATGGCAGGCTTCCAAAATATAGCCTCGAATATAGCTCGTGCTGCTGATGGAGTAATCACATCATAGCTTACACGTTCAACTTTCAGTTCGGGTCTTGTGAAGCAAGCCATATCGCCCCACACCTCCAAACAATATTCTTTATCAGTATATTCCATCATATTACTATTTTTCTTCTTCCTTATCGTTATTATTATCTTCCAAACTTTTCTTTGGCTGCTGAGCCTCAAAGAATCTTTTTGCAGAAAGTGGAGAAACTACTTGACGTCCTGTTTTGGATTCGAGTTCCTCTCTTGCAACACGCGCCACATTACCACCTTCTTTAGCACATTGCTTATTTTCATCTAAAGTTTGAGGATTCTTTGCCTTAGTAATGCTCGTTGTTGAGAGTTCTGCAAGCATATTAAGAATAAGTTCCTCGTTGGTCATATTGTCACGCAGATTTTCCTTTTTCAAACCTTTATACTGTTTGTATTCTTTTGTTGTTCTACCAGCCCAAGCCTGATAGATTATATCTGTTAAGGATGCATACTGTACCCCTTCCTCTACATTATGAAGCTTCCATTGGTCTGTCAAGTCCTTGCGTATCTCAATACTTTTCAAACGTTGGTTAATCCAATTGTCCGAATATCCCAATCGTTTGTAGTCTATCATGGCCTGCTGTATACTTAATTCTGGATCTTGCATTTGATCCAGTCTGTCTGCTCCAACTTTAGCAAGCCACATTTTAAAAGGTTCAGCCTTTGGAGACGGTACAGACTGAATAATACGTAAGAGTTGCTCTGTATCAGCAACATCCGTTAATCGCATTTTACCATCAGCTGCACGCATTTTCAAACTGTTACAGTTTGTAACGGTTTCATTTCCCTCATCTTTAAGTCGCTTCTTTAGGACTCTCCAATAGGTTTGAGGATTAGGACTTTCAGTCAAAACCGCAATAACGTCAACAATAGAAAAGTACCATTTTTCCTGTTCATCATCCCAAATGGCACGGATCTTATCATCCCCAAATAGCTTTATCGAATTTTTCTTTACCATATCATTTCCATTTAAATAATAATCGATTTATTCGCCCAATTATTATCGATGCGCAAGCCTATATGTTCATCATACTGCTGTTTATAATCGACAACAAAGAGTCCCTCTTTTTTCTCACTAACGACACCCATATCTAACAAAGACTTAAAATCTGTCTTATTGATATTTATCATATACTTCGACAGCTTCTTTATCAGTATATATGAAGGTCCCTTTTCCAATAATTGTTGCATAAGCTCGAAACTATTTCTCCAACAGACAACAACATTGATACCATTATCTTCAATCATCTGAAACTCTTTTGCAGCAGTAGCAAAACATATTTCCTTAGGATTATAAAGATAATGCTTCATACCCTTTACATCAAAACATACCTTTCTGCAATATAATTGCTTGAAATATGATGTCATCACATCTGGAGCAAACCAATCTATCCCAGTACCAAGACTTAATCTTGCATTATTTGCAGCCTGCATTTCTCCTTTAGGAAGATTATGCTCTTTAGACAAAGAAAAGACATAAGTAGTACTCAAACCATTCTTTCCTTCTCGATTACATCGGCCGGCAGCTTGCAATACAGAGTCAAGCCCTGCTTCTTGCCTATATACAACTGGAAAATCCAAATCAACTCCAGCTTCTATCAATTGCGTGGAGACAACACGTATAACTTCATTCGTATCGTCCTTTAGAGCTTTTTTGAGTGTTTCTAACGTCTCGCTAATATGTGCCGGACACATCATCTTTGAAAGATGTAATGTAATACCCTCTTGCGGCAGACGTGTATAGAGTTCTCTAGCATCACGACGAGTATTTACAATACAAAGCACTCTTTTATGCTTGCTCAACATCTCAGCAACCTCATCATACGTTCTTCCTTCGTTATTGATACTTAACTTTACCCTTCGCAACTTGTCATGCAAATTAAACTCACGAGGAATGATTTCTGTAATATGGTCAATTCCTTTGAATGCAGCTTTCGGATTACATCCTTCAATAAGTCCACTTAACACGGGTTGACTTGCCGTAGTAAACAAGAAAGAAACATTGAATAGTTTATGATACGTTTTCAATGAATCCACAACAGGCTGAAGATAGTCCATCGGAAGCGTCTGTACCTCATCTAAGATTACGACACTATTGACTATATTGTGAAGTTTCCTACAAACAGATGGCTTATTGCTAAACATAGATTCAAATAATTGCACATTAGTCGTTACAATTATCGGATAGTCCCAATTTTCTGTCGCCAACTTCATTTTTTCCTGAAGTCTTTCGTCTTTAATTTGCTCAGGATCCACATTACTATGATGCTCCAAAATATTCTCTTCTCCAAAGATGCTCCGTAGAACTGACGCCGTCTGAACAATGATACTTGTATATGGAATGGCTATAATAATTCTTTTCTGACCATTTCTGATAGCATGCTTCATTGACCATACTAAAGAAGACAATGTTTTTCCTCCACCAGTTGGTACCGTCAAACTATAAAAACCTATTTCTGTATCCGCCATTTTAATACATTGCTGCTGGACTTGATTTCTTATAGCATTAACATCAGAATTATCTGCTTTAGCTTTCAAATCCTTCAGTTTATTTTCAAGCAAAGGCAGTAAATCATGTAACGTAGCTTTATTCCGTCTTAACATAGAAGATTCTTTATCCATAAAAGCTTCAGTATCAAGAAAGTCGGCATCCACCAAACATGAAAACATCATACGATCTAAATGATGAAAATCATTAGTTTGAATCTTGAAAGCAGGTACATTTAATTTTTCCTTTCCTATATTGACATTAACTTCTGCTGGAATATCCTGATTAAGAATTCCTTCTATCTCATCATAATCATGTAACCCAGTATGATGGGACACAATTTGATTAACGAAGAAATTATCTGCTGATTTACCATAAAGCCTCCGTGCCAAAATTCCGCCAATAAAAGCATGGTTATAATTACCACAAACTTTAATATCAGGCTCGTATCCACTCTCTTTTTTAATATGTTGCTGAAAAGCATGTGATTCCTTACCCTTGTCATGAAGCTGCCCCAAAACTTTGCCCCATTCACTCATACCAAATTCACCAGCGAAACGAGCAGCAAGCCTAGCTACACCAACAGAATGTTCCTCATTAGACTGTATAATCCAATGCCCTACATTATCTTGATATATATGTGATATTAATTCTGCCATTTTCATTTTTACTTTTATAATTTTCTTGTTCTAGCTTCCATTCTCCTCTCTCTTCCTATTGTCTCAGGAAATTCATATTTACCCCAACCAACTTCCAGCCTGTTTTTCTTGATTTTTTCATCAAACCACCAGTCGTAGTGTTCACGGGAAATCATGCGGATATCCCAGGCTGCATGTACTTGGGCTGCTATCGATATGCCATATACTTCCCTGAGGTCTATCATTTCTTCAAGCATAAGCTCATCTCGCTTTTCACTTCCCATTTCCTCGATTAAAGCCTGCTTGGTAAAGAGGAAAAAGCCAGCAAACTTATTACAGCGCTTCTCTACGTCTAACTCTGCACTTGCAGGAAAGGTAAGAAGCAGATGAGCTAACTCATGCGCTGCCGTAAAACGGAGACGTTCTATTGTTGTTTTCTCTGGACGCATATCGAGAACTATCAAGGGATGCCTCTTATCTGCCCATGTACACATACCCCATACGTTATCAGGCAATTCTGTTGATAAAATTTTAATGCCTTTTCGCTCTAATAATCGAAGAACGCCGGAAATCGGTCCATCACCACTATGCCATCGTTTTCTCAAAAGGTCGGCAGCATGGATTGCATCCTCTAGGGTGGAAACCTTAGTTCCTTTGATAGGATTCTTAAAAAGGATGTTTTTAAAATATTTCTCTTCATGAGAGCTAGACTGACAATATATCAAACGCTCCTTGGCAAGATACTGCTCTGCCCAAAACGAGAGTTTCGCTTCCAGAGCTTGCAGCTCGTCTTCGGATAACTTCCCATTTGATGTGGTGCGGAGCATCGGAACATCTATCTTGATATTGGTGCCATCGAAATATGCCTCGCTGATATTAAGGGCTTTGGCTATGGCTTGCAGGGCATCACGCTTGGGACGCATGATGCCTTTCTCATAACGGGATATACTTTGTTTGGTGATGGCTCCGTTGGTCCGCTCTACGAGTTTATCCATACTGAGCCCCATCATCTGGCGCGCTTCCCGTAATCTTATAGAAAATGAGTTATTAGTCATATTTGTTAGCTCTTTAATTTGTTGACAAATATAATAAGAATATCCCATATTGTCACCAAACAGCAGATAGATTTAACATAAAAAAGCACTTGAATTTAGGAAGAACAAGAAGATTTAAAGAGAAAAGGGGATTACACATTATTATATAAGGAAAACACCTTGACCGTACCAAACATACAGTCAAGGTGCTAGAGTACAAAGATTCTATATTTTGATTAATCTTTCAAACAACCAACTGGCACAACATAGACGCCATCATCCCTACGAACTGCATAACGAGATGTACCTGTTAGAACCATGAGGAAAGATGGGGATTTCATTTTCGTATCATCGATTTTAGAAGCCAGAAGCTTTAGATTCTTTGCCCCTTCTTCGATGTTCTTCTCACCACCTAATTTAACTTCTATCAATCCATAATTTCCATTACGCAAATGAACTACAGCATCACACTCCAAACCATTACCATCACGATAATGATATACCGTTCCATCAATAGCATCGGCATAAACACGCAAGTCTCTGATACACATCGATTCAAAGAACAAGCCCATTGTACTGAGGTCATTCACCAAATCATTCGGACCTATACCTAAAGCCGCAACTCCAATAGAAGGATCTGAAAAATATCGGGTATCCGAAGTGCGAATAGCCGTTTTACTTCGCAAATTGGGATTCCATGCCAAGGAATCTTCCAATACGAAAATTTTCTTCAATGCTTCTATATAGGATGCCACCGTATTGCGATTGGTTGCAGCAACATCATTATTCTCCAAATCAGCACAGATGGTATTTACCGTTACCTGAGCACATTGGTTTCTTGCTAAAGAACGCAATATTCTTTTTGCTCTTTCCGGATCACGGCTTACATTATCTACACGAGAAATGTCAGAGTGTACCACGGCTTCATAATATCTATATGCCATATCAAGTGCTACCTCCTTACTAACCATCGTTGCCTTTGGCCAACCACCCCGACATATCAACCAAGCTAAAGAATCAATATTGAGAGGATTAGTTGCAAAGACATCTGCGACGGGATTGGCAAACAATTCTTCAAGACTGACTTCATTTGTAGAATCGCCAGATTCTGAAAGACTCATTGTCCTCATTGTAAGCCATGCAAATCGACCTGTCCCTGAATGATGAATTTTACTTGTATCCACAGGGACTGCAGACCCGGTAAAGATGAATTGTCCTAGCTCATCCCTATGATCTACCTCAAAACGGGCAGCATCCCAAAGTTGAGGGGCTAATTGCCATTCATCAATAAGACGAGGCACCTTTCCTGAAAGCAACTTTTTAGGAGAAAGATTTGCAAGTTCCACATTCTGCTCCATGTATTCAGGATCATCCATATACACAACGCTCTTTGCTTGCTGCTCTGCAGTTGTCGTCTTTCCACACCATTTGGGTCCTTGGATCAAAACGGCACCACTCCCCAAAAGTCTCCGACTTAACATTTTATCTGCTATTCTTGCCTTATAATTCTTCATAATCTACATGTTTTAAAACCGTTGCAAAGATAATCAAAAGTTATTGAATACTAGCATTTTAAACGTTAAATTATGCAAGTTGTGGCATTTTCATTGTGCAAGTTGAAGCATTTTCATTGTGCAAGTTGAGGCATTTTCATTGTGCAAGTTGAGGATTTTTCATAAAAAATGGTGTTCCATTCCTCAAAATGAAACACCATTAATCTAATCATATCAGATAATTGAATTTCTCAATTTTAGTTGCTATAAGCACTCTCACCATGCTCGTAGATATCGAGACCTTCCTCCTCTACTCGCTTGTCAACACGTACACCTACTGTCTTATCTACTACCTTGAAGATAATATAGGTAACTACGATGCTATAGATGATACTTACCACGGTGGCTACCACCTGAACCCAAAGCTGATGCCAGTCGCCATAGAGAGCACCCTGCACACCCTCAGCTCCAGTTACGTATCTTGTAGCGAAGACACCGGTAAGAACAGATCCCAGGATACCACCCATACCATGCACACCAAAGGCATCGAGGGCATCATCATACTTGAACTTCTCCTTCACAACGGCTACCATGAAGAAGCAGACGATGGTGGAAATGACACCGATGCAGAAAGCACCCAAAATATCTGTACTACCTGCTGCAGGAGTGATGGCTACCAAACCGGCTACAGCACCTGTACAAGCACCCACCGTAGTTGGCTTCTTGTTCACAATCCAGTCGATGAGCATCCAGGTGGTGGCTGCTGCAGCGGTGGCGATATGAGTTACCAGGAAGGCGTTGGCAGCCAGACCATCAGCAGCCAGACCGCTACCAGCATTGAATCCGAACCATCCCAACCAGAGGAATGACATACCCATAAATACGAAGGTGATGTTGTGAGGAGTGATAGGATGACCTGCACGATAATCATCACGTTTGCCGACACAGAGTGCCATGACCAAAGCAGCTACACCGGCATTGATATGAACCACGGTACCACCCGCAAAGTCGATGGCTCCCATCTCCTGCAGGAAACCGCCGCCCCAGACCCAGTGAGCCATAGGGAGATAGGCGATGATGACCCAGAGAACGGTGAAAAGTACATAACCGCTGAACTTGACACGCTCGGCGAATGCACCGAGAATCAGGGCTGGAGTAATGAGGGCAAACATACACTGGAACATCACGAAAGTGAGCTCTGGAATACCTGTTGGCATGATGGCATCCAAACCGATGCCGTGGAGGAAGCACTTATCGAAACCTCCGATGATGCAAGCCAAAGGGTTGCCGCTATTCGCATATTCTGTAGAGAAAGCCCAGGAATATCCGAAGGCTACCCATATCAAACTGACTACTGCCACAATGAATACCGTCTGCATCAGGATGCTGAGGATATTCTTCTGACGCACCAAACCGCCGTAAAAAAGTGCAATACCTGGGATTGACATCAAGAGCACCAAGATGGTTGCCATGATCATCCACGCTGTGTTACCCGTATCAAGTGTAGTTAATAATAAACTGCTCATACTTATATCTTATAGTTAAATTAGAATACAATATTATAATATAGTCTCTCAAATATAAACTTCAATACTAATCATAAAGTTCAATGTTCAAACCTCAAAGTTCAAAGTATCTCTACTCCTCTTTCTCTGCATTATACAATGCAATATCGCCTCGCTCGCCGGTTCTGATTCTGACGGTATCCAGTACAGGAATCACGAAGATTCGGCCATCTCCCACTTCGCCAGTCTGTGCAGCTCCCTGGATGGCAGCGATGGTTGGCTCCACATTTTTATCACGAACCACAATATTCAAAAGTACACGTTCGATGCTACTGGTATCGTACATCACACCACGATAAATGCGAGCCTGGCGCATCTTTCCCTCACCTCTTACATTATAATAAGAGAACCACTCGATGTCGGCAGCTAAAAGTGCCTTCTTGACATCCTCGAATCTAGACTTGCGGATAATTGCCTCAATCTTCTTCATAATCCTTAATAATTAATAATGTGTTACTACTTTTATGGATTGTCTCTATTGAAAACGAACCATCTTTGATTGTCACTCAAATCAAATCATCCCTTACATTATGTTCGTTTTCGGCTGCAAAATTAATACATTTTGTCAGCATTTTAAAGTAATCTAAAACATTTCGTTTCTACTTTTTCTCTATTATTTTAAATTTATCCAGTCTTACCGTATTCTCCTTACAATTTGTAAGTAATCAAGCTTTTCTTCATTACAAATTGAAAGAAGCCTAAAATTTATCTTCTTTTCTTGTATGTTTTTTCTTGTCTATTCCAACAAAAAGTCGTACCTTTGCAACCGAAATCAAACAAATAGTCATCGAAACATTCGAAAGACTATCAAAAAGTCAAGCTTCGCAAGAGGCAAGACGTGAGAGATAAAAGAAAAGTATTCAAACTTAAAGGACAACGCAATATGAAAGAAACAGTTCATTTCACCAAGATGCATGGGGCGGGCAATGACTACATTTATGTAGATACCCAGCTGTACAACATCCCAGACCCCGAAAAGGCAGCCATAGCTTGGAGTGCTTATCATACAGGCATCGGAAGCGACGGACTGGTTCTCATCGGAAAGCCACAGGATGGCAAAAGAGCCGACTATTCGATGCGCATCTTCAATGCCGATGGTTCAGAAGCGATGATGTGCGGCAATGCAAGCCGATGCATCGGAAAGTATCTTTATGAAAAAGGATTGACCCGAAAAGAAACCATCCGACTGGAAACGCTATCGGGCATCAAGATATTGAGATTGCATCTTCAGGATAATAAGAAGGTTGTAGATTCGGTGACAGTGGATATGCTGAAGCCGAGACTGGAAAATCCACAGCAATTCAGAGGTCCTTCGGTACTCGAAGCCGATGGCAGAATCTTCGAAGGCACCTACGTCTGTATGGGTAATCCGCATTTCGTAACCTTTGTGGATGATATTGACACCATCGACATCGCCCACTATGGCAAGATTCTAGAAAGAGACGAAGCCTTTCCTCAACGATGCAACATCGAGTTCGCACAAATTACAGACACTGACATTATAAGGACACGAGTTTGGGAAAGGGGAAGCGGTATCACGATGGCTTGTGGTACAGGAGCTTGTGCCACAGCTGTAGCCGCAGCCTTGACCAAGCGTGCCAGTAGAAAGAGCAGTATCGTAATGGATGGCGGAACGCTGGAAATAGAATACAGCGAGGCAGACGACCATGTATATATGACAGGACCTGCTGCCTTCGTCTTCGAAGGAGAAATAGAGGCACTTTGAACTTGAAACATTGAACTTGGAACTGTATGATATGTCTTTTTAAAAGAAGTGACAGCTAAAAAGTTCTATCTCAATAGTAATCATAAAGTTCAATGTTCAAATCTCAAAGTTCAATGTAAACAAGAGCAAACTTAAATAACAAAGGTTGATAAAAAGACCGCAATAAAGGAGAATAAAAATATGGCATTAGTTAATGAACATTTCCTGAAGTTGGCTAGCAATTACTTGTTTGCCGACATCGCAAAGAAGGTAAACGCTTACAAGATTGCACACCCGAAACAACGAGTTATCAGTCTGGGCATCGGTGATGTAACCCAGCCCCTCTGCCCTGCCGTCATCGAGGCGATGCACAAGGCAGTGGACGAGATGGCAGTACAGGCTTCTTTCCGAGGCTACGGTCCGGAGCGAGGCTACGACTTCCTCCGTGAGGCTATCATCAAGAACGATTTCCTGCCTCGCGGCATTCATCTCGATGCCAACGAGGTATTCGTAAACGACGGAGCCAAGAGCGACACAGGAAATATCCAGGAGATTTTGAGATGGGATAACAACATCGGTGTCACCGATCCGATTTATCCAGTATATATCGACTCTAACGTGATGATTGGTAGAGCAGGAGTCTTTGAGAACGGCAAGTGGAGCAATGTAACCTACATGCCTTGCGATGAGAGCGACGACTTCATCCCTCAGATTCCAGACCACCGCGTGGATATGATTTATCTCTGTTATCCAAACAACCCAACAGGTACGGTCATCTCGAAGGAAGAACTCAGAAAATGGGTGAACTACGCTATCAAGAACGAGAGCATCATCCTTTACGATGCAGCCTACGAGGCATACATCACCGACCCGGAGATTCCGCATTCCATCTACGAGATTCGTGGAGCCAGAAAGGTGGCCATCGAATTCCACAGTTATTCCAAGACTGCCGGTTTTACCGGTGTACGCTGTGGATACACCATCGTTCCAAAGGAATTGAAGGCCAAGACATTGACCGGTGAGGAAGTGGCACTGAACCCTATCTGGGACCGCCGCCAGTGCACCAAGTTCAATGGAACCAGCTATATCAGCCAGCGTGCTGCCGAAGCCATCTACACCCCTGAGGGTAAGGAGCAGGTGAAGGCTACCATCAATTACTATATGGAGAACGCCCACTTTATGAGAGCGGAACTTCAGAAACTCGGACTGAGAGTATATGGTGGCGAGAATGCTCCATATCTCTGGGTGAAGACTCCTAACGATACACCAAGCTGGAAGTTCTTCGAGGAGATGCTCTATGGCGCAAGCGTAGTCTGCACCCCAGGTGTCGGCTTCGGTCCATCAGGCGAAGGCTACATCCGTCTTACCGCCTTCGGTGAGCATGAGGACTGCAAGGAGGCAATGGAGAGAATCGCCAAATGGCTGGGAAAATAAATCTTCCACAGATAATACGAATAAAAAATATAGGAAATCAGAAATTTTAAATTATATAAGGTATGAGCAACTTAAGATTTGAAGCTGTTTCAGAGGCTTCCAAGAGAAAGCCTGTTGAGGTAACCGCTCCTAGCGAGCGACCAAGTGAATTCTTCGGAAAGAAGGTATTCAACCGACAGAAGATGTACAAGTATCTCCCTGCCGACGTCTATGAGAAACTGGTAGATGTCATCGACAACGGAGCACGTCTCGACCGTAATATCGCCAACGCCGTAGCCAAGGGCATCAAGCAGTGGGCTGACGAGAATGGCGTAACCCACTACACCCACTGGTTCCAGCCATTGACAGAAGGTACTGCCGAGAAGCACGATGCCTTCATCGAGCACGATGGCAAGGGTGGTATGATCGAGGAATTTTCAGGTAAGTTGCTCGTTCAGCAGGAGCCTGATGCTTCTTCTTTCCCATCTGGCGGTATCCGCTCTACCTTCGAGGCCCGCGGTTATTCTGCATGGGACCCAACATCTCCTGTATTCATCATCGACGATACACTCTGTATCCCTACAGTCTTCATCTCTTATACTGGTGAGGCTCTCGACTATAAGGCTCCATTGCTCCGTGCATTGCATGCTGTAAACGTAGCTGCTACAGATGTTTGCCACTATTTCAACCCTGATGTCAAGAAGGTTGTTTCCAACCTCGGTTGGGAGCAGGAGTACTTCCTGGTAGATGAGAGCTTGTATGCTGCACGTCCTGACCTGATGTTGACAGGCCGCACCCTGATGGGTCACGATTCTGCCAAGAACCAGCAGATGGACGACCATTACTTCGGTGCCATCCCAGAGCGTGTTCAGGCATTCATGAAGGATTTGGAAATCCAGGCTCTCGAGCTCGGTATTCCTTGTAAGACCCGTCATAACGAGGTAGCACCAAACCAGTTTGAGTTGGCACCTATCTTCGAGGAGACCAACCTTGCCGTTGACCACAACATGCTCCTGATGAGCTTGATGAAGAAGGTGGCTCGCCATCATGGTTTCCGCGTACTTCTTCATGAGAAGCCATTCGCTGGCATCAACGGTTCCGGTAAGCACAACAACTGGAGTCTCGCTACAGATACAGGCATTCTGCTCCATGGTCCAGGCAAGACACCAGAGGACAATCTCCGCTTCGTAGTCTTCATCACAGAGACCTTGATGGGTGTATATAAGCACAACGGTTTGCTCAAGGCTTCTATCATGAGCGCTACCAATGCGCATCGTCTTGGCGCCAACGAGGCACCTCCAGCAATCATCTCTTCATTCCTCGGCAAGCAGTTGACCGACCTTCTCGAACACATTGAAAAAGCCGACAAGAAGGATCTCTTCACCGTGGCCGGCAAGCAGGGTATGAAGTTGGATATCCCTGAGATTCCAGAGTTGATGATTGATAACACCGACCGTAACCGTACATCTCCATTCGCCTTCACCGGCAACCGTTTCGAATTCCGTGCCGTAGGTTCTGAGGCTAACTGTGCATCAGCAATGATCGTATTGAACACAGCTGTAGCCGAGGCTTTGACCGACTTCAAGAAGCGTGTGGATGAGTTGATTGCCAAGGGTGAGGATCAGACTTCTGCCATCATCGATATCGTTCGTCAGGATTTGAAGACCTGCAAGCCTATCCGTTTCGACGGTAATGGTTACTCAGATGAGTGGGTAGAGGAAGCTGCTAAGCGTGGTCTGGACTGCGAGAAGAGCTGTCCAAAGATTTTCGAGCGTTATCTCGACCCTACATCTATCAAGATGTTCGAGGATATGGGCGTCATGAAGAAGAACGAGTTGGAAGCTCGTAACGAGGTGAAATGGGAGACCTACACCAAGAAGATTCAGATTGAGGCTCGTGTGATGGGCGACCTGAGCATGAACCACATCATTCCTGTGGCAACTCACTATCAGAGTCAGTTGGCAAAGAATGTGGAGAACATGATTGACATCTTCGGTGACGAGGAAGGCAAGAAGTTGACAGCCCGCAACATCAACATCATCAAGAAGATTGCAGAGCGCACTCAGATCATCGAGACCGGTGTTGAGGAGTTGGTAAATGCCCGCAAGGTAGCCAACAAGATTGAGAGTGAGCACGACAAGGCTATTGCTTATCATGACACAGTAGCTCCAAAGATGGAGGAGATCCGTTATCAGATCGACAAGTTGGAGTTGGCTGTAGCCGATGAGCTTTGGACATTGCCTAAGTATCGTGAGCTTCTCTTCATCAGATAACAAGCAATTTTCTGGTTTAATTATAAGGTCAAGTTTTCAATTAAGAAAAAGAAAACGCAAAAGCTCTAAAAAGAGCTACTCTTCATCAGATATAACAAAGAACGATCAATCTATTTCTTTTATTGGTTGTTTAAGTTTGCGCGGAGTGTGGTTGTGAAATCACGCTCCGCTTTTTTGTTTCCTGATTTACATACCCTTTCGGGCGAACCAGGCTGCCAAGAATAAGATGACGGGTAGAATAAATATTTGCATTTATGCTTGGCTAATTCAGATTTTCTTCGTACCTTAGCAGCGCAAAACGTAAAGTGCGTAAGAATATGGCAAAAATAGTAAATAAATATCCTGTAGGAATTCAGACCTTTGAAGATATCCGCGAGAAAGGTTATCTCTATATAGATAAGACCAAATACATCGTGGATTTTAGAGAAAAAGGGATGAAATATGTTTTTCTGAGTCGCCCAAGACGATTCGGCAAATCGCTTTTTGCCTCTACCCTCCAAGCCTATTTCGAGGGAAGAAAGGAACTTTTCGAAGGATTAGCCATTGCTGATTATGAAAAGGATTGGGTGAAGCATCCTGTATTTCATTTCGACTTGAGCGGTGCCAAGCACATGAGCATAGAGCAACTGGAAAGATACCTGGCTGATATGCTTGAAGAGCAGGAGACCATCTGGGGCTACAAGACTCATCAGGTGGATGCAAACCTTCGTCTAAAAGACCTAGTGAAGAAAGCTTACGAGAAGACGGGCGAAAAGGCTGTAGTCATCATCGATGAATACGATGCCCCTTTGCTGGACGTAGTGCATGAAAAAGAGAACCTGCAACCGCTCCGCCGCATCATGCAGAACTTCTATAGTCCTCTGAAGATGCTCGATCCATACCTGGAGTTCACCTTCATCACTGGTATCACCAAGTTCTCGCAGCTCAGCATCTTCAGCGAACTCAACAACCTCGACAACATCAGCATGTTCGACCAGTATTCGGCAATCTGCGGTATCAGCAAGAAGGAACTTACCACTCTGATGAAACCGGATGTGGCAGCACTGGGAGAAGATCTTGGCATGACGTATGAAGAATGTCTGGCTGAGCTGACAAGATTCTACGACGGTTATCATTTCAGTGAGAAATCCGAAGATGTTTTCAATCCGTTCAGTCTGGTAAAGGCATTAAATGCACGCAAGATTGCTCCTTACTGGTTTGGCTCAGGCACACCAACTTATCTTATCAAGACGCTGCAGAAGTATCACGTCAATGTGATGGATATAGAGAAGAAATCATGCGATGTAGATGACTTTGATGTTTCACCGGAAATGATGAATTCAGCACTTCCGCTGCTCTATCAGAGCGGTTATCTCACCATCAAAAAGTATAACCCGATATTGCATCGCTATACCTTGGAATATCCTAATAGAGAGGTGAAAATAGGTATGCTCAAGAGTCTTGCACCTAACTATCTTTCACCGATATCCCTAGACAACAACAGTCTGGTGGGTGATTTCCTGGAAAAACTCTATGATGCAGACGTAGAGGGAGCGATGGTGCGCCTGAAGGCCTATCTTGCCAGCATCTCCAACCGTTTGAGCAACAAGAGTGAACGGGATTTCCAGACCGTGTTCTATCTTATCTTCAATCTGATGGGTGCCCACATGCGGGTAGAGGAGGATAGTGCGATAGGCAGGGCTGATGCCGTGGTGTATATGCCTGATGCCGTGTTTGTTTTTGAGTTGAAGTATGATGGCTCTGCCGAGGAAGCTATCAGGCAGATAGATGAAAAGGGCTATCTGATTCCGTATTCTGCCGACGGCAAGCGCCTGTTTAAGATTGGTGCTAATTACGACAGCACTCAGCGTACCATCTGTGATTGGAAAATAAGGGAAGAATAAGGAAATTGAGAGAAAAAAGTTGGTGACCTTCATTTTATGAACCCCACCACATTGGGTTGGAATGGAGGGGGAAAGGGATAATAAAAAACGATGCTTGCAAAAATCTGCAAGCATCGCTTTATATTGTTTTTTGGGGTATGCTTGATATTACATATCAATGTTGCTACCAGCAACATCTTCCCAACCTGTAGTCTCTGCCTCGAAGTTGATAGGCTTCAAGATTGGATGGCCATTCTCATCATAACCACCGCCGAAAATCAGGGTGTAGACATAACGCTTGCCTGGCTGCCAATCTGCGCTAAAAGGAACGTATAATGTGCTGTAACTAGTCTCACTGCCGAAGATGTAAAAGTTCTTATGCTTGATCTTGCAGGCGATTTCCAAATATGATTGTTTTGGGGTTGCTTCGTCTGCTGCCATCTTAGTCTTTGTAGATGGAGTCCATGCTGTCAATGTCTGAGGAATGAACAATGTTGGTTTAGTGAAAACATCTGTTCCTGCACTTGTGATGTTTTTTGTCTCATCCATTCCGATTGTTATTGCGCCAGTAGGTGCAACTGCAGTCTTTGCCCAGTTAGATTGTGTTGGCTCTGTCTCTGCATTATCTGGGAATGTGAATACGTTTCCATTTATAGTGTTGTGAAGTTTAATACTTGCAATATCTACCACAAAGTCAGCATTCTGTGTCTTTGCCTTGAACGCAATCTGTGACAAAATATGCTTAAACTGGAATTTCACCTTTCCTGAATTTGTATTTTGGGTCTGCCCCTTAGCAATAGCATACATAATATCTATATTGGCGTGTTTTTTGCCTGCGGCGTGGTCATCAGGACATAGATATGTGATTTGCTGGGTAGTATTTTTGATTTCCCAAAAACAGAGTTCGCTTATGTTAATTTCCTTACCTTTTTCATCTGTAGGGATGATGCCAGGGTTGACAGCATAGAAGTTCAAAGGAGTAGTTGTCTCTGGCCAGTAACGAAGATCTGATGGATTTGTATAAACCCATTTTCCGCTTTCTGCTTCTCCGGAGAATGAAATATTGATACCTTCGAGGCCATCTTCGCTGCCCATGAATGTTTTGCCATCCTCTGTAAAAGCAAACACATTGAACTTGGTACTGTTAATATTTTTATTATCGACAATCGTAGTTCTTGTCTCCGCCTTATTACCAACTACATGAAATCCGATAGCGTTGTTTGCTGAAGTTCCCACATTAGCAAGCTCGTTGTCTGCTGAGCATGCTGAAAGCAATGCCATAGAGGCCAATGCTGTTCCAAAAATTACTTTTTTCATAATCTTACAGTTCTTTTTTTATCTTTTACTATTGTTAAATTTATTTTTTACTATTTCAAGTTTTATCCTTTACTATTTATAGCTTTATCTTTAACTATTTCAAGCTTTATCTTTTACGATTAAAAGCTTTATTTTCGGATGCTAACCCCTTAACATATAATGTCTTCGTTCACATCCGCCCAATCATCAACTCCTACATCGAAGCCGGCACCACCGCTGGAATTGTTACCGCCGTTACCGCCTCCTCCGGCACCGCCTCCGCTTCCTCCGTCAGGCTTGATTTCCGGAACGACGAGGTTAAAATTGATGATGAGATGCACATCACCGATGTGCCCCCTTACGGATACCGAGTGAATCTGTGCTGAAACATCCTGCTCCAATACATACACCTTGCCATTTCTGCTCTTCAGATAAAGCTTGAATACCTGGGGCGATTCGAGACTCTGACAGTAGCCGAAGGTGTAGAAACCGCCCTTTATCTGATTGCCGGCAGTCTCGCCTCCGAAAAGAAGATTCTCCGAAACTCCATCGGGCAATTTGTCTTCCGCCATCAGCAGCGATCCTGACATCCCCGAAAGACTCGCACGGATATCCGCCACTCTTTCCAGATTCTGGATGCCATTCACCTCGTAGGTGTATCGGCTCACCATCCTCACCGGATACAGGGTGATCACCTTCTCCGTGCCTTCTGGAATGTTCTCCAGCGATACCCAGTCGATGTGGTCGCCACAGAGCCAGGAGGGAGTGGTGCAGGCTTTGGCGCTGTCGGGCGCCAGTACGCTGCGGGTCTTGGCAAGATACTCCATGAAGCTGTTGGGATTCTCCCAATAGATACCGCTCGTATCGTAGTTGTAGCAGATGACGCGATACTCGTTTTCGGGCAACTCAATCTGCCTTCCTTCTCCGTTCGGAAAATCGAAGATCCACGGCTCGCTCGTGCCATCTTTCGGAAAGAAAATCACTCGCATGCCTTCCGGCTTTTGAATATCCTCATACCGTTCCCAGTTGAATTCCACCCTCAAAGAGCGGAAAGAGGAGGTGACGTAGCGGAATTCCTTGTGCTCGCACGACGAGAGTATCAGGAGAAAGAGCATCAGGCTGAGGAGTCTAATCCTGCTCATATCCGCCTCCTTTCTCTCTGTTCTTTCTGTCGGCATTCTTCCTGCCGGAGAATTTGCGGTTGGTATTGCCGTGTCCTATCAGCCATACCAGCGAAATCTCTGCCTTGGTGGGACCTATCCAGCGGCGCTCCTTGGTGGATTGCCATACGTAGTAGTCAGCCTCGGGCTTATACTCGTGATAGATGCCGCCCCAATAGCCGGCGCCGATGGTGAAGTCGATGTTCAGCCTTCGGGCGATGGGCTGCGAATAGCCGTATTCGGCTCCCACGATGTAGTTCATCTTGTCCCAGAGCGTGCCTCCGGGCTTTCCGCCCATGTAGCCACGGCCTCCGGTTTCGAAGTCGTAGGTGAAGATCTGACCGTAGATGCCGATGTGATGCCCGGTGAGCGGTTTCTCCCCGGCAGCCTTTCCCCACCATTTTCTGATGGCGATGTCACCGCCGTAGGCTCGCCAGTACCAGTGTCGGCGGTCGGCCTTCCACCATCCGTACATCCAGTTGGCAGCCACCGACCATTGTTTTCCCAGATACATCTCCACTCCGATGTTCGGAATGAGGAGCGCATCGTAGAGCATGTTGGTCCGGATGTCCATATAGAAAGGTTTCCGGATTCGCTGCGTTGCGATGGACTGGATGTCGGGGGCGACGATGATGGTATCTGCCGGTGGAATGAACGTTGTTTTCGGAATCTCCGAGCGATGCACCTTCTCGTACCATAAGTGCAGCTTGGATGATCGGAGCAGGGGGAAGTATTTTCTGTACATATATAAATAAGGTGTACCCCCTCGCAGCTTCTGTATCTTCTGCAGATGACTTTCCTCAGCCTGGGCACCGCTTTCCTGTTCGCTGGCTATCTGGCGCAGTATGGAAAGGGTTTCCTTCCGGTAGGGGAGTTGTGGGTCATTTTCCACCAGCCTGATCAGGCCATTCCAATCTCTTCCTAAGTAATGGGTAGTTCTTAGCGAATCGGGCAATTCACCATAGCGGGAGAGATAATCGAACAATACCTTTGCTCTTTTCTCAGACAGCCAACGGTTGAATTTCACGCTTCCCTCGGGTGAGGCACCGCCCACTACGAGGATCTTTCGCAATTGATAGGCAGAGTCAGCGTAAGTGATACGCATCGTATCTGCGATTCTGTTGAGTGCTGATTGATTTTCGCGCAGGGTAGGGATGAAATTAATCTTTCCTTGTTTGAAATAAATTCTTACAGAAACTTGCCAGTCCTGATGGTTTTGAGCCGTAATACTTGCCCCATAGAACATGAAAGCCATGATCAGAATATTATTTTTTGTTAATCCGCACATTATTATCAGTAGAGTTTTAAACTCCGTTTTTATATACCTTTACTTATTTATTTAATTCCGCCTGCAAATTTAGGCAAAAAACACCCAATAATGACAAAAAGAGCGTTAATAAAATATAAATTAAATATAATTATAATACTATTGTAATAATTTCATCAAGTTATCAATAATATGTGGTAAAAAAAAACGGATATACGTTATTTGTAAATGGAATGTTTTAAAAAAGGTAATGTTTGGTGTGGCTTATGATGATTATGAGAAGTGATGGCTTACTGGTTCCGAATCATTAAAGCCCCCTTGTACGTGGTGATACAAGAGGGCTTTTCTTAGAGTGATGAGAGTGTGTGGCTACATACAGCTGGTTACCCCGAGAGAGGTGGCTATTGCGGTGAGAATGCTGATAGCAATCTGAATCACCATTTTCCAGGTATCCCTTTTCATAGACTTCTACTTTTAAAAATCTACGTTGTCGCTGCCGCCCTCTTCACTGCCGGTATTGCCGCCGCTGGCTCCCTGGTCACCAGTGGTTCCGCTGCCACCGCCCTGGGTTCCGCCGCCAGTGGTTCCGTCACCATCGCCACCTCCGTCAGGAGTAACAGGCACGTTGAGGTCCACGTTGGTCTTGCCCTCCCTGATTGCCTTAATCACGGCAGCCTGAGCACTTCGGCTAGCCACGAGGTTGAATTCTGCATCCTCGAGCAGGTTCTTGATATGCTGCGGCTATACTCGGCAATATGGCTCAGTGTAAATGTAAACAACCAGCAGGTGAATAATAACGGTTGCCAGCATGTACAGCTGGGTGGTATGGCTTTCTATGATGAGAGCAAGTGTTTCCTCTTTGCTCCTAATGAGCATGGAGGGGGAGAGAAGGTGCCGGGATTCCGTTCGCAGGGCGTTGCCCAGCAGTTGACGGATGGCACTTTTGATTTCGTGAGTAAACCACGAGTCCGTTCGCAGTCAGAACTGATCAGAAAGCTGGCTCACGGACGATTGAGCAAGACCAAGGATGGAGCTATCCAGCTCACCTTAAAGGTGTTCTGTGATGAAGGAATCAACATCGGCTGCGCTCTTGTGAAGGAGGCGAAGAGGCTGCTGATGCTGCAAGAACCTGAGAAGTATGGTCTGCTGATGTTGGAACGCAGCGCACGACAAGGCGGTCATGCGGTTTGCAAGCGAGAGATGGGCAAGATGATACTGGAGAACCAGGTTAGAATCGCCAAGATGCTGGAGTGCGAGATGGATACTTCTGCTCACGATATTAATCGTGTTTATTTCACGACTTCTGCTGATGCTGAAGACTTGCTCTTTCTTTCTCCCGAGCTCTTCAAGGATGATTATGAAGAGGCTGCCGTGGCAGCTGAAGGCAAGGTGCTGGAGGAGCGAGAAAAGTATGGACAAGAAGAGCTTCCTCCGGGAGCGCACAAGGCTAACTAAGAAATTCATGGCTGCAGGCCGTTATAAGGTTGCACCCGTACCTATTAGATTCCAGAAGAAGATAGAGGTGGAAATCAAGGAGACGGAAGAGGAGAAAGAGAAGAATATGGACAAAGGTAAGAAGGAGGAGAAGAAGTTCAAGATTGAGATTGTAGAGGAGGTTAGAACCATGCCTGCGATTCTGCAGGAGAAAGGTCGAGTGTCGAAGACGCCTGTGCTTCGCAAGCCTTATATTACGCCAGGCTTTGGACCGCTTGCCTTGAAGTATGGAAGCATCGTGATGGGCAAGTCGTTGAAGACTGGACTTGTGGCTTACAACGAGGAGAAGTTCCAGGAATTTTTCGACATGATCAGCGATGCTTTGCAGAAGAAGGAGAATGTTACGCTGGTTATCAAGGACTGGGGGAAAGACGAGATTCCTAAGGAGTATATGATTGTGCTTCCTAATAATAATCTCAATCATACAGTCAAATAATTATACAGTACAGATTATTTTGTTATATTATGCGCAAGATTAAGGAAATCATCATTCATTGTAGTGCGACCCGAGAAGGTCGCGACTACACCGTAGCCGACATCGACCGTTGGCATCGTGAGCGTGGCTTTTTCTGCATCGGTTATCATTTCGTGATTTACCGTGACGGAAGCATCCATGTGGGCAGATCAGTAGAAGAGGTGGGCGCCCACTGCAAGGGTCACAACACCGTGAGCATCGGAGTATGCTACATCGGCGGCCTTTCCAAGGATGGCAAGCCGAAGGATACCCGAACACCACAGCAGAAGGCGGCGCTGAAAGCGCTGATAGAGCAGCTGAAGGAGGAATATCCCGAGGCGACGGTTCATGGCCACAATGAGTTTGCCGCCAAAGATTGCCCTTGCTTCAATGTAAAGGCGGAGTGGGGGGAATAAACGAAAAAGGGGAAATAAAAAGCCTTGGTTGCCAAAATAGCAACCAAGGCCCATTATGTTAGAATCTGAATCATATTTTGAGATTAGATCTGCTCGCTCCAGTCCTCCTGGCTCTTACGAACGTAAGTCTGGTAGCGGAGCTTAGCCATCTTCTCTGCCTGAGAGAAGAGCTCATCAGCCTCCTTAGGGAATGCCTTCTGTACAGAGAGGTAACGAACCTCACCGAGCAGGAAGTCGCGGAAGTTCTCCCAGTTTGGAGCCTTAGAGTCGAGTGTGAATGGGTTCTTACCCTCATCAGCCAACAGTGGGTTGTAACGCCACAAGTGCCAGTAACCGCACTCAACAGCCAACTCTTCCTCGTGCTGTGAACGACCCATACCGCCCTTACGCTTCAAACCGTGGTTGATACATGGTGCGTAAGCGATGATGAGTGATGGACCTGGATAAGCCTCAGCCTCGCGGATAGCCTTCAATGTCTGAGCATTGTCAGCACCCATAGCTACCTGAGCTACGTAGATGTAACCGTATGTAGTCTGCATCAAACCGAGATCCTTCTTACGGATACGCTTACCCTGAGCAGCAAACTGTGCGATAGCACCGAGAGGTGTTGACTTAGAAGACTGACCACCAGTGTTAGAGTAAACCTCAGTATCGAGTACCAAGATGTTAACATCCTCACCAGAAGCCAATACGTGGTCGAGACCACCGTAACCGATATCATAAGAAGCACCGTCACCACCGATGATCCACTGTGAACGCTTAACGAGGTAGTGATCCAAAGTCTTGAGCTCCTTGCAGATAGGGCAACCCTTCTCAGCGCCGGCAGCGATGAGAGGCTTCAACTCTGCAGCAGCCTCCTTAGAACCCTCAGAATCGTTCATGTTAGCCATCCACTTGTCAGCAGCAGCTACGAACTCAGCAGGAACATGCTCGTTAGCCTTAGCCTCCTCGAGCAAGTGAGCGATACGCTCCTTCATCTTCTTGTTACCCATTACCATACCGAGACCGAACTCGCAGAAGTCCTCGAACAAAGAGTTGTCGAATGCAGGACCCTGACCCTTAGCGTTCTTTGTATATGGAGTAGATGGGATAGAAGCTGAGTAGATTGAAGAACAACCAGTAGCGTTAGCGATCATCTGACGATCACCGAAGAGCTGAGAAATCAACTTAACGTATGGAGTCTCACCACAACCAGAGCAAGCACCAGAGAACTCGAACAATGGCTGAGCGAACTGAGAGTTCTTAGGGCTCTGCTTGATGTCAACGAGATCCTGCTTAGAAGCTACCTTGTGTACGAGGTACTCCCAGTTAGCAGCCTCCTTAACCATATCCTCTGCGTCAACGTTGAATGGAACCATTGTCAACGCCTTCTCACCCTTCTTGCCTGGGCAGACGTCAGCACAGTTACCACAACCCAGACAGTCGAGTACTGATGTCTCGATGCGGAAGTGCATACCAGCCAAAGCCTTAGGTGCCTTTACATCCTGAGTCTCGAGACCCTCGATGCCTGCGAGCTCCTCATCTGTCAATACGAATGGACGGATAGCTGCGTGAGGACAAACGAATGAACACTTGTTACACTGGATACAGTTCTCTACGTTCCATACTGGTACGAATGCCTCAACACCACGCTTCTCGAATGCTGAAGTACCGTTCTGCCATGTACCGTCAACTGTATCGTGCTTAACGAAGTCAGAAACCTTCAAGAGGTCACCTGCCTGGCCGTTGATAGGACGAACGAGCTCCTTAACGAATGCTGGAGCGTTATCCTCCTTAGCCTCATCGTCTGCGAGGTTAGCCCAAGCTGGATCTACTGCCAACTGCTTGTACTCACCACCACGGTCAACAGCGCCGAAGTTCTTGTCAACAACGTCCTGACCCTTCTTAGAGTAAGACTTAACGATGAATGCCTTCATCTGCTCTACAGCGAGATCCAAAGGAATAACCTCTGTGATACGGAAGAATGCAGACTGGAGGATGGTGTTGGTACGGTTACCGAGACCAATCTCCTGAGCAATCTTGGTTGCGTTGATATAGTAAACAGTGATGTTGTTCTGAGCGAAGTAACGCTTTACCTTGTTAGGGATGAAGTTAACCAACTCCTCGCCGTCGAAGATAGTGTTCAACAGGAAGAAACCGTTCTTACGCAAACCACGTGTTACATCGTACATGTGGAGGTAAGCCTGTACGTGGCAAGCTACGAAGTTAGGAGTATTTACCTGGTATGCGCTGTGGATAGGGCTGTCGCCGAAACGCAAGTGAGAGCAGGTGAAACCACCAGACTTCTTAGAGTCGTAAGAGAAGTATGCCTGGCAATACTTGTTAGTATTGTTACCGATAATCTGAACTGAGTTCTTGTTAGCACCAACAGTACCGTCAGCACCCAAACCGTAGAACTTAGCCTCGAACAAGTCGTCGCCACCCATTGGAATCTCCTCCTCTTCTGGGAGAGAAGTGAATGTAACGTCATCAACGATACCTACAGTGAAGTGGTTCTTTGGCTGTGGCAACTCGAGGTTCTTGAATACAGCAACAATCTTAGCTGGAGTTGTATCAGAAGAACCGAGACCGTAGCGACCGCCAACGATCAATGGCTTGCGCTCGTCGTCGTAGAGAGCTGACTTAACGTCGAGGTACAATGGCTCACCCTCTGCACCTGGCTCCTTAGTACGGTCGAGAACAGCGATACGCTTAACTGTAGCTGGGATAGCCTTCTTCAGGAAGTCAACAGAGAATGGACGATACAGGTGAACTGCAACCATACCAACCTTCTTGCCCTGCTTGTTCAAGTAGTCGATAGCCTCGCGAGCTGGCTCTGTAGCAGAACCCATCAGGATGATGATGTTCTCAGCATCCTCAGCACCATAGTAGTTGAAGAGGTGGTACTCACGACCAGTGATCTTAGTCATCTCCTGGCAGTACTTCTCTACTACCTCAGGGATTGCGTCGTAGTAAGGGTTGCAAGCCTCACGGTGAGTGAAGAATGTCTCTGGGTTCTCAGCGGTACCGCGAGTAACAGGACGCTCAGGAGTCAAAGCACGGTTACGGAAGTCCTCGATGAACTCTTCCTTAACCAATGGACGGATGTCTTCCATATCCATCTCCTCGATCTTGTGGTACTCGTGAGAAGTACGGAAACCGTCGAAGAAGTTAATGAAAGGAACCTTTGTCTCCAATGTAGCCAAGTGAGGAACTGCAGAGAGGTCCATAACCTCCTGAACAGAACCTGAGCAGAACATAGCGAAGCCAGTCTGGCGGCAAGCCATTACGTCCTGGTGGTCACCGAAGATACAAAGTGAGTGAGAAGCCAATGTACGAGCTGATACGTTGAACACGCAAGGAAGCAACTCACCAGCAATCTTGTACATGTTAGGAATCATCAACAACAAACCCTGAGAAGCAGTGTAAGTTGAAGTCAAGGCACCAGCCTGGAGAGAACCGTGAACTGCACCTGCAGCACCAGCCTCAGACTCCATTTCCTGGATAGAAACTCGCTGACCGAAAAGGTTCTTACGACCTTTGGCAGCCCATTCATCTACATGCTCCGCCATTGGTGATGATGGAGTAATAGGGTAGATAGCAGCAACCTCAGTAAACATGTAGCTTACGTGTGCGGCAGCTGTGTTACCATCACAAGTGATAAATTTTTTCTCTTTAGCCATTTTACTTTTAGATAAAATATTAAAAATGTTTTGTATTTAATTCTTCTTTCGAAATTTCGTTAATATAGGAATCCCAAGAGCCACAAAGGTATCTTGTTGTCCTTACCTACCTCAGTATTGTAACGGGCATAGATGGTATCTGGATTACTACGCATCTTGTTGGGAGTTTGTGCATCACAGATTCTGAATTTCTTGTTGCCATCCACTGTATAATAGTGGTCTTTACCGCCCTGATGAACTTTGTGGTCTTTCCAAAGTGAATTAACGAAGAATGTTTCCATCACTTCCTGCTTGTCAATCTGTATAGGATAGATAGCGTACATTAGGTTCGGATTATGCATCATCACCTTAGATGGTTTCTTCGGAAAATCCTGCCCCTCCGGATAGATCATATTGATGAGTCTGGAATCGGCCAGATACTTAATGTAGTTCATCACGGTTGCCCTACTTGTATTGATGCTTTCGGCCAGCTGACTCACGTTGGGAGCCTTGGCGCCTTCCACAGCCAACTCGTAGAACAGGCGTTTTATTTTTGGCAGATACTTCAGTTCTATCTGCTTGATGAGGAGGATGTCAACCTCGGTCATCATGTTCATTGTCTTTAGTAGATTCTCTGTGAAGTTACGCTGTTCCAAGAAGAATGGGTAGAAGCCGTGATGCAGATAATCATTGAAGTATTTCATCGGACTCACCTTGGGAAGGATCTGCTTGATGATGTGCTCATGATTGCGCAGAATGTCATCGAGTTCGTATGGCTGGAAATCGTTGCCCGTCTTCAGATTGATATATTCTCTGAACGAGAAACCGCGGAGATTGTAACTCTTCACAATACCATTGAGCTCAGGGTTTTCTTCCTTCAAGCGCATCACGCTCGAACCGGTAAACACAATTTTCAACTCAGGATACAAATCGTAGCATTTGCGGAGCTCATTGCTCCAGTCCTGCTGTTTGAACACCTGATCTATCAGGAGTGTTCGTCCACCTTGATTCACAAAGTCACCTGCAAAATCGGCAATACCTCTGCTCTGGAAATAGAAGTTGTTCATATTCACATATAAGCACTTGCGATCATAAGGTCCAAAGTGTTCTTTGGCATACTGGAGGAGAAAGGTAGATTTGCCTACGCCTCTAGTGCCTTTGATACCTATCATACGGTCATTCCAGTCAATCTCATCCATCAAGGTTCGTCTGACTGGAGCGTCTGTATGCTCAACTAGGTATGTATGTGTTCTGAAGAATGCTTCTTCCATGCGTTTAATATTGATTCATATTTGTTTTTTACGATGCAAAGGTAATAATATATTTTAAATTTGCAAACTCTAGATAGCAAAATCTAACATTTTTTTCATTATTTAGCACTTTTCTAAGTAAAACTTACCCTATTTTGCCGTTTTTATCTCAATAATTTGTATCTTTGCAGTATGAAACTACATATCTTCAATCCAGAACACGATTTGGCATTGGCCGCTCATTTGCGACAGTTTACCGCTCCTCATGCAGGAAGACAGTTGCGAAGCGACCTTGCATTTATTCCTGCCTTGTGGGCAGATCAGGGTGACTTGGTGCTTGTTGACGACATTGACAATGCACGCGATAAGGTGCGCCATTTTGGAGAGCACCTGTTGGAAAAAGTTGAGTTTATCACCAAGCTTCAGCTTGAGCATCTGCTTAAGACGGAGTTTATAGACTGCGTGCATCCGTGGGGATGGGACTTGAGTCTGAAAGGCGAACTGGAACGTATCGGTTTGCCAGAGATCATGCTGCCTACTGATGAGGTATTAGATAAGGTACGCGCGATAAGCAGCCGCCAATGGGCCGCTGAACATCTGCAGCAGGACGTAGTATATGCAGACAACTTTGCTCTGGTTAAGGAATGCGTAATGAAGTGGGGCAAGGCTGTGGTCAAGGCTCCCTGGAGCAGCAGTGGAAGAGGCGTGAAATATGTTTCTGCCGATGAGTTCCGAACAAACGGCGAATATCCGGCTTTCCAACGCTGGGTAAGCAACATCATCTTCCGTCAGGGTGGTGTTACCGTAGAGCCATATTATAATAAGGTGAAAGATTTCGGAATGGAATTCGAGATGCGTGACGGCAAGGTACACTATCTGGGACTCTCGCTCTTCGATACCGTCAAAAATGCCTATACCGGCAACTTGCTCTGCTCTGAAGAAGAGAAGGTTGAAATGGTGAAGAAATACATCAGTGAAGATGCGCTTCTCTCTGCAAGACAGAAAATTATAGATATAGTTGAACCTGCATTAAAGGAAAACTATAATGGGCCATTTGGAGTAGATATGATGATTGCTGCAAAGGATGATCAGTTAGAGCTGGTACCTTGTATCGAACTGAATCTTCGCAGAACGATGGGGCATGTGGCCCTTGAGTTAGCCAAGATAACCAAACCTCAGAGTCTGATGCGTGTTGACTTTGATGGTAACAGATATCATTTGCGTGTGATGCCAGGTAAGCAGGCAGTTAACGAGTCTTAATTTTTAGCATTTCGATGCAAGGAATCGCAGCAACTTGCATTTCATAGACAGATTATCAACAAAATTAAAAGATTATGAAAAAGAGAAATGAAAGTATGAAAAAGAGAAATGAAAGTAAGATAACTATGGCAGCTCTGATGATGATGGCTGCAATGGCTATGACTTCTTGTGCTAGCAGCAAGAAGATAAACGGTGATTCTAATGCAGGCAAGAGCAGCGAAATGGGTAAGAATGAAGAGGATTTGGATAATAGCTATCTTGTTCTTTCTGACGCCCAGCAGGATATAGTGAAGAAGAATAATGCATTTGCACTTCGTCTCTTCAATAAGGTTACTGATATGGAATCTAAGGTGATTTCACCTATGAGCGTATCTTATCTGATGGGAATGCTGGCAAATGGTGCAGATGGAATCACGCAACAGGAGATACTGAAGGCTATCGGTTGCGAAGGAGTTTCTGTCAGCGATCTGAATGAGCTTTATAAGGCTATGCTTCTTACTGCTAACAAGCAGGATAAGCAGACAACCGTGAATATAGCTAATTACATTGCCGTAAACAAGAACTTCCAGCTCAACAAGGATTTCTGTCAGAAAGTGAGCGATAGTTATTTGGCTGGTATCGAAAGTCTTGACTTCACTTCTTCCAAGACTACCGACCGTATCAATGGTTGGTGCAAGGAAAAGACCAATGGCATGATTCCCCGTATCATTGATCAGGTTTCAGCCGATGCAGTATCGTATTTGATGAATGCCATCTATTTCAAGGGAACATGGCAGAACAAGTTCAATGTCAAAGACACTAAGCTGGAGAACTTCCGCGGCTATACACGTGATATTCAGAAAGTAGAGATGATGCATCAGGTGAAGAAGCTCTTCTATGCAGAGAACAAGGATTTCAAGGCTGTAGATCTTCCTTATGGCAATGGTAGCTATCGCATGCTGGTACTTCTGCCAAATGAGGGCAAGAATATCCAGGAAATGATGAAAGGTTTGGACGAAGAGAAGCTGAATCAGATTTCGCAGAATATGGAAAACTGTATGGTGAATCTCAAGTTGCCTAAGTTTTCCATCGAACAGGAACTGCCCCTGAATGCTATCATCAGTGATTTGGGTGCTCCTTCTATGTTTGTGGCAGGCAAGGCGAACTTCAGTCATTTTGCTGACGGCAATTTCTTTGTAAGCAAGATGCTTCAGAAAGCAAAGATAGAGGTGAATGAGCAGGGAACAAAGGCTGCTGCTGTAACAGCTGCCGTGATGCTGACTGCCATGGCACCTGTAGAGGTGAAAAATGTGGAGTTCATCGCTGACCGTCCATTTGTCTATATGATTCAGGATCGCCAGAGTGGCGGTATCCTCTTTATGGGACAATATTGCGGAACACACTAATTCTCTGGAATCACTATATAAAAAGAAATCCCTCAGGCTTCATGTCAAGTCTGAGGGATTTCTTTTTTATCCGAATTTCTCTACGAACTCATCTTCTGTAATGATAGGAATATTGAGTTCATGCGCTTTCTTGTTCTTGGAACTTTGGGAGGTTGCATCGTTGTTGATAAGGAAGTTGGTGCTCTTGCTTACGCTTCCCGTCACCTTGCCACCTTGGCTTTCAATGTAAGCCTTCAGTTCGTTGCGGTTTTTGTAATGATGAACATCGCCGGTTACAACAAAGGTCAAGCCGTCGCAGGCGCTTCCTTTCTCCACCGGTTCCTGCTCTACGATTTCCAGCTCCTTCATCAGATTCTGTACATGAGCGAAGTTTGTATCGTCCTTGAACCAGCCAATGAACTTGGCGCTCTTTTCCGGTCCGATGCCGTCGATGCTGGCAAACTCATCGTCAAACATGCAGAGACGGGCGGTCTCTATCAGTTCTTTTACTGGATAGCGCCCGATGAGTTTTTTGGCTACATCGCCTCCGCAGAGAGGGATGTTGAGGGCATAGAGCAGATGGCGACCATCTGTCTGTTTACTCTTTCTTACGCTCTCCAGCATGTTGGCAACGCTCTTCTTGCCAAAACCATCCCAGGCTGCTATTTCGTAGGCATGGTCATTGAGATGATAGAAGTCGGCGTATTCGCTAATCAGTCCTTCGTTCACCAGCTTCCAGATGGTCTGTTCTGAGATTCCTTCTATGTTCAGGCCTTCCTTGCTCACGAATCTGGCAAACTTCTTAATCTGCTTGGCTGCACAGTGGGGGTTGGTGCAATGCAGAGTCTTCGTACCGCTTTCGCTTTCTCTAACGATGGCTTCAGCATGACAGACAGGACACTCTTTAGGAATTTCAAAGACACCAAGTGATTCTGTTACGTTGATTACCTTCGGAATTATCTTGTTAGCCTTGATAACCTGCAGTCGAGTTCCCTTACCCCCGATTCCCAAACGTTCGCATTCACTCACGTTGCAGAGAGAGGCTCGCTGAACAGTGGTTCCCTCCAGTTCTACAGATTTGAAGACAGCCACTGGAGTGATTGTATTGGCAGCACACGACCATTCGATGTGGTCGAGTACGGTATCAGCGTGTTCATCCTGCCATTTGAAGGCGTAACCTGCTCGTGTTGCATGATGACCTGTTACGGAACCCGTTGCAGCATAGGAGGTGTCATCGTAGCAGATGACGAGACCATCTACAGGGAAAGGATTCTTTTTATTGGTTACCTTAGCTGTAAATGCATCAATTTCCTGTTGAATGTTTTCGGTAGTTGGCTGCTCTATTCTCTGACGCTCTACCGGATGAAAACCCAGTTCTTCCAGCCACTGCATTCTTTTGCCCCATGATGTGATTTCCTGTTCGCAATAAACCAGGGTGAAAGGAATCCATTGGATGTGACGCTGCTTTACTTCTTCTACATCTTTCAAAGAAAGAGAGCCGGATGCAAGATTGCGGGGATTGGCATAATCACCTTCGCTTTCGATGATAAACTGCTCGAAGTCGGCATAGGAAATGACAGCCTCGCCACGAATCACGAGATGACCCTTTTCCGTGATAGACTGCGGAATACCACTGATGGCTGGTGCCAGATGTGTAATGTTGGTGCCAATATGACCATTACCGCGAGTTACCACCTTGGTTAGCTTGCCATTGTCGTATGTCACAACCAAGGTGAGGCCATCCAGCTTCCAGGAAATCCATATAGGGCGGTTTTCTGCCCACTTGATGAGGTCGCTGACCTTCTTGGTCTTTGCCAGAGAGAGAGCTGCGAACTCGTGTTCTTCCTTCTGACCTGCGATAGTATCTTCAGAAACCTTGTTGGTAGGGGAATCGGGGAGAATTTCGCCGGTTTCCTCTTCCAGCTTCTTGAGTTGATCGAATAGGGCATCCCATTCGTAATCGGTAAGGATTTCACCTTTGCCGTTATAATAAACATCAGAAGCTTGGTTCAGTTGATTGACCAAGCTTCTCATTCTATTTAATTTATCCTCCATAATGTCTATAAATCGTTATTGTATTTGCGGTTGTATTGTTTGCTTTTCGAAAGCAAAGCGCATACCTCTGTTTCCATAGTTGATTCTTCCGCAGATGCAGAAGCCCATAGAAGAGAGCAAGTTAATCATCGGAAGATTATCGAAATTGGTATCTACCTTGATGCTAGGAACCTTTTCTACCTCGCAGAGACTATTCACCTTATTAATAAATATACGTGCGAAACCCTCACGCTGATATTTAGGCAACGTAGCAAAGCGATGTATTACATAATAATCGCCTGTGGTAAGCCAGTCGCCATCTATAAAATCGTACTGTGGTTCACCATTGAGTGCTACTGCGCCATAGACAGCTACCTCGCCATCCACGGTAAGTACGTATGCATTACCATTATTGATGTCGTCTTTTATATCGTGCTCAGCAGGATAGTCATTAGTCCACTGATGACGTCCTGATGCGATCATAGAGCGACGAGCCTGGTCAATGATGTTCCAACACGCCTCAAAGTCCTTAATATATGCAGGTCGAAAATCGGTCTTCATTTCTTTGTAAATTCACTTAATTATTTATTAATCGGGTGCAAATTTAACAAAAAAAAACGAATTAAAAGTACAAACGAAGAAAAAACTGCATTTTTACCCGCATTTTTCCTATAATTTCTAGCTTTTTCGTCTTTTCGGTAGTTAAAATGCGCTATTATCTCTTAAGTTTTACAAGTAAAACATAACGCCCTGTGAGGACAAAAACATATTCATGCTTTTACCTTACAGGGCGTAGTATGTCACAATGATTGTACTGAGATATAAACTAAAGGAGCACAATCATGATGTTAAAACTTTCATTAGAGTGCTAAAGTCTTATCAAGTTCAGCGATAATCGCATCCTTCTGGTCCTTGATGTGCTGACCGATGAATACAATCTTGATCATGCGGTCACCAAGTTCCTCATCCCATTCCTTCTCAAGCTGCGGATTGTTCTTGCGAAGTTCTGCGAGCTGGTCGGTTGGCATTGTTGCGAGCCACTGGCCTGCCTGCTTGACGGTTTTCTGCTGACCTGCCTGTTCGAAGACATAGCACATGTCTGGTTCATCTGCGAAATAGCAGATACCCTTGGCACGAACGATGTCACGAGGCCATTTTCTTGCAACAAACTCATCGAAGAGAGCCAGGTCGAATGCCTTGCGGCGATAATATACGAAGGTTCCGATACCATATTCCTCAACCTCGCCACCTTCGTGGTCATGGTCGTGATGATGATGGTGATGGTGACCATGTTCATGATCCTCGTGATCGTGATCGTGATGGTGATGCTCGTGCTCTTCTTCATCGTGGTCCTCTTCTCCGTTTCGTTCAGATTCGATTTCCTGAATCCAGCCTGCTGATGTTGCAACAGTCTGCCAGTCAAACTTGTGAGTATTGACAATCAGATCGAGATCTACATCACCATAGTTACATTCGAAAATCTCTGCCTTAGGCTGGATAGCGCGGATAATCTGCTTCAGGTGCTCCAACTCCTTAGGCTCTACATCTGCGGCCTTATTGAGAAGGATGATGTTGCAGAATTCCATCTGCTGGATTACGAGAGAAGCGAGATCCTCCTCATCAAGATTTGGCTTCATCAAGTCAGAACCATTGGCAAACTCATCCTTCATGCGGAGAGCATCTACGACTGTTACGATGCTGTCAAGACGCAAGATGCCGTTCTTGATATACTGAGGACCCAGGGATGGGATAGAGCAGATGGTCTGTGCAATAGGTGCCGGCTCACAGATACCGCTTGCCTCTATTACAATATAGTCGAAACGCTTCATATCTACAATCTCCTTGAGCTGTTCTACGAGGTCCATCTTCAAGGTACAGCAAATACATCCATTCTGGAGCGAAACCAGGGAATCATCCTTCTGACCTACCACGCCACCTTTTTCTATGAGAGCTGCATCAATATTCACCTCACCGATATCGTTGACGATAACGGCAAACTTGATACCCTTCTTATTAGCTAAAATCTTGTTGAGCAGGGTAGTCTTACCACTGCCCAGATAGCCTGTCAAAAGCAGGACTGGAACTTCTTTATTGTTCATAAAAGCCTCTTTTTATAGTGTTATACTTTAATTACCTTTATTATTAATATCTTCTTGAAATCTTCGAAAAAGCAGCTTTAGCTTAAACGAAAATACAAAAGCGGGAATAGCAAATAACATGCCACTCCCGCCTTATGAAAAGTTAATTATTACTTACGATAGTTATCAAGCCCCTTGTGCAAGAAGTCAAGATAAGCACTGACATCCTCCTTGAAGCTGAATGCAGCGTTCAGAGGATTTCCTTCATTATCCACAGGAATGTAGAATGGCTGAGCATTAGCACCAAACTTGCTTGCCTGCAAGTAGCTCCACTTGTCACCGATGGTTCTCAATGTACGCTTCTCGCCATTGAATGTCACCTCCATAGGCTGTGGCAATGGGGTCTTGTCATCTACATAGAGAGAGATGAGTACGTAGTCCTTTGTCAAGATGTCAGTAACACTTGGGTCTGTCCAGACAGAAGCCTCCATCTTACGGCAGTTGACACAACCGTAGCCTGTAAAGTCAATCAGTACAGGCTTGCCTGCTGCCTTCGCTGCAGCCATACCTTCCTCGTAGTCCTTATAAGCTGGCTCTACAACCTTGGTGTTCAGGTTGAAATCCTGGGTATTTACAGGTGGAGCAAAAGCACTTACTGCCTTGCAAGGAGCACCCCAAAGACCTGGAATCATATAAACGGAGAATGCCAAAGAGCACAGACCAAGCATAATGCAAGCTACAGGCATTGGCTTGTTGAGGTCACCACCGATGGCATCTACCTGGAACTTCAACTTGCCAATCAGGTAGAGACCGAGCAGACCGAAGATGACAATCCAGAGTGAGAGGAATACCTCGCGGTCCATAATGTGCCAGCCATAAGCCAAATCTGCTACAGACAAGAACTTCAATGAGAAAGCAAGCTCAATGAAACCAAGAACAATCTTGATGGTCTCCATCCAAGAACCAGACTTAGGAGCTGACTTCAACCAAGATGGGAAGAGTGCAAAGAGTGTGAATGGCAAGGCGAGAGCAAGGGCAAAACCAAACATACCAATTGTTGGTGCCAACCAGTCACCCGATGTAACAGTCTGTACCAGGAGTAATCCGATGATAGGAGCGGTACAAGAGAAGCTTACGAGTACGAGTGTGAACGCCATCAGGAAGATGCTGATGAGTCCAGTTGTGCTGGAAGCCTTGTTATCTACAGCGTTACCCCAACTGTCTGGCAACTTGATTTCGAACCATCCGAAGAATGAGAATGCGAAGACTGCCAGCAACAAGAAGAGGATGATATTGAATACTGCACTTGTACTGAGCGCATTGAGAGTGCTAGGACCAGCAATGGCTGTTACGGTGAGACCGAGTGCCAGATAGATGATGACAATGCTCAAACCATAAGTGATGGCATCGCGGATACCCTTCTTCTTGTCATTCTTGGCACGCTTCAGGAAGAAACTTACTGTCATAGGAATGATAGGCCAGATACATGGCATCACAAGAGCGAGCAAACCTCCAACAAAACCAATAATGAAGATATAGAAGAGTGAATGGTTGGCAATATCATTGTTACCACCAAAAGCCTGAAGCTCCTTTACTACCGGTTTCCACCAAGCCTTAGCATCATCACCATCTACGGAGAATGAAGAATCGATATTAGCTGTGCTATCAACTTTCTCTGCTACGGCAAGTTGAGCTAAAGAGTCTGCTTTCGCCTTAGCGATAGCTGCTGGATCTGCTGTATTTTCGTTAGCTTTCGCATCTTCTGGGCTGACAGCGTCCTTGCCATCTACAGCAGGAGATTTACCACTATGCTTGAAACTTGCCTCGCTAGGAGGGAGACAATTCTGGTCGCTGCAAGCGCCATACTCTAAATAAGCATCGATAAGATAATTAGGCTTGGTAAACTTCACTTTCTGTACGAAAGTAGCACTACCCTCGAAGAAGCGTAACTTCATCTCAAAGAGAGGGTCGAACTTTGAAATTTCATGGCCACGAGCCTGCAACTTGCCTACGAGTTCAACACCGTCAAGCTTGTTTACGTTAAAAGTGGCTGAAATAGGTCCGTCTGCGCCCAAACCTGTAGAATAGATATGCCATCCCGGTTGGATCTTTCCATTAAACACGATTTCCGCTACAGCGGTTCCGTTGGTCTTGAGCGAGGTGGAGAACTTTACCGGGTTCATCATCTGCGCATGAGCCAACATTACTACTAAGAGTAACTGTAAAACTGCAATAAACTTTTTCATTTTTATTTATGTACTAATTTTGATTGCAAAGATACTAAATTTTACTTAAAACACGGCAATCATCGGAGTATAGGTACTTGCCTTTTAGTTTTTTTTAGAAAAAATGCTATAAAATCATCTCTCTTTCTTGGTAATATAACAAAAATTCTGTATTTTTGTAGCCAAATTGCGAATGAGAAAAAGAAGATTATACATATTTGGTCTATGGATAGCTACATTGAGTATATTGCTATCTACGGTGATGACACATCATCACCACATGGGGCGTATCTGTATGATTCAGGAGCAATGCGAGCAGGATGGCAACATCAATGATGAACATACCGAACATCATGATCAGGAAAATGATAGAGATCGTGAGAACTGTAGCGTTCGTCAAATGCATCAGTTTGTCGTCAATTCCAAGATGGTGAAGGGTATCCGCAAGTTTCTGGCAGATGAGAGCCATCAGTTTGTAGTCCTGTCTTGTTCTTCTCTTTTATCCCTCCCTCATCTCTCGCTTATTTCTGTGAGATGGCAGCATGTGGCTGCTTCTCCTCTCGTTGAAGAGTTGGCGGCAGGCTACAGCAGACGGGGGCCTCCTTCTATTTTATGATTTTACAAGTTTGCCACTTGGTTGCAAAAATCGATTTGAAGATTCAAATCCAACTGAGTTGCAAGGGATTCTGTGTACTTTTGCCAACGGATTTTTTATAAGATCCGTTGCGTGTAATCGTAGGATAAAATGATAAAAAAAGTAGAATTGTAAAATAGAAGAAACAACATGAAAAGAATTATTTTAATAGTTGCCGTTACGGCAATTGCCTGGGCTGGTTTTGCCTTTTTCGGAAAGCAGACTGGCTCAGAAGCTCATGCACACGAGGAACATGAGCACGAAGAGGTAGATTTTGATCATATTCCGTTAACAGCCAAGCAGGTTAGCACCGTTGATTTGAAGATGGGTGAGGCTGTGGAGCGTGAGATGGATGCCACCATAGAGGCGAAAGGATCGCTTGTACTCCGTCCGCAGGCAATGGGTGATGTTGCCTCTTTGATGGGCGGTATCGTGAAATCTATTTTTGTAAAAGAAGGGCAGCTCGTTCATAAAGGACAGGTTGTTGCTACCGTTGAAAATACTGATGTGGTAAGTCTTCAACGTGAGTATTACTCTGCTGCTAAGGAGTGTGAACTTGCTAAAGCTGATATGGAGCGCCAACTTCTGCTCAGTAAGCAGGGAGCAGGTGTGAAGCGTACCTTACAGCAGGCTCAGAAAGATTACCAGGTGGCTCATGCCAATCTTTTGGGTATTGGCAGACAGCTCAGCCAGATGGGTATCTCTACAGCTGCCGTAGCGAAAGGTAAGTTTACTACTGCCTTTCCTTTGCGTGCTCCTATTGCCGGAATCGTCAGTGAGATGACAGCAAGTCTGGGTAGCTATGCAGATATGCAGGCTCCTTTGATGAAGATTAGAAATACCCAGGCTGTAGAGTGCGATCTGAACGTCTTTGAGAAGGATTTATCAAAGATTAAGGTAGGAAATCGCGTAACGGTGAATCTCACCAATCAGCCAGGCGTGAAACTTTCCGGAACCATTTATGGCATGAATCAATACTTTAACGATAATTCAAAATCCGTTGCTGTTCACGTAAAGTTGGATGCGGCAAGCGTAAAGAGCTATCTGCATTCTTCATCTGGCAATACCCATGGCGGAAAGCTTTTCGCAGGTATGTATGTAAGCGGAAAGATAACTACAGGCAGCCAGCAGTGTCTTGCTCTGCCATCCCAGGCGATTGTGAGCAGCGATGGAAAGCAGTATGTCTTCGCTCTTAATGGAGCTCCTAACAAGGGTAACTATAGCTTCTCACGCCATGAGGTAACCACAGGTGCCTCGGATGGTAAATATACTGAAGTGAAGCTTTGCGACCATCTTCTCCAGGGGAAGAATGGTGTTTCTGGCAAGAAGATAGTAACTGAGAACGCTTATTATCTGGCTTCGCTTACAGGCGAACATGGCGAACATGCGCATTAAGTTTTAACTGATAGATGAATGTTTTCAATGAATCATTTAATGAATCATTTTTAGATTAAAGCTTATGTTTCAGAAACTTATTACTTATTCCATTCGCCATAAACTGGTGATTGGAGTACTCTCTATAGCCCTGGCGATATGGGGTGTCTGGTCGCTTGTGCATCTGCCATTCGATTCTACTCCAGATATTACAGATAATCAGGTACAGGTCATCACGCAGGCTCCTTCGCTGGGAGCACAGGAGGTGGAACAGTATGTTACGACACCTGTAGAGATGGCACTCGCCAATATTCCTCGAATTCAGGAGCGCAGAAGTATCTCCAGAAGCGGACTCTCTGTCATTACGCTTGTCTTCGATGACAATGCGGATATCTATTGGGCTCGTTCCCAAGTGAGTCAGGTCGTTGAACAGTTAGAGAAGGAATTGCCCAAGAACACAGAGACTGAGATGGGACCTATTGCCACAGGCTTAGGCGAAATCTACCATTATACGGTACGTGCCAAGAAAGGATATGAAGACAAGTATTCTCTTACCGATCTCCGTACCCTGCAGGATTGGATAGTACGAAAGCAGTTATCCGGAACTCCGGGTGTAGCTGAAGTGAGTGGCTGGGGTGGCTATGTCAAGCAGTATGAAGTAGCCATCAATACCGACCAGTTGAATGCCAATGGTATCTCTGTAAGTGAAATCTTTGATGCTCTTCAGCGCAACAACGCCAATACAGGAGGTAGCTATATCGAGCAGAACTCCAACCAGTACTACATCCGAGGAATCGGTGTGGTAAAGAGTCTGGAAGATGTGGGTAACATCACGGTAAAGACGGTGAATGGAACTCCTATCAAGGTGAGCGATGTAGCGAAAGTTCAGTTGGGACATGCTACTCGTTTTGGTGCAGTAACCCGTAATGGTGAAGGCGAAGTGGTGGCAGGTATTGCCATCATGCTGAAAGGAGAGAACTTTCAGGAAGTTATCAAAAATGTAAAGGAACGAATCAGCCAGATTCAGAAATCACTTCCAGAAGGAGTGGTTATCGAACCGTTTATCGATCGTACCAACCTGGTGGATCGAGTAGAAGGTACCATCGCCCGTAACCTGATTGAAGGCGGACTTATCGTAATCTTCGTACTCGTTATCTTCCTGGGTAACTGGCGAGCCGGACTGGTTGTAGCAAGTGTCATCCCGCTGAGTATGCTCTTTGCCTTCGGTATGATGAAGACCTTTGGCATCGACGGAAACCTGATGTCACTGGGAGCCATCGACTTTGGTATGATAGTGGATTCTGCGGTCATCATTGTTGAAGCTGTGGTGACACATATCAATACCGGTCATTTCTCGCAGCCGGAAGTTCGTGCCGCTTATCTTGCTCAATGTCAGAATGGCGGAGCTGCAACTCCATTTGCTCTGACCCAGAAACAGATGGACGAGGAAGTTCATTTCTCTGCTTCCCGAATCCGTCAGAGTGCAGCGTTCGGTGAAATCATCATTATGATTGTATATATTCCGCTGATGACACTGGTAGGAATCGAAGGAAAGATGTTCCGTCCGATGGCGCTTACGGTATTCTTTGCCATTCTGGGAGCCTTCATCCTCTCGCTCACCTATGTGCCGATGGCAAGTTCACTGATGTTAAGTCGAAAGGTACATATCCGAAAAACATTCTCCGACCGCGTGATAGAGAAGTTGCAGACATGGTACCGTCCGGTTCTAGACTGGGTCTTGGCACGTAACAAGGATGTCATCACTGGTGCTGTGGCTCTTTTCTGCGTCAGTGTCGTGGGCTTCAAATATCTGGGAGGCGAATTCATCCCAAGTCTGGAAGAAGGAGACTTTGCCGTGGAGATGAGTATGTCGCAGGGAACTTCATTGTCACAGATGGTGGAGAGTTGTACCAAGGCTGAAAAGCTGCTCAAGAAGGAATATCCTGAGATCAAGCAGGTAGTAAGCCGCATAGGTAGTGCTGAGATTCCTACAGACCCGATGCCGGTAGAACGTGCCGATATCATGATTGCACTGAAACCGAAGGCTGAATGGACCTCTGCCAAGACTACTCCAGAACTGATGGAGAAGATGGAGGAAACCTTGAGTGCCATTCCTGGATTGGAAGCAGAGATTTCTCAACCCATTCAGATGCGTAACAATGAGTTGCTGACAGGTATCAAGCAGGATGTGGCTATCAAGATATTTGGTGATGATCTGGACGTGCTCACCCAGCAGGCAGGAAAGGTGAAGAAAATGATAGAAGATGTGCCGGGTGTGAGCGGTATCTTTGTAGAAGAAGTTGCCGGTTTGCCTCAAATCCAGGTTAAATACAACCATGAGAAGATGGCGGCCTACGGGGTTAGTGTGGATGATATCAGTGAGATATTGGAAACCACCTTTGCCGGAGCCGTGGCTGGTTCTCTGTACGAAGGCGACAAGAAGTTTGATATCGTGCTCCGTATGGATCCTTCGCAGCGTAACGTAGAATCGCTTGAGCAACTGAGCATTCCTCTCAAGGATGGTACGAATATTCCGTTGTCCCAGGTGGCAGATATTGATTATTCACCAGCGCCTGCTCAAGTTTCTCATGAAGATGGTGCCCGCCGCATCTATGTAGGATTCAACGTGAAGGGCAGGGACGTACAGAGTACCGTGGAGGATATCCAGGAGATTCTTGATGGGAAGCTGAAGTTGCCGGATGGCTACTATTATAATTATGGTGGTGAATTTGAGAACCTGCAGAGTGCAACCAATCGACTGATGGTAGTGATACCGATAGCGCTTGTCATTATCCTGCTGTTGCTTTATGCTACGGTGAAGAATGTTCGTGAGTCGCTCTTCGTCTTCTCAGCCATTCCTCTGGCTGCCATCGGAGGTGTCTGGGCTTTGTGGCTCAGAGGTATGCCTTTCAGCATCTCGGCAGGTGTCGGTTTCATAGCCCTCTTTGGTGTGGCGGTGCTCAATGGTATCGTACTTATCGGACAGATGAACCAGATGCAGCGTGAAGAAAAGACTGCTGACAATCTGTCATCATCCATAGGCGTTACAGAAGTTATTCATCATCGCATCATCGAGAGCTGTATGGTTCGCTTGCGTCCTGTATTGATGACTGCACTCGTTGCATCAATGGGTTTCCTGCCAATGGCACTTTCCCAGGGTGATGGAGCTGAGGTACAGCGCCCACTGGCTACGGTGGTGATAGGTGGTCTGATAACCAGTACGCTGCTCACCTTGCTGGTTTTGCCTGCCATCTACAAGACATTCACCAAGAAATAGGTATTTAAGAAGATAACATAAAACATTTAGGATGAACAAGAGTAAAAAGAAAACTCTCTTAGGGCTGGCAGCAGTTTTGATGCTGCTGGTCCCAACAGAGGCTAAAGCCCATCTCTTCGATGCCACCATTCCTGGCACGAAGATGACTTTGGATCAGTGTTTCCAGCTGGCAGATAAGCAGAACCTGACGATGCAGGCTGGAAGAAAATCGATAGAACGTGCCAAGGTAATGGAAGGAACGGCATGGGATGTGGACAAGACGGAGATTGCTTTCGGACAGAATCCGGCTTCAAGTGGCGATACCGATAATGCCCTTGCATTTTCGCAGGGCATCGAATTTCCAACGGTTTATACCGCCCGCCGTGGTCAGCTTAAGGCTGAAACACAGGCAGAGAAAAGTCGTCTGGGCGTAACTAATCAGCAGATTAAGCTTGAGATTGCTTCTGCTTATTATGCGATGCTCTATCAGACCCATCTTCTGAGCATCCTTCAGCGCCAGGATTCTATTCTCGACCGTTATTGCGATGTAGCCGAGAAGCGTTACAAGGCAGGTGAAGCCAGACAGTTGGAATTCCTTACAGCCGAGCGTTTGCGTAATGAAAATCATTTGGAGATGGCAAATGTGAAGAGTGAGGCAGAGAACAAGCAGTTGGAACTGATGGCATTATTGAATACCGATGAGCCTGTTTTGCCTGCCGAATCTCACCTCATCGCATTGGAATCTCCTGTGAGCGGTACCTTCAACTATCAGCAGACTGCCTATGCGCAGTATCAGCAAGACCGTCTGAAGGCACTCGATAAGGAGGTGAAGTGCGCCAAGACTGGTTATGCTCCATCTCTTTCGCTTACGCTCCGCACCCAGGCTCTCATTTCCAGTTGGGATCCTTACCACATCGACCGTCAGCGTTTTACCGAGGGTAACTTCTTCGGCTTTGAAATTGGAGTAGGCGTACCACTCTTTTACGGCGCTACCAAGGCAAAGGTGAAGGCTGCCAAGAAGGATCGTGAGGTGGCAGAACTGGAGATGCAACAGGAGCGAAGAGAAAAGGAACGTGATTATCGCTTAGGCTACAACCGTTTTCAGAATGCAGCCAAGCGCATGTCTTATTATAACGGCGAGAACATTTCGAAGGCAAAAGATATCGTTCGCCTCAGTACTGCAGAGTATGAGAGTGGCGAAATCAGCTATGTAGAGTATGCCAATGCCTTGCAGGAGGCGATAGACATGGGTATGAAGCATGCCGATGTCATCAATGAATATAATGAGGCAGCCTTGGCTTTGCTGGGGCTTTCGAATAATCTGTAAGAAACAAAAAAGTCATATCCCTTTGATTGGGGATATGACTTTTTTGTTTTAGAAAACTTATCTTGAGTTCTATTTAGATGATTCTTTCTATATTAATTTAGAACACTCTTCCGAAGATAATCTTGATGAAAGTCTTGCCTAAGATTCTGGCATCAAACCACCATGAGCGATGCTCCAAATAGTAGAGATCCATATCCAGGCGGCGCAACATCTTCTCCATCGTATCTGTGTATCCGTTATAGAGGGTTGCATAGGAAGTAACACCAGGGCGAATCTGATACAGATTCTTATATCTAGGGTCACGCTCCATAATCTGGTCGATGTAGAACTTTCGTTCGGGTCTTGGACCAATAAACGACATATCGCCACAAATCACGTTCCAAAGCTGAGGAAGCTCATCCAGATGGTGTTTTCTCAGAAACTTGCCGATACGGGTAAGCCGCTTATCTTTTTTATGGGAACAGAGCTGAGGACCGTTCTTTTCTGCATCCACTGTCATACTTCTGAATTTATAGATGTTGAAGGGGCGTCCAAACCGTCCGATGCGTTCCTGCTTGAAAATGGCTGGTCCACCATCTTCACATCTTACCATTATATATATAAGAAGCATAAGAGGCGAAACGAGCAGTAAGCAGATTGTTGCTAACAGAAAGTCGCCAGCTCGCTTGACGTTTCGCTCCATAGCACTCATCCCATCTGCTATGACTTTTGTTTTTTCCGCATCATCGTAGCATTTGGAGTAAAGCGGTATATGCTTAAATGACATTTGACTGAACATCATTCTATTTTTCTTTAGACTTAAAACAATACTATTTCTCATATAGAGTTATTCCATTTACTATATAAACGTAAAGTTGTGCGATATATTATATTTAGCTATCCTTTTCTTTTATTTTAACAAAGCAATAACTATCCAGTTCTCGCTTCATAAGCTTCAGAAAGTATGTCGGCAAAAACAAAAAAGCAAAGTAGAAACAAGCCTTCATCCATCCATACCCCAGAATCCTACGATAAACAGCTATATTGTATTTAGCAAGTGATATCTTGCTGCTGGATATGGAATGCTTGTGGCGGCAATACACTGCCAGCGGCTGGTTGGGATAGGAATAGCATACCTTGCAATCTTTAAGGATCTGCAGGAAGAGTGCCCAGTCCTGTCGCTTGCGTAAAGTGGGCATATAGTATTTTCTGCCCAGCAGTTGGGTATCATAGATAGCAGTGAGGCAACCTATTTTATTATCCCGCTTCATCATAGAGAAGGTGATTTTGGGCGGTGCGATATTGATGCCTACAGATTTTTGCTCGTTCAAATTGAAGATGATATATGAGGCACAGGATAGGGCACACTGTTTCTGGTTCATGAATGCAATCTGCTTTTCCAGTTTATCCAGAGTCCAGCGGTCGTCACTATCACAGAAAGCGATGTATCTTCCCTTGGCTCGTTCTATGCTCTTATTTCGGGCATATCCTGCACCATGGTTGTGATCAAGATAGAGTACATCCACTCGGCTATCCTTTTCCTCTATCTTGTGAAGAATATCCAGAGTTACAGGATCCGTGGAACCGTCATCTGTAATCAGTAATTCCAGATCAAGATAGGTTTGGTCTAGGATACTACTTATGCTGTCGGCAAGATATTTGCCGGCATTATAAGTGGGCATGATAACTGATACTAACCTATTCCTATCCATTCTCTTTTATCCGTTTTATATTATAACGAACCAAACAGCTAAATATTGTAAAAGAAGCAAGAAACTTTTACAGAGGTTTTACGTAATCTTCTAGAAACAACTTGTAAGCAGTTGCAACTATGCGACTTACGTAGAGTAGTAAATTATATTTTTTTATATGTGAGAAATACTCTTTTGTATAGAAATAGAAGAGCTTGATCTCCATTATCTGCTTTTTGCGCCTATTATCCTTGCTTCTCGAGGATGAGTTGTCTCTCTTACGAATATAGTAAATGGCGGATGGAGATGTAACGTTTATTTGTCTGATACCTGCCGATACCATAAACATAAAGAAGGAATCTTCACCATGAGATAAATTCGTTCTAAAGCGAATATTACCAATCAATGGGCGGGGAATAAGTTTGCAACAAGCAGTAGACAGCAGACTGCGATGACGGAAAATATTCTTTTTCTTCCCTACATCATATTGCTGATAAGCCGAAGAGAGATAATGATCTGCCACATTTTCAACTTGTCCTTTGAAAGCAATCATATTGGCAACAGTGATTCCATTGTCGCAACTGTTTTTGCTTAATTGATCGAGATAGTTTGGACTTACAAGATCATCATCATCGATGAAGGTAAGGTATTTACCTTTTGCAATATCTATGCCTAGATTTCGAGCAAACGAAACACCTTTGTGTTCACTATAAATCAAATTAACCTTCATCTTATAATTTTCCAGATACTCCTTTATATTGGCATAATAAGGTTCTTTGTCTCCATTCAAAACGAGACATACCTCATACGCCTCCTTGCCTAAAGTTTGCTGCTCCAGGCAATCTAAACACATCCTGAGTAATTCCCCAGGAGCGTAAGTTGGTATGATGATACTTATTTCAGGTGTCATAAACTATTTAATTCTTATTACATTTAGCATATTCTATTTTGATACCACCAATTTCTGCTGCAATTTGTGAATAGGAAGATGCCACGCTACCCAATATTTTTTTAGTCTTACTTAGACAGAATAAATCCACTACAGCGAATTTCATACCTTCGAGAGAGTCTCTACTGGTATCATCCATTAATGTAATGACTCTTCCTGGGAATTTACCTTGCAGTTCTTTTTTTACCTCCTCATCATCACTCGCCACATAAAACTTCACTGTATCTTCTTTTTCTATTTCAAGTTGCATAAGATGGACAAAAACATCTGTTGGTGAAGAATTGATAGAAGCTATGTTGTCTGTTCTTCTGATATGAACACCGATTACGTGTTTCGAAAAAATTGAGGTTATTTGATCAATCTGCAGCTGAAGATCTCTTTTCGGAACGAATATGTTCTTAATTTGATAATCCGTACACATAGGATAGCAAGAAATCAAGAGCAGGTTGCCCTTATAATGACTCTTCAACTTCTGATAGATATCTCCTTGTGTATAGATGCTATGATTGAAAACTACTTGCTCATTACCCAACCGAAGGAACCATTTCCTCAAGAGATAATCCTTGGTTCCGTTGATACGATACAACCATTGTGTATTCTCTATCAGATGCACTTTTTCTATATGAATAGGTTCGAATAAGTCGGCAAAGTTTGCCTTGAGTCCTATACTATTGTTCCAATAGATGGATAGCGAACACTGATAGTGCTTAGCTATCGCAATGGTAGTTGCGATAGCTCTCAGTCGATTGCAAAGTCCTCCTGTCGGGATTAATTTTATTTCCATTTTATTCAGTTTTTATTTCATTTTTTATAGCATCTAAAAAACCGTGACCATATAATGAGTCTGGTTCCACATAGTTTCCTTCGCCCCATTCGTTCCAAGAACGCAAGAATAGAATTTTTTTATCATCTGGTTTGTTTCTAATGATTTGAAGTGCACCTCTGATATGCTCCTCAAAATTCTGCGGGGTAGCGTTTATATATATACCCTCATGCTTGCCTGCTCTTGGGGTTCTGTCCCATTGTGGGAAGAGAGTAGGGAATACATTGTTCCATTGGTCTTCGGGCATATAGAAATGCTTCATCACTTTCGGATAATCATATTTCAACGGAGGCAGAAAGGAAATCTTCTTTTGTAATGCTCTTCGAATGATGCGGCAATATTTGCCTTGATACACCATTTCTGCGCGGTTTTTTCCCATTGGATTGATGCCATCAAATCCTAGTTTGATAAAGTTTTCATAAACCTCAGAAGCACTGTCTAGATTAGGAACCACTCTGCTCAAAGTGCCATCTTCATTGCGCTTTACTGTGGTTGTGGCTGAGCACATGGCAACAAAGTATATACCTTTCAATCCGCTTTCTTTGGCTAAGTCACGCCAGAGATGGATAAAATGGGTTATATCCTTAAAGTGGTAAGGGTCGAATATCAAGAATAGTGGCTTTCCATCTACTGTCATATAGCGATGATCTTTGAAAGCTTTAAGAACATAATTAAAGTGAGCTATATAATCATCGTCTCCAGGATATTTCTGTTCGCAAATCATCTGGTTTCCACCTTTGTTCACCCATGTTCCTGTTTTCCAATCATGATTGGCCCATGCGAGGCAAAAAGGAAAATCTGGTTTGCCGGAATTTAGAACTTCATCGAAAGGGCGCTGCAACAGTCGTTTGCCATTACCCATCCAGTAATGCCAGTAGCAGAAACCTTCTATACCTGCTTCACGAGCTAACTGAGCCTGCTGTTCGCGAGTCTCTGGCAGGCGAAGGTCATAAAAACCTAAGTCTGCCGGTATTCTAGGCTGATAGTGCCCATGAAATACAGGACGAGCCTTGGCAACATTCGTCCATTCCGTGAATCCCGGACCCCATACCTTGTCGTTTTCGGGTATCGGGTAAAACTGTGGTAAATAAAAAGCTATAACTCTTGCTTTCATTTTTATTTTTTATTTAAAATCTCACGATATCACCTAATCCATAATGAGGCAAAGCGAGATACATTTGGAATATTGATAATAATACCAGGACTGTTATTCCCATCCATTTCTGCTTGAATGTATATACAATCCCTGAAAATAGGAATATGTTAACGATACAATATAGCTGACTGATTCTCAAAGCCAGTACTGGGAGAAATGCTAGACTTGTATGCAAAAACAGACCTATTGCCACTATTTTTATTACAACATTATAGTTTTCATTGAAGGCGGTGATTGTCTTTCGAAAATATAATGTGTAGTAAAACAACATCACGGAGACAAGGTGTACAGGATCAAAGACATTTATGTTTACTGTCATTTTTCCTTTTTCCATTGCCTGCTGGTAGATGGCTAGCTTGTTGCCGATAAGTGGAATATCAGTATTCAGCAGCATACTGATACCACCGAAATATATGAGATAGCTTAGGGGTATAAGCAACGCTATTAATATACTTCCTTTTCGGTTGAAATCTTTATTGCCAAACACGAGTGTTGGTAGCAGAGCTAAGGAGGAATAGTGGAAGAATGAACCAACTATAATAAGCAGCAATGCTTTTCTTTTTTCTTTTTTAGCTATGTGGTACACAGCCAACAAGAATAAAGCAGAAACAACTCCTGCTCTGATTTGTGTCATTTCATGCAATACAAAGTAGAAACTTATATATAACATCATTGGCACGAAAATGCATTGCAAGTTTTTTTTGAATGCATATAGTTTGATGGTGACACCTAGGAATGCATAAACTAAAAACAAAAGATGCACATTATCTGTAAATACATTTAGAATAGCAGATATGAGAGTAAAAGATGGTTCTACCATACCCATCTCAGAACTCTGATAATAATGATGGAAAGAATACTCGTAATTTTCAGAATCAGGATCCAGACCTATTTCGCGCAATCCTGCTATGAGAATCATTACGAATCCCATCAAGATATATAGAAAAAATCTATATCTCTTGATGTAATCTTCCAGATAACAAAGTATAATCGTTATCAAAAGTACTGACAGTAAAATGTATCCCATAATTTATAGTTTCCTTTATAATACTGGTTGCCTTTTATTCACTACCTTAAGAATTAGTGAATGCAATAATTTTCGTTCGGCTTCCGAAAAGCCCCATACGTATATCAATATAGACATTACCATGACTGAAGAAATCACGATTAGCCCAAATCTTTGAAAACCTGTTATCGGTAACTGAAGCAAGAACAGTTCCAACATACTCGTTATGCCCAGTATGAAGAAGGCTGGAAGTATCAGATATTTATAATAACTTCTAAGCTTCAGTTCAGGAACAGCCTTTCTCAGCATCACCAATCTTATATTGTGAGCTGTCAGACACAAGACTATCATTACGATAAAGATAGTATAAGAAGGACTGTCTAGTATAAACAGCCCCCAACAAACTGGAATGTTCATAATGGTAAGACTTTCTACATATAAACTATACTTTCTGATCTTTCCTGTAGCTTGCATAATGATAGTTATCGGATTATGTAAAGTCAAAACAATCGTATATATAATATAGAGTCTGCAAAAGAGTATGATTTCCGGAGTGCTGTATCCTAACCAGAATTGCAGTACATTTTCCGTTTCCAACATCAAAGGCATTGCACCCAAACACAGCATATACAAAATAGCCTTATTGGCAGAAAAATAGAGTTGCTGCATATACGGCATATCCTGGCACGAGTAGGATTTTATTAATGTTGGACGGAATGCAACAACTATACTATTACTCAACGTGTTGATGGCATTGTATAATTGGTTGCCAATACAAAATGCAGCATTGACCAGTGGACCGAAAAAGATATTGAGCAAAATGATACTTCCCTGGGTCATGCCCATTCCAGACAATGCACCATAAAATGTCCAGCCAGAGAATGATATCAATTCTCTGTATAGTCCCTTGTCTATTCCTTTTGTATATCTGCATTCAATATATTTGCGAGAAGCAATCAGCATATAAACAACCATCACTATGCCAGACTCCATCATCATGGCGCCACTATATAACACAAGATGATCGAAACCAAACATACAGATTAAAGCCGCAATCACCAATTTTATGAAACAATCTACAGAAGATATGAGTGCATATACTCCCATATCTTCATTAGAAAAAATTGCTCCTATATATGGAATCTGAAGCAAGGTAAAAACAAACGAGAATATCGAAAACTGGAACACCCAGCTTGCAGCAGACAGTCTATCTACTGGTATTGTCATCTGTGTGGAAACGAACCAATTTCCTACAAGCTCAAGAACCAGGATTGTGATAATCGAAAACACAACAACTAAATTCACACTTGCTGAGAATATCTTGGTTAGCTTTTCCTTTTCACCTATCCCCATAGCATAAGAATAGAAACGCTGTGTAGCCATTGCAAGGACACTACTGATGCAAGTACCAGTGGTAACCACTCCGGCCACAGCATTGTAGATTCCATAATCCTCTGTGCCAAGACCTTTCAATACCCAGCGCACTGTATAGAGATTGACAATGGTAATAATGAGCATTCTGGCGAATAGCACCAAAGTATTGGCGGCTATTCGCTTCGAATGGTTGCTATGATTCAGTTCATTCATATTCCTCATTATTATTATTATTGTTTCTACTCTCTAAAAATCATTTTTCTAATTGAATATACTGTCACGACTATAAAAACCAGAAAAGTCATTCCCAGGACAAAGATCATTCTCTTAGGTCCTGCCGGTTTCAAAGGTACAGATGCACTCTGAAGGGTAGTAAAGGCTGGAGTTTGCATCAGAAGTTTTGCCTGAGCCTGCTGCACCTGAGTCTGAAGACTTGTATATGTGTTGTAAAGCAACTGCATCTCATTCTCCATATCGTTGGCTTTCAGACGGTAACTTTCCAACACCACATCCTGGTTGGCATCAGAATAACTGCCATACTGCTGTCTGATGCGCTCATATTTAGACTTGGCATCACTGCTCAACTTTTTGTAGTACTCTAAGTCTTTCTTCGCTTTCTTGGTACGATAGTCGGTGATGAACTCCTGAAGTTTTGCCTGAACTGTATCTGCAAGGGTTGCACATATCAGCGGATCTTGATCTTCTACGGTGATGGAAATCACATAGTTCTTCTTATCGATATCACATTTGATGTTTTTGCTCATAAGTCGGACTATCTGATCCTGACGTCGGGTAAGTTGGAAAGGATTAGCTTTTCCGTTCTTACTTACGGCTGTAGAATCTGGTGTATCAAACATCTGTTTTACTGAATTATACGCTTTAGTCCACCAAGGAGTCTGTCTCTTGGTGGCAAGGTAATCATAATAGGTAGTGTTAATACTTCCATCTTTAGATTTCACCTTGACATCAAACATACCTACCATAAAATCGTTGGATTCTATCAACTCCGGATAGAGTTCCGGGAAGATGGCATCTCCATTGGAAGAGCTTCCCCCTATGTCAAAGCCGAATGAAGAAGCAATATCACCTAATGAACTGGAACTGAAACTTGATATTTCAGGAGCCAATTTTGCCGTACTTGAATAATACCTTGGCACACAGAGGATGAGCAGGCAAGAGAGAACGAAAGTGATAGGAAGAGCAATAAGATACAGTTTCTTATGCTTCTTCATTTCCTTAGCAATTGCCACCACATCTATTTGTTTGAGATGTTCTTCTTTATTTTCCATTATTTATCTTGTTTTCAAAAAACTTACTAATCTAATTCTTATATCTTATTATAATGTAACGTATGTATTGTTGAATTATTGTATTTTGGCGAATTTTATCTATCTTATCTTGGTTTATTTGCCCGACTTTTCGTAAGGAATGTTAAAGTAACTACAAAAACTACAATAAAATGAGTGTCTATGCAGTTTTATAGATAAAACATTGATATGAAGAAAGTTTTCTATATAGTTTCGCTTTGCCTCCTTACTCTGGCTAGTCCGATAAACGTAAAGGCGCAGTATAGCTGGCAGGAAGATGCGGAACCTGCAAAATTAAGACTCGATAGTGCCTTGGAATACCGAATAGACAGACAGACTACTTTTTCAAAGGGCAAAACACCACTTTGGCTCAATGCTAACCGCTATGGTTTGAGTTCTTTGAAAGAAGCCAATGCCTATCTGAGAGGTAGTCTGATACGACCTCTATTAGCAGATGATCATCGCAGATGGGGAGTTGGCTATGGGGTTGATCTGGTATTGCCCACTCATTTTACCAGCAAGTTTATCGTGCAGCAGGCTTTTGCAGAAGTAAGATGGCTGCATGGTGTGCTCAGTATGGGTGCTAAAGAATATCCGATGGAATTGAAGAACCAGACACTTTCCAGTGGTAGCCAGACGCTGGGTATCAACGCCCGACCTGTACCGCAGGTAAGATTAGCACTTCCGGAATATTGGACGCTGCCAATTTTCAATCACTGGGTTCAGCTGAAAGGTCATATAGCCTTCGGCAAATTCACCGATGAAAACTGGCAGCATGATTTCACCCAGCGCAAATCCAAGTATTCAGAAGGTGTGCTCTATCATAGCAAGGCTGGCTATCTGCGAATTGGAAACGATGCCGTGTTCTGCCCTTTGAGTGTAGAATTGGGCTTGGAAATGGCAGCACAGTATGGTGGAAAGCCTTATGCTAGTGATGGTAAAGGTGGACTTAAGGCAATGCATACGCAGGGTGGATTGAAAGGAATGTGGCATGCATTCCTTCCTGGTGGACAAGATGCTGATGATGGTATCTATGGCAATATCGCAGGCAATCAATTGGGGTCCTGGCTGATGCGTATCAATTATAATGCTGATACCTGGAAGTTGGGTGTTTATGCTGATCATTTCTTCGAGGATGATAGTCAGATGTTCTTACTTGATTATAATGGATATGGCGAAGGAAAGGAATGGCAAAGCAAGAAGAGCCGTCGATTTTTTATGTATTCCCTCCAGGATATGATGCTAGGTGCGGAATTGAATATTAAATATGGCAGATGGATTCGTAATGTTGTGCTAGAATACGTTCATTCCAAGTACCAGAGTGGTCCATACAATCATGACCATACTGTGAATATTCCTGATCATTTGGCTGGTATGGATGATTATTACAACCACAGTCATTTTACCGGCTGGCAACATTGGGGACAGGTAATGGGTAATCCGCTCTATCGTTCGCCAATCTATAACACCGATGGAAAGATTGAGGTGAAGGATAACCGTTTCATCGCCTATCATTTGGGATTCGATGGCCAGCCTTCTGACAAATTCGGCTATCGTGTACTCGCCTCCTATCAGAAGGGATGGGGAACCTATGTCCTGCCATTTACGAAGAAGCATCATAATGTCAGCTTCATGGCAGAAGGCAGTTACCACTTCTTGAGAAGATACACTGTAAAGGCCGCTTATGGTATGGATTTCGGTAGTACAGAAATGTTGGGACATAATAGAGGATTCCAGATTACCCTGACAAGACAAGGTATCGTCAAGTTCTAATTTTATTAAAGCGAAAAGATCATGAAAAGGATTAAATATTTGATAGCAGCTATCAGTTTGGTATTGAGTTCCTGTACCATAGAGACGAGCGATAATGGCGATTTTGATGGCTTTTGGCATCTGGAAAGGGTAGATACGTTGACTACAGGCAACTATCTCGACCTTTCCAAAGATCGCATTTTCTGGGGAGTACAGCATCAGTTGATATCCTGTGCCAAGATTACCACCACGAATATGTACAGTTTCCGTGGCTATTATTTCCGATTCGAACAGACTGGTGACAGTCTGATCCTGCATTCGCCATACAAGAATAACTGGCATCAGGATCATGGAGAAAATGGTGGTGATATTCCTGCAACCGTTGTGAATGACAGCATCCGCAGTTACGGCATCAACAATCTGCGAGAAGCTTTCTACAAAGAGAAGCTCAAGGGCGATAAAATGATGCTCCGCTCTAAGATGTTGAGGCTATACTTCACCAAATTCTAAAAAACAATTCGTAATTCAATTCTCCTTTCACATTCATTAAAACTTCCTGATCATCAGAAGCTTAATAGTGAAAGGAGTTTTGACTGATTATACGAGAAAGGAAAAGACGAAATAAGTTGGTGCCCAACAGTTGGTTTCCGCTTGCACAACACGTGTTGTGCGAGCGCATATCAGCTGTTATGCAAGCGCACAACAGCTGTTGTGCGGCTGGAGATATTAACTTCTCCGAAAACAGATATTAATCTTTCCGGCAACTTCTCCTATATATTCCGGCAACTTCTATTGCTTTTTACGGTTGATTATTACGCTTTCTAAGGGTACAAGAGCCTATTGCTTCTGCAGCTTTCGTTATATTCGCAAGTGAACTAGAAGAATCTAATTATATCTATAACGATGCCAAAATACGAATAATTCTCTGAAAATCAAAGAAAACAATAACCTTTTTGTAGATTTGCCTGGAAATATTTGGTATTTTGAAAACTTCTGTGTATTTTTGCAGGAAATAAGTGATATTCGGTATTTAGAAAGCAAATTTTAAAAAAGGAGTTTGTTATGACTGCATTAAATATACAGGCTGTACAGAATAAAACAGATGAGGCATGTATGGTTCAAGAAGAGTCCTGCATGACCAAAGAAGAAATGCTCTCAGGTTTCGACAATGCCCTTCATGAGCTGAAGTCCTATCGAGAAGGAAAGCTAGAGCTTAAACCATTGGAGGAGGTGCTGAATGAGTTATAAGATATATTTAAACAGATAGTTATGGAACCAAAATTAGGAGATATGATGAAGGTAAATCCTTCTTTGACTGGTTTGTCTGATTGGATTGAAGGTCAGGTTATTGATATAGAGCACAATCCTTTTATGGGATAGGTTATTTCCATCAAGGATAATTTGGGCAGAATATTCTTTGGACAGTCTAAATATTTTAAGATAGCATAATGTTTGCAATATCGATGTAACAAATAAATAAGTAAACAAGAAAGGAGTAAATTATGAAGGAAAAGAAATTAAAAGTATTCGCTCTTCCTATTGAGGAGTTTGAAAAGAAATATCCTGTCAGCTATTCGATAGTAGTACCAGGAATTCCTGAGGGACATGTGGCAAAGGTGGTTTCTGTACGCCCTTGCTAGACTTTTATAATCTCTGTAGATATGCAAAAGATTAGCAAGAAGCATCCATGTAGAGTAAATACAATCCAAACAGATTGCGTTATTACTCCTTTTTTTGAAAGAAAGAAGGGGGTATTGGTATCAGGATGTGAGGTAGAATCTACTGTTTGGGATACTGGAGCTACCAATACGATTATTTCGACAGCCGTAATTGATGCCTTGGGATTAAAACCTGTTCGGCAAACTAAAATCGAGGGTGTCGGAGGATGCATGGACTCATCTGTTTGCAAAATAAACATTTATGTAGATGGATGTTTGGAATTCACTGGTATTGAAGCATTGTCTGGAGACATCGGGGATTATGATGTTATCATAGGAATGGACATTATAACTTTAGGTGATTTTGTTATTACAAACAAAGATAATCAAACTTGGTTTGCTTTTCGTTATCCTTCTAGTGAGCATATCGAGTTTTAAAATGATACAACGAAGACTCCCTGTTGCAGATACTACTTGACAAGCATCAGCAACAGGGAGTCTTCGTTTTACTCCTCGTCCTTGTTCAGCTCATCTCCCATGCGATACTTAATGTCGTAGTTGACGATGAAGTCGAGCTCTTCTTCTGTAAAGCCGTAATGCTTGGCGAGAAGCAAGGATTATATGTATATTTTGTCTATTTCTTTAGAAAGATAGATTGTTTGCGTCAAGACATACAATATGTTGGAATAGTGGATGATGGCGTTGAAGTCTAGCTCTGTGCCTTTTCTGTCTTTAAGCCATTTCTCTGCTATTTGGTATCCGCCAATATAGTATCGCCAAACTTCCTCTGGTACATTGTCGTAATAGTTTTCTTTGTTGACGTACACTTTGCCGTCTTTCCATTGAGGCTTAACGATTATGCTGCTCCCATTTCCTTTGAACGGGAATAAACTCTTGGCATTCCATGCCGCCGTATTATCCATAAGATGCAGGTGGCGCAAGTGGTTACCAAATGATGCTATTTTTTTAAACTCTTCTTCTTTTTGAGGGTATGGAATACGAGGAAACTGGTATTTCAGTTGTTCCTTGAATTTTTCTCGATAGTTTGAGGAATGCAGGATGGCATAGATGTAGTCGAGCAAATCTTCTGGGGAAGGTTCTACTCCTAAGCAGTCGGCAAGTTTCTTAATGATGTCTCCATTAAGATTGGAAATGATGGTTTCCTTTTCGTCACCTAATTCCTGGGTGCTGGAGTTTCCCTGGTTGACTGCTTTACTCGTATCAACGTATAAAGGATACACGTATCCGCCTCCACGATAGAAGATGTTCAAATCTACTATTGTGTTGGTAACGAAGCATAAATTCCAAGGCATTTCGCCAACCACATTACCACTCTTGCCGATGATTAAACCTAAATTCTTGCTCTGGTCTTGGTGTGCAAGGTGGCGCATCGTATCATAAACAGGGAATGCTATGAATCCCTTAGATTTATTAGTGAAATATGTAAATTTCGAATCGAATGGACGAACGAGAGCTTTCTTGAAAAACTCGTCTTTAATTCCAAATTCCTTGACGTTTCGTTGAGCATAAGCCACTTTCTGGTCTCTGCTTTCCTTTGTGATATTATATTTCTTTTTAATTTCTGATTCTTCCAAGAACTTAAAGTCTTCGATGATACTTTTTATATCAGAAAGGTTGGCTTGGTAGGCAATATTATCTCTATGAGTTCGCATCCCCAGACCTCTTTTTATAAAGAGCTCTTCAACAGAGAATCCTTGATTGAATTCTGTTTCCATGTTCTTCTTGATTGGGAGAAGAAAATACATCGGTGATGTAGGTGTAACTTCTTCAAAATCCAAAGCCAGCAAGTCGTTCTGCTCCAAGAAATCAAACTTGTCTTTCTTCTTTCCATATACATCTTTATAATATACTTTTGCTAAGGAAGATTCGCCTTCTTCTGTTCCGGTTTTTACAAAGAGAGTGATGCATACACCGCTTTCGATTCCAAATACATTCTCGTCTTTAGAACCATCAGGACAAGTCTCTTTTGTCTTGTTGCTGCCGTGAAGATTAATGATGTATATATTACCTCAGTTCGGGATAAGAAATAGTGCCTAAAAAAGTTGGTAATCTCCGATATTTTTTGTATCTTTGTAGTTGAATTCCAATTAGTTACAAACATAAAAAGATATCATTATGGAGATTACCAAGGACAAAGTTACAGAATTATTTTGTATTATTGATGAATTTTACAAAGTTTTTGATGCTGAAAATGCAGGAAAATTGCTTTTGGGTGAGGATGGCGTAAAGCGCAGACGACGTAAAGCCTCTTTATCTGATAGTGAAATCATGACGATTTTACTGTATTTCCATTTCGGCTCGTTCCGCAACTTCAAGCATTATTACCTATTCTTTATTAAAGGAACATTGAAGTCATATTTTCCAAATGCGGTGTCTTATAACCGTTTTGTAGAACTGGAAAGTCGCGTATTTTTCCCTCTCATGTTCTTCCTGAATCTCCGTGCTTTTGGCAGATGTACAGGTATAACCTTTGTTGATTCAACCATGATACCAATATGCCACAATCTCAGGCGTTATGCCAACAAAGTGTTCAAAGGCATAGCCACAGACGGAAAGGGAACTATGGGATGGTGTCATGGGTTCAAGCTACATCTGGCTTGTAATGATAGAGGTGAGATTATTGCTTTTGTTCTCACTGGTGCGAACGTTAGCGACAAAGATCCAGTGGTATTCGATGTATTGGCTAAACGTCTGTATGGCAAGCTGTTTGCAGATAAAGGCTATATCTCACAAAAGCTCTTTGATTCACTTTTTGAGGAAGGCATCCAGTTGGTAACAGGACTGAGGGTGAATATGAAGAACAAACTAATGTCGTTCTATGACAAGATGATGCTACGCAAAAGATACA